>Ga0307981_1001801_pt1 | contig 18418 bp, 14 predicted proteins | sample OrgLakmetagen987_FD_201849 | JGI IMG/M metagenome (GOLD analysis project Ga0307981, IMG submission 201849) | Saline water microbial communities from Organic Lake, Antarctica - #987 | ecosystem: Environmental > Aquatic > Non-marine Saline and Alkaline > Saline | place: Antarctica: Organic Lake... | reverse complement strand
GCCAGCTATATGACAAGCGCGGCTGCCCGGATGCTGGCGCACGCCTATGCGGCAATCATGCCAACCCAAAAGTGGCAACATTTTGCTCTGCCCTTTGGCTCACTTTTGCTTTGCCGTTGACACTCATAAGTCAGATCGCCGGGATCGCAGAACGCGGTCAGCACCGCATCCACCAGTGCCACCGGGAATACTGCCGGGTGCGATCCGGCCGCCCCGAGTCCGCCTTTGTGGCGCATAATCCGGAAGACGCTGTCCGGGGTCCGATGGCTCTGGATCGCGTTGCCGCTGCCGGTTTTGGCGTGGACGGTGCCTTCGGCCCCGCGCAGGCCACCGCTGCCGAGGGTTTCGCCCGCGTGTTTGGACGGGACGGACTTGTGCGGTTTGCGTGGGCTGTGGTTGAAGTAGAAAATGAACTCGTGTGACGGGGCGAGGCGGCCCTGCCAGTCGCCCGGCAGGCCCGGGCCCAGATCCCAGACATACAAGCCAAAGCGTCGCCAGCCAGAACTGCGCATCCATTCCACCCATCCTTCCCAATAGGGTTGCCATTCGCTGTTGCGGTGCACGAGACCGAGGTTGACCAGTAGCTGCGCGTCGGCTGTGACCGGGGCCGACGCGAATACGCCTTGCATCAGCGCATCCCAATCGCCGACTTTCTCCTTTGCCGCACCGTAATCGCGCTGCTGGGCGTAGGGCGGTGAGGTGAACATCAGCGTCGCCGTCTCATTCTGCATCAGCTTGGCCCCGGTAGCAGGATCGGTCGCATCGCCGCAACACAGCCGATGCTTGCCCAGCGCCCAGATATCGCCCGGGCGGGTGATAGGTTCGGTGGGCGGTTCGGGGATGGCGTCGGCCGCATCGTCAGAAATCGCCGGGCGGTCGTCCGCATCGGCCAGAAGCGCATCCAGTTCATCCTCAGGGATCCCGATCAGGCCGAGGTCGAAATCCTCGGCCAGCAGCGCCTGTAATTCCTGCAAGAGAAGGGCCTCGTCCCAGCCGCCCAGTTCGGTCAGCTTATTGTTGGCGATCCGGTAAGCACGGCGCTGCGCCTCGGTCAGATGGCCCAGAATAATGACTGGGGCCTCCGTCAGCCCAAGATGGGCCGCCGCCAGGATACGGCCATGGCCAGCAATCAGCTCTCCGTCTTCCGCGACCAAGCAGGGCACGGTCCAGCCGAACTCGGCCATGCTGGCGGCGATCTTCGCGACCTGATCGGCGTCGTGAGTCATGGCATTACGGTCATATGGCTTTAGCCGGGCCAGCGGGCAGTGTTCGATCCGACCTGGAAGCCGGGGCTTGCTCATGCCGCCAGCCTCTTGGCCTTCAGGTCGGCAAAGGTCTCGCCCCGTTTCGGCCAGCACGGCATTGGCCCCGGTGAATTGCTGCCAGCGCTCGATTGTGACATCGACGTAGGCTGGGTTCAATTCGATCCCGAAGCACACGCGCCCGGTGGTTTCCGCCGCGATCAGCGTGGTGCCGGATCCCATGAAGGGTTCATACACCGCCTGACTGGGGCTGGAGTTGTTCAGGATCGGGCGGCGCATGCATTCGACCGGCTTCTGAGTACAGTGCGCGGTGGCCGCGTCTTGGTCCTTGCCGGAAATGTGCCACAGCGTGGTCTGCTTGCTATCGCCCGCCCAATGTCCCTTGCCGGTTTTCTGCACTGCATACCAGCAGGGTTCATGCTGCCAGTGATAGTCACCCCGGCAGAGGACGAGGCGGTCCTTTGCCCAAATGATCTGCGACCGCACATTGAAGCCAGCCGCCACAAGGCTTTCAGCCACGGTGGTCGCATGCAGCGCGCCATGCCAGACATAGGCGACATCGCCGGGGAACAGCCCCCACGCTTCGCGCCAATCTGCTCGGTCGTCGTTCAACACCTTGCTGGTGCGTTTGGTCTTGGCCGCACCGGCTTGGTTGCGCCAAGAGGGATCGTATTCCAGGCCATAGGGCGGATCGGTGACCATCAGCAGTGGCCTTACATCACCCAGCAGCCGCCCGACCGCCATCGGCGGAGGTGCTGTCGCCGCAGATCAGCCGATGCGATCCAAGCTGCCAGAGATCCCCCGCGACCGACATAGGCGTGACGGATGATTCGGGGATATAGTCTTCGCCCTCGACTGCGCCGCCTTCTACCTGATCCGGATCGCGCAACAGCGCATCAAGATCCTCGTCGGTGATCCCGAGCAGCGACAGATCGAAATCCTCGGCCAGCAGCTTGGACCTGTCCCGGTTTTGTGCGGCTCCAAGTGCTCGTTTCAGCCACCTTGCGTTCGAAAGCGACGGGGCTTTTCCAACCCAATGTTGAGTGACGGCGGCATGGATTGTAGAGTTGCCGCGCGCTTTCGCAGACCGAAGATCTGATCGGTGAACGCCTTGCCGGTATTGGTCAAAATGGTGCGGATCCGGAGGGGGGCAGAAACCGTCACGCATTGGCTGCAGTTTTTGCCGTGAAAATGCGGATGAACACCCACTCTGTGGCTCGATATATGGCCACGACAGCGACTTTCACCCCCCATCTGCGGCAGGTTATCTAACGTCGATGTGGAGATATCCGGGTTTGTAGGCCCTGAAGGCGCTGCGCCTTGGCTTCGCAGTCTTGGTTTTCAGATCGCGCAGATTGCCCACACGCAGATTGCCCACACCATGTCGCCGCAGGCAGCGGTCCAGCCCTGAGCGCAGGACATCGTTTCAGGCCCATACGCAGCACGTCCGTCTGACCATCTTAAACCTCGGGCGAAGCATCCCGAAAGTTTGGTGGAGTGCCTCGGTGCCTTGGCTGCCCCCCCCCCCCCAAGCATCGTTGCAGAGCAGATCAAAACAGGACGGTCGCGGCGTATTCATGCAAAAATGAGCCCTCACGACATGGTCGAAACACCCTGACATGGAGCTTGCTTGACCGCCTAAACCGCAACTTATAAGGTTTTTGGTTAATGTATCGAATGGGGATTGTCTGCATGGAAGACCAAGCGAGTTCAACTGCCATCGTAGAGAATACCTTTCGCGCAAGTATCCGCGAAAGGTATGTCGCCGACGAGTCCGACGTGATCGAGATCCTGACGCAGGAAATCAAGCTATCGAGCGATGATCGCAAGAAAGTTGCCGCCAGCGGCGCCCAGTATGTTGACCGGGTCCGCAAGGAAACATCGCCCTCTATGATGGAGGCGTTTCTGGCAGAATATGGCCTGTCGACCGAAGAGGGTGTCGGCCTGATGTGCTTGGCAGAGGCGCTTTTGCGCGTTCCCGACGCCGAAACCATTGACGACCTGATAGAGGACAAGATTGCGCCGTCCAACTGGGGCGCGCATCTGGGCCACTCCTCCTCGTCGCTGGTGAATGCATCGACATGGGCACTCATGCTGACGGGCCGCGTTCTGGAAGACGATCCCAAAGGGCCGACGCGCGTTTTGCGCAGCCTCGTCAAGCGCTTGGGCGAACCAATCGTACGCACGGCGGTCGCACAATCGATGCGCATTCTTGGGCGCCAGTTCGTTCTGGGGCAGAACATCAAGGATGCTATGAAGAACGCCCGCAGCAACGAGGGAGAGGGTTACACCTATTCCTACGACATGCTGGGTGAGGCTGCGCGCACTGACGACGATGCGAGGCGCTATCAAAAAGCGTATTCGGATGCGATCACTGAAATCGGTCAGAAGGCGACCGGCGACGTCCGCTCGTCCCCCGGCATCTCGGTCAAGCTGTCGGCGCTGCATCCGCGCTATGAGTACACTCACAAATCTACCGTGATGAAAGAGCTGGTGCCGCGCGCGCTGGAGCTGGCCAAGCAGGCGGCCAAGGCCAATATCGGCTTCAACATCGACGCCGAGGAGCAGGACCGGCTTGACCTGTCGTTGGATGTGATTGAGGCGATGCTGTCCGATCCCGCGCTGGCAGGCTGGGACGGCTTTGGCGTTGTGGTGCAAGCCTATGGGCGACGCGCCGCGCCGGTGATCGAAACTCTTTATGACATGGCCGAGCGGCTGGACCGCAAGATCATGGTGCGCCTAGTCAAGGGCGCCTATTGGGACACCGAGATCAAGATCGCGCAGGAACTGGGCGTCGAGCGTTTCCCGGTCTTCACCCGCAAGATGAACACTGATCTCAGCTACATGGCCTGCTCGCAGATGCTGATGGACCGGCGCGACCGGATCTATCCGCAATTCGCGACGCATAACGCGCATACCTGCGCGGCGGTTGTCGAAATGGCCGGAAATGACAAGGACACCTTCGAGTTTCAGCGCCTGCACGGCATGGGCGAGTCGCTGCACGAGATCGTCAAGACAGCCGAGGGCACGCGCTGCCGCATTTACGCGCCCGTCGGCGCGCATCGCGATCTGCTGGCCTATCTGGTCCGGCGTCTGCTGGAAAACGGGGCGAACTCGTCCTTTGTGAACCAAATCGTTGACACCTCGATCCCGTCCGTCGCGATCTCGCGCGATCCAGTGGATGAAGTACAGCATCTGGGCGAACAGGTGGCTAACCCGACAATCGCGCAGCCGCACGATCTCTTTATGCCTCAACGGCGCAATTCCAAGGGCTTTCGCGTCAATGAGCCAGCGTCGATCCTGCCCCTTTTGGCCAAGCGCGAGGAGTTCGCCGACAAGAAATGGACCGGCGGTCCAATGATCGTCGGCGATGCCAAGCCCAAGGGCCCGGCGCGCAACGCGATATCGCCCGCTGAGACGAGCCGCGTGGTCGGCACTGTGTATGATGCGACGCCCGAAGAGGTTCAAACCGCCCTGGATGCGGCCGAGGCGGGCTTTGAGGAATGGTCTGGCACGTCCGTCTCAGACCGCGCGGACATCCTGCGCAAGGCAGCCGACCTGTATGAGGAGCACACAGCAGAGCTGTGCGCGATCGTCACCCGCGAGGCGGGTAAAACCCTGCTGGACGGGATCGCTGAAGTACGAGAAGCGGTCGATTTTATGCGCTATTACGCAAACGAGGCCGAGCGTTTGGATGAGGAGGATCCCGGCACTGCGCGTGGTATCTTCGTGTGCATCAGCCCCTGGAACTTCCCGCTGGCCATCTTCTCGGGCCAGGTCGCGGCGGCGCTGGCCGTGGGCAACACTGTGCTTGCGAAACCGGCCGAGCAGACGCCGATCATCGCCGCGCGCGCGGTCGAGTTGATGCGCGAGGCGGGCCTGCCAGAGGCGGCGCTACAGCTCTTGCCGGGCGATGGCCCGACGGTGGGTGGGCCGCTGACCAGCGATAAGCGCATCGCGGGCGTATGCTTTACCGGCTCGACCGAGGTGGCCCAGATCATCCACAAGGCGCTGGCGAAAAATGCCGTGGCCGATGCGGTACTGATCGCCGAGACGGGCGGCCTGAATGCCATGATCGTGGATTCGACCGCGCTGACCGAACAGGCGGTGCGCGACATCCTTATCTCGTCCTTCCAGTCGGCGGGCCAGCGATGCTCGGCCCTTCGCATGCTCTATGTGCAGGAGGAGGCTAAGGAGCGGCTGACCGACATGCTCTATGGCGCGATGGATGCGCTAGTGATCGGCGATCCGTGGTCCACCGATGTTGATGTTTCCCCGGTGATCGACGCCGAGGCGCAGCAGGACATTATGGACTACGTTTCTCAACACGAAAAGGCAGGCACCTTGCTCAAGAAGCTGGATGCACCAGAGGGTGGCACCTACGTGACGCCTGCTGTCGTCAAGGTCGAAGGCATTGCGGATATGGAGCGCGAGATCTTTGGCCCCATCCTGCATTTGGCGACCTTCAAAGCACGCAATATCGATAAGGTTGTCGATGAAATCAATGATCGCGGTTATGGCCTGACCTTCGGTCTGCACACCCGCATCGATGACCGCGTTCAGCAGATTGTGGAGCGGATCAAGGTCGGCAACGCCTATGTGAACCGCAACCAGATCGGCGCCATCGTCGGCAGCCAGCCCTTTGGCGGCGAGGGCCTGTCCGGTACCGGCCCCAAGGCGGGCGGGCCGCACTATCTGTCGCGGTTCCGCCGCACAGGTAAGCCCGACGCGCCGACGGTGCCCTTTGGCGAGCATGTGGAGCGGGAGGCCGTAGAGAGTGCGCTGGACCGGATTGATGCCCGCAATTGGGCCGCACGGCCCGACCGCGTGTCGATCCTGCGGGCCGCCCTGACAGGCCGGACCGGCATCGTGCGTAAGGCACTGGCCGAGACGGCGGCATTCGATACCACGCCCCAGACGCTGCCGGGGCCGACGGGTGAGAGCAACCGTCTGCGCATGTTCCCGCGTGGCACGGTCCTCTGCCTTGGCCCGACGCCCGAAGTGGCGGTGGCTCAGGCGCTGCAAGCGCTTGGTGCAGGCTGCGGGGCGGTGGTCGTGGTTCCGGGAGCGGCCACTTCTATGGCGGGCGCACTCACGGCAGCAGGTGCGCCGGTGACCGCGCTCGACGGCACGATTGATCCTGAATTTCTCAAGGATCTTGAAGGCTTCTCGGTCGTTGCGGCCTCTGGCGCGTCTGACTGGACGCGCGAGCTGCGTATGGCGCTGTCCGAGCGGGAGGGGGCAATCTTGCCCCTCGTCACAGAGACCATCGCACCCGAGCGCTATATCCTCGAGCGTCATCTTTGCGTCGACACGACGGCGGCGGGCGGCAATGCTAGCCTTCTGGCCACAACATCATAACGCTGCGACATCAGAGCACCATGGCGCCGGGCATATCAGCCCGGCGTGTACCGCGCGCGATCTCTTCTCGGGGACAGGTCCGGGGGCGAAAACCCAACAGAGCAGACGACCCAGTTCACCGGATGATATAAATCCGCGCAAGCTATCCTTCGGCCTCGTGCTCGGACCGATCGTGCTAACGCCGCTGGCCCTAAGAATAATGCTGTTCTATTTTGGCGACTTGACCCCGGCCACTCGGCTGGCCACCATCCCTGCCATCCCTGCCATCCCTGCGCTGGCCGGCCTCGATCATGAGCCACGACTGGGGCAATATGGAAGAGGGCGTCTTTCGTGTCATCAATGTTTCGCTGCCCTTTGGTTCGGTTCTGATTGAGGCGCCCCTCGTTTCTTAGGCGCCTGCTTTGTTCATATTCTGCTGTTCCGTTTCATAATCACTTAGTGACAGTATGCCGTTGTCAGTGTGCTTGCGTGCGGGGTTGTAAAACATCTCGATGTAATCGAACACGTCCTGCCTTGCGGCGTCGCATGTTAGGTATGTCCGTCGCCTGATCCCGTTCCCGTTTTAGGAGCGGGAAGAAGCTCTCGGCGACAGCATTGTCATGGCAATTCCCACGTCTGCACATGCTGGCATCCATATTATGTTCATCAAGGAACTACTGCCACTTTGTGCTGGTAAACCGGGAGCCTTGGCCGGAAGGGATCACAACTTTTTACTTGGGCGTGCGCCTCCGAACTGCAATCAAGAGCGCCTGTTGGGCGATGTCCGTTGTCATGCGTGATTGATTGCATGGGCCAGCCAACAACGGCCTTGAGAACAGGTCAATGACAACAGACAGAGGCGACCTGTCCGCCCTCAACCGCTACACCGCTCTCAGCATACCTGTCACAGAGGCAGTAGGCTAAGTCCATCTAGGTAAAGGGGAAGCTCGTCCTTCAACTAATTCGTGCAACAAAGTCGGCTGCCAGTACATCGTTCGAATGATCGCGTATCGGCCAGATAGCTTAATCTGATTCGCGCTGACGTTGTGAAATGTACCAAAGTTGGCGCGCAAGTATCTGAAACATAGCGCTTTTTTTCGGACCTACCCCCAGCTTGGTTGAACGGGCTGTGCTAAACCTCGCCGTCGCGCGTAGGGGTCCAGCGATGCAGCCATACAGGACCAACCAACTGGCCGCTGGCATCGCGCAGGACCATCCGTAGATCAACCGCCTCGGCATCTTGCGGTGTCATCAAAAACGTCGCACGCGTGCCGCGATTTTCCGGAAGAGCAAAGATACCGATTCCACTGATCTGAACCCCGCCAAGCGCCGAGATGTCTGGGGTGAGGCCATCAACGGTACCTGCAATGTCGATCACATAGCGGCGCGTTCCCGGACGGTCGTGCTCACGCCCGCTGCGGCTTTGTAGGATGCGCACCCCGGCCCCCTGATCGGGCGGCGCAGACAGGGTCCAGTCCAGGTGATAGTCAAACTGATGTTCGCTGCCTGCAACCAATGTGTCTTCGGGCCTCCAAAAGGCGATGATGTTGTCCATGAATTCCGTGTCAGTCGGAATTTCGACCAGCACGACAGCCCCGCGCCCCCAATCGCCAGAAGGGCGGACGAGAGCTGAGGGTCTGTCGTGATACCGTGCCTCGGTATCCTCAAAATCTTCGTAGCGGCGCGGGGCCTGATAGAGGCCAAAGCCCGTGGGGCCGTCGTCCACAAAAGTTGACGTCTGGATGCTGGCTGGGTTCGAAATGGGACGCCATAGATGTTCGCCCGCGCCATTGTTCATGAAAAGCACGTCACTGTCATGGACGCGCGGACGGAAATCATCCGCCACAGCTGCATGAATTGGACCCTTCAGGTACATAGAGGTCAGCGGCGCTATGCCGATATCCGCGATGTCCCGCCGCGGCAGCAGCGTGACCGCGATCTGCATCTGCATGTCCGCGCCTGGCTGCATCTGCATATCGAGGTGTCCGGCCAACGACGGGCTGTCGATCACCGCCTCCATCCGGATGCTGTCGCCTTGCGGCTTATGTAGGCGCAGATGCGTAAATCGTGGGAATTCTTCGGGGTCGGACCCTCCCGTCCCAAGTGCAACGGTGCGGGCCGACAGCCCGTAGGTCATCGCACGCCCGATGGCGCGGAAATAGCTTGCGCCCTGCACGACCATTATTTCGTCCATCACGTCGGATGTGTTCAGCGGGTGGCGCAGGCGCAGCCCAGCAAAGCCCGCTCCGGGCGCTGTCTTCGGAATATCTCCAAAGTAACGCGGCTCAAAGGTGAACAGGTCCGGTGAGAACGGCACTTCACGGAAACCGTCTTTATCGGCGATCTCGATACGCACCGGATCGTGGAAAAACAGCCCTGGGGGAAGAAGGTCCACCTCGTATCCTGGCCCGACAGGCAGCTTGGCCGCCCGACCAGAAATCGGGCGAATACCGCGATAAGCATCGTAATCCAGCCCCGCGAAAGGCGCGGGAAGAGGCGTTTGGTTCGGCTGATAGGGCCGTTTGGCCATCTGCCGCGCCAGCTCCAGAAGCGCTCCAGACTGGTCGCCGGGGCTGGCAATAGCCCTCAGCACAGGCGTTGCTATCAGGGTCGCCGCCCCAGCAATGAATGCCCGGCGCCTCATGTCGGCCGCGCGTCCAGTGCGCGGACGATCAGAGGGGCACCCAGCAGTGGCAGGATCAGCGGCGCAAGCCAAAGCGTGGCGCCACTCTCGGACAAAGCCGCAATCAGCATGATTGTCAGCCCGGCTGCGGCCTCGGGGGCGCCGCACGGGATGCTCCAGCGAGGGGTGCCGCCCGACTTCCAGCCACAGTCACGGCCGATCAGTACGGACCCGACGGAGGCTGTCTGCCGGATCATCGTGATCGGTGCGATGAGGGTCGAGATCGCCAGTTCGCTGGTCCATGCACGAATGGTCACAAGCTTGCGCCGCATGGTCCTGTCCCGTGTAATTCGTCCAGCCAGCGCGCAGAGTTTAGGCACCAGAAGGACAGATACGATCAGCGTGAAGGGCAACGCGCCAGTGACTGGCGCCGTACCCGAGGCGATCAGTATCACCAGGATCAGCCAGATAGGTGCGGTGAGATAGCTGACAACTCCAGATGCGAGGTGGAACCGACTCATCGGATGCAGCCCGGATTTACCCAGCACAAAAAGATGCTGCAGGTTGCCTTGGCACCAGCGACGATCGCGCTTGTGGAATTCCTCGAGCGTCTGAGGCCCGTCCTCGGCGCTGCCGGCCAGATCCGGATCCAACTCGATCGCCCATCCAGCCTTGCGGATCCAAGCGGCCTCGATGAAGTCATGACTAAGCAGCGGGCCGCCAAACGGGGCGCGCCCGGGAAGGGATGGAAGTTCAGCCGCAGTGCGAAAGGCCTCGACGCGAATGATCGCATTATGCCCCCAGTAGTTGCTGCTTTGTCCCGCCCAAGCTGCCATGCCATGACCAAAATTCGATGACATAAGGCGCACAGCCACCCGTTGATGGCGGCCAAAGCGAGTTTGGCCCGGGACAAGCGCCATCCCAGCCTGCAGAAGCCCTGTCCGCGGACGGTGCTCGATCTGGCGAATCATGCGGCGAATGCGTCCCGCAGACATGCGGCTGTCAGCATCCAGCACTAGCATGTAATCGAAACTGTCACTAAACTGGCGCAGCCAGTCTGCGATATTGCCCGGCTTTCGCCCGACATTCTCGGTCCTGCGGCGATACTGCAGAATTCCCTCGGCGACGAGATCGCGCAGCGCCTCTTGCTCCTGCGCGACGGGTTCGGTGCCCGAAGTGTCCGAGAGCACAAAGATCGATGTTCTGTCCGCCAGACCTGCGCGCCCGAGGCTTGCATGCAAATCCTTCAGATATCGGGAAAGCGCGTGGGGCTCTTCCTTGCACAGGGTGACAAGGATGGCCGTCTGCCCTTCGGGAACCCAATTCTCGGGAATGGCGACTGTGTTCGGCAAGGGGCGTAGGAGGCCGATGATAGCCGTCGCCGCGCCGCCAGAGATCCAGGCCGCGTTCAGTGCCACCAGCGGCATGGTGACCACTGTAAATGGGGTCCACTCTGTCATCGACAGAGCAAAAACCACGGTTATGGCAAGTGTAAGCATGGCGGTTAGGCCAAAAAAGATTGCCCTTGAACCGGGTACCCCGAGCCATGAGACTGCCGCTGATCCTGCGGCGCGAAAGAATGTTTCATTGAGTGACATGGCGCTTGGCCTGCTCCTTGTGCTGGACCGTTCCGCACAAGGAACCAAAATCCACAAGGCCGTCATTTATAGCGTAATTTTTCGGCGACAAGTGGATTAACGCCGATGGCGAACGACCGGCGGCCAGATGCGCGAAAACCCGCCATCGCGTTTAATAATCCCGTGATAGACACTTGCCAAAATATGTACGATTACCAGCGCGGTGATGGCAAATGCGCCAAAGTAGTGAACTCCCTTTGCGACGCCTGCTATGGTATCGGATCGCGCAACGAGCGACGGAAAACCCATCGCATCCAGCGTCTCGATCGGAAAACCGCCCGCTTTGACGCGGATATAGCCAGCGAGCGGCATTATGATCATCAGCAAGTAGAGCGCCAAATGGCTGGCCCTGGCCGCCCGCGCCTGCCAAGCTGGAATGTGGTCAGGCAAAGGCGGCGCAGGTCTGCGCAAACGATACGCAATTCTGACAATAGCCAGCACCAGCAGCAGCACACCGGTATTCTTGTGAAAGATGAAAAGCGCGTTCTGGACAGACTTGTCCAAGCCCGGCAGGACCATCATGAATCCCGCAGGTATCATCGCCAGCAGAAGGCCAGCCATGGTCCAGTGCAGCAACCGCGCGGGAACGGTATAGGAGGTTGAGGGTGTATCCATGTCTGAACTCTCCGTATAATAAAAAAGCACCGCGTCACTGTGGTTCAAGCCGTGAGGTCCGGGCTTGACCCCGCCTGCTTTGTGCTAAACTTACCTCTATGAGCGATTTTGATCCAGACATACTACGCGCCTCGCGCCGACGACCCGCCGCTCGCGGCCTGTCAGCACCGGTACTGCGGTTTGCGGCTGCCGCCTTGGCGGGGGCCGGGGGTGTTGCCGCTCTTTCGGGGGGGCTGTTGCATGGAGGAGTTGCGCATGTGGGCGTGGCGCTCGCGCTTTATCTGTGCGCGGCCATGGCGGCTGGTTTCTTGATGCTGCAGACCTACCCGCACGCCAGACTGGGGTTGTGCAACCTCATGACGCTGCTGCGCCTCGTGATAACTGCGGCCATGGTGGTGCCGCTGCTTGGCGGTGGCGGGGTGCAGTGGGAGATTTTCGCTCTTGCCGCGGTGGCGCTTTGTCTTGACGGAGTAGACGGCTGGCTGGCTCGGCGGCAGGATCTGGCTTCCAAGTTTGGGGCGCGGTTCGACATGGAAGTCGATGCTGCCTTGGGTTTGTTGCTGGCCTTGAACGCATACGCGACGAGCACCGCCGGACCAGTGGTGCTGCTACTTGGGCTTCCACGCTACTTTTTTGCGGTGGCGGGGCAGATCCTGCCCTGGTTTGCTCAGCCGCTGCCCGACAGGTTCGGCCGCAAGGTAGTGTGTGTGATACAGATCGCCGTCTTGATCGGCATCCAAATGCCGATCATGCCGCCAACATTGGCCACTGTTGCGATCATCGCGGCCGCGTTGGCGCTGTGCTGGTCGTTTGGGCGTGATGTGATCTGGCTTTGGTGGAGGCGCGCTTGACCGTGGGCCCGCGTCCAGGGGGCGTGCTGCGGCTTTTGTTGGCGGTTTTGGTTCTGCACCTTTTGCTGGCCCAGCCGAACCACCCTGCGGCATTCACGTGGCAGGCCCTACTTCTCTTTGCGCTGGAACTGCCGGTTATCCTCTTGGCGCTGGTCGCCGCGAGTGGCCGGATCGCAACCGCCCTGCGGATTGTGCTGAGCGTGGTGCTGACATTGCTGGTCGTCTTCAAGACGGCTGATTTTGCAATGTTCACGGCCTTGGCGCGCGGCTTCAACCCGGTAGCGGATCTGATCCTTGTCGATGCCGGTCTGCGGCTGTTATCTGGCGCCATCGGCACTGTGCCTGCGGTCTTGGTGGCGCTTGCCGCTTTCTTGGCCACTATTGGCATAGGCATCGCAGTATGGTGGGCGACCGGGGTCTGGGCGGCTGTGTCACCGACGCGCGCGGTGGCAAAGGCGGCCAGCGTTGGCGCGATCGTTCTTGCGGGGCTGGCTGTGGCGGAAATTGGCCAGGCCTTGGGACGCTGGAGCCTGCCGTTCTCCCCTCCCGGCGCGGCCTTTACGGCGCGACTTGGATATGAACGTGTCCTGCTCATGCGCAACACTTTGATCGATCTGCGGGTCTTTCGGATTGCGGCGACCGAGGACCCATACGCCAAAATACCGGGTTTGCTGGACCAAATTGACAGCAACGTTCTGATCGTTTTCGTGGAAAGCTATGGCCGGACCAGTCTTGATACGCCCTTCTATGCGGATCTCCATCGCGAAACACTCAACCGCAGTGAGGCGAAATTACGCAAACTAGGGCTGTCGATGGCGTCGGGTCTGCTGACGGCGCCCACCCGTGGCGGGCAAAGTTGGCTGTCCCATGCGACCTTCGCTAACGGGCTGTGGGTCAACGATCAGACGCGCTATGGCGCGGCGCTGGCCTCGGGGCGCGAGACATTGTTCCATATCGCCGCACGCTCGGGCTTCCGCACGGCGGTGGTGATGCCGCAGATCACGCTCGACTGGCCAGAATCCGAGGTGATGGGGTTCGACACGATCCTTACCGCCCGCGATCTTGGCTATAAGGGGGCGCCGTTCAACTGGGTCACCATGCCAGACCAATTCACCTTGGCCGCGCTGGATCGCTTAGTCCTGAGCGAAGATGCTGGTAGTCTGGTCTTTGCACAATTGGTGCTTGCCTCCTCCCATGCTCCTTGGGTTCCCGTGCCCGAACTTGTGGACTGGAACAGCATAGGTGATGGACGCATTTTTAACGACATGGCCGCAGCAGGCGATACGCCCGAGATGGTGTGGCGCGACCGCGACCGGGTGCGACTGCAGTATCGCAAGGCGATCGACTATTCCCTGTCGGCCGTATTCGCCTATGCCGCCCTGCATGCAGACGACCCAGCGTTGATGATCATTCTGGGGGATCATCAGGCCGCCGATTTCGTCGCGCTGGATGACCGGGCTGATGTCCCGGTCCATGTTATAGGCCCGCCGCATCTGGTGGCGCAGATCGCGGATTGGGGCTGGTCGGCCGGGCTGATTCCGAGTTCTGAGGTGCCTGTGCTGGGTATGGAGCAGATGCGCGACCGTTTAATCGAGACATTCTCGTCGCGTCTGGCACCTGCAGTGGCCCGCGACTGATGCGACGCAGGCTGCCTTCGGTGATCATGCGTGCCGGTCAGATTGCCATTACTGCAATGATGCTTGCCCTTTTGTGGCGTGTCGTGGGCGCGGCTGAGGCCGCGCGCAGCCTGGCCTCGGCGGATGTGGCATGGCTGGCTGCGGCACTTGTCGCGCTGACCCTTCAGACCGTGCTGTCGGCAATGCGCTGGCAGCTGACGGCGTCGCAGCTGGGTATTCACCTCGAAACCGGGGCGGCTATTCGCGAATACTATCTCGCGCAGGTGGTGAATCTGTCGCTGCCTGGCGGCGTGATCGGGGATGCGGGCCGCGCGGTTCGGGCAAGAGGTCAGGCCGGGCTTATGGCCTCGGGCCAAGCGGTGGTGTTCGAGCGGTTGGCAGGGCAGGCAGGGCTCTTTCTGATCACAGCGGTGACATTCATCCTTACTCTTGCGCTGCCAGGGGGGGTGGAGTGGCCCACATGGTTAATCGCGCCCGTCGCGCTGTTTATTTCTGGCGGGCTGAGCCTGCCCGCCGGTGTCTATGCTCTTACACATATCCAGGGCCGCGTGGGGCGGGTTTTGGGGTCGTTTTGGCGGGCGATGGTTCTCTCGCTTGCTGCGCGCGCAGTGGTCTTGCGGCAGATCCTGCTCAGCCTTGCGACCACGATTTGCAATCTGGCTGCCTTCGGTTTTTGTGCGCAGGCGGTTGGCCATGGGGTGTCGCCGATTGCAGTTTTGGCCTTTGTGCCGCTCATCCTGCTGACAATGCTGATCCCGCTGACGATCAGCGGATGGGGACTGCGCGAGGGCGCGGCAGCAGTGCTGTTTCCGATGGCGGGGTCCACGGCCAGCGGCGGTCTGGCCGCGAGCGTTGCATTCGGGCTGATGCTCATACTGGCCGTCCTGCCTGGCCTTCTGATGCTGCTTGGCCGGGGCCGCAAACCTACCAGAGAGCGCTGATCACTGGTGCGAGGCTTGCGCGGGCGCAGCATGCAAGGGCTGGCTGGCGGCCAGTGCTTCGGCATTAAGGGCGCAATCGAAAACGACGTCCGAGCCAAGACAGAAGGCCCGCGTTTGCGGGCGGATAGCATCGGACAGTTTTTCCGCCGGAGACGGCATCGTCAGCCCCTGAGGCCCTCCGCCAATTAGAAGCGGTGCGATTGCCACATGCAAACGCGTCAAAAGCCCGGCTTCCAGAAAGCGCGAGATGGTGATCCCGCCCCCTTCGATCATGAGGGTGGTGAGGCCAGCAGCATGCAGGGCACCCACGATCTCCACCGGGGCAAGCACACCGCCCCGATCCGCCAGGCGAATGACTTCGACCCCGTCAGGGCGCGCCTTGTCCACCGCCTGAATAACGATCCGTCTGGTGCCGTCAGGCTGCAGCGCCGGCGCGTCGCCCGGCAAGCGCCCGCGCGGGTCGATCACGATGCGAGCGGGGTTCTGCCCTCGGCACAACCGCACAGTCAGCCGGGGCGTGTCGTGCAAGGCCGTGCGAATGCCGATCACCACACCGTCTACAAGGGCCCTCATCCGGTGCAAGTGAGCCAGTCCGTCAGGTCCGGACACATCGCGCGCATCGCCTGTTATTGTGGCAATCCGGCCGTCGAGTGATTGTCCGATCTGGGCCACCGTGACCGGCCCCAGATCTCGGCGCGCAAGCGGGCCGTAAAGGGCGAGCGCAGTACTTTCGTCAGCGCTCCACCGGCCACAGCATGTGCAGGACAGCCCGGCCCGGACCGCCAAAAGCCGTTCCCAGACCCTCGGGCTCACGTCAATTGACTGCATCATTGCTCTCCTTGGCGGGCATCTGGGGCAAGGCGAGGATGTCGCCGTGTCCGATCCGGCATGACGTTTGCGCGGCTCCGGCCATTCGCGCCGCACCCCATTTGGCCGCATCTTTCGCGCCAGAATCGGCTGCCGCCGCCGCGATCCCTTCGGCAAGTGTGGCATGCAGTGGCGCCTGATCAGATCCAAGCTGCCAAGGGCTTTGGGCCTGTAGCACATCGAAACCAGCATCTGCGAATATCGCCGCGCTGACTGCGACCGCGTTCGGTCCCAGCGCAGGGCCTAGCCCCTTGTCACTCAGTTGGTGACGGTTGAACGCTTCGATCACGCCGTCGTCCAGCGCGTTACTTGGGTGCCAACTCATCTGGCCATTATAGGACAATGCGGCATAGAACGGCACCCGCAACCGCGCTGACAGCGCCCTCAGCCAAGCTTCGGGCATGAGATCCAGCAGCGCAGAGGCCGTCACAAGCGTCACTTCCTCCAGTGGTAATGCATCCAGATCTGAAAGGTTTAAGCGGTAGGTTTGCAAGCGGTCACCTGCCGAGATGGCGGCACGCATCAACAGGTCCGCGTCGGTGTCCACCAATCGCCAGCGCGCGGTTGCGGGCAGGTACGGCGCCAATGCCCGAACAGTCGAGCCGGTTCCGCATCCCAGATCAAGGATGACCGGTTCAGGCCCCGCCGCCCTTGCGGCCCGCTGCAATAGCTTCGTGTCCCGTGCCTTGTGATCGGCAGGTTCGCGCAGGGCCAGCCACTCAGCGGAAAATCCCATGTTAGACCTCGCCCTCGTACCATGCGCGCGCCACGTGGCTTTCGTGCAGCATGATACGCAGTTTCTTCACGCGCCCCACGTCCTTCAGCTGCCCATTGCGAACGATGCCAGCCAAGCTGTCAAAGATGTGCTGGCACAGGAACTCGGTCGTCGTGAACTTGCCCGCAAACTCTGGCACCTCGTCGAGGTTCTTGTACCGAAGCGGACCTAGGACTTGGGTCAACGCCTCAGTCGCAAGACCAATATCGACGACCAGCCCGTGCGCGTCAATGTCCTCAGTATAAAAGGCCGCATCTACAGTGAATGTAGCGCCGTGCATACTCTGCGCTGGGCCAAAGACGGGCGAAGGAAGGGAATGGCCGATCATAATGTGATCTCGGACTTCGACGGCAAACATGGGCTATCCTCAGTTTTGTTGATATCGGATACGATGGCAAAGGGTGCATTGATCGGCGAGGATCGTGCCATACTCCGCGGGCAGATCGTCAAAGGCTGTCTCACCTGAAATCAGCGTATTGAGTGCCGGGTCGCACAGAAGGTCAAGCGCCTTGGCCATGCGCCGGTTATGGTTCCAACGCGGGGCGCGGGCGGGCGGGATATGGCCCACCTGCGAGCTGACAAGCCGCAAACGGCGGCTGTGAAATGCCCCGCCAAACGGCACAGGCGTGGTGCCTGCACCGTACCAACTGGCCTCGACCACGGTCGCATCTTGGCCGGCGCAGCCCAGCGCTAGCGCCAGCCCTGCGGCCGTTGCTGTTGCATGTATGACCACGTCACAATCGGTGGGCGCGTTGTCCGGTGCGGCAAACGCACAGCCCAGCGCTTCGGCCTGCGCCGCACGGGTGGGATTAGTGTCGATCAGTGTTACCTCGGCTCCGGGCATCCGCGTTGCCAGATAGCCCGTAAGGGCCCCAATCACACCCGCGCCGATCACGGCGATCCGGTCGCCCGCCGCCGCGCCGCTGTCCCACAGGATATTCAGCGCCGTTTCCATGTTCGCGCCTAGAACCGCACGTTCGGCTGGCAGGCCGTCCGGCAGTGGGGTCAGCATGGCCTCGGCCATGCGAAACCGCGTCTGATGCGGGTGCAAGGCGAACACGTCAAGGCCGCTCAACGTCCCTTCGATCACACGGCCGACAGCGCAGTATCCGTATTTAACAGGAAAGGAGAACGCCCCCTCCTGCGCTGGAGCGCGCATACGCTCCATTTCGCTATCTGGCACGCGGCCTTCAAACACGAGGCGCTCAGTTCCGCGACTGATCGCCGTAAAAAGGGTAACGACAGTGACGCCGTCGCCCATCTCGGCGGGGCGTATTTCGGCCTGGCGCGGCGCAGTACACCAAAGAGCGTTTACGGTCATGTTAGAAGGTGCCCCGCCTTTGCCGCCTTGGTTGCAAGGTAGGCCGCGTTGCAATCGTTGCCGCCGACCATCAGGGGCAACCGCTCGATCACATCGATGCCTTGTGACGCTAAATTGGCGATTTTCGCCGGATTGTTCGTCATCAACCTGACGCGCGTGATCCCAAGCCAGTGAAGCAGGATTCCGCCGGTGCGAAAATCCTGTTCGTTATCGTTGAACCCGAGCCAATGGTTAGCCTCGACCGTATCTAGTCCTGTGTCCTGCAAGGCATAGGCTCTCATTTTGTTGGCTAGCCCGATCCCACGACCCTCCTGATTGAGGTATAGAACTACGCCGCCGCCTAACGCCATTGCAATTATCACAGTGCGCAGCTGCGCGCCACAATCGCATTTCAGGCTGCCCCGCACATTCCCAGTGAAACAGCTAGGCGATGTGCACATTTCTGAGCCTCCATCCGTGGGCGAGGGATTTGAAGTATTGGAGACCGTGGCGGAAGGTTATCGGGCCGGGCGGTTTGGGTTTTGGATAGCCATCCCACCCGCCGAGCTT
>Ga0307981_1001798_pt1 | contig 18440 bp, 10 predicted proteins | sample OrgLakmetagen987_FD_201849 | JGI IMG/M metagenome (GOLD analysis project Ga0307981, IMG submission 201849) | Saline water microbial communities from Organic Lake, Antarctica - #987 | ecosystem: Environmental > Aquatic > Non-marine Saline and Alkaline > Saline | place: Antarctica: Organic Lake... | reverse complement strand
TTCAAAATAGGCATTTACAAACATACCTACCGAAAAGTTGACGTTGTCACTTTTGGGATGTGCATGAACGCGAACACTTCTGTTTTCATTTACTTCAGCTCCAATTAACTTTACATAAGCACTAAAAGTTTGATCGGAAATTTCAGGAATTTTAAAGCTTAATGTATCCCCTTTATGAATTTTCAAGATGTCTTTTTCAAAAACATCTAGCTCAAGGTGAATATGATCCACATCAAGAATTTCCATGATCATTTCAGATTTAGCTAAAAACTTACCTTGAGCCACATTCAATTTTGAAATTTTGCCGCTAATAGGAGCGTAAATATTAATTTCTGATGTGAAATTCCTCTCAGCGATTTGCTTTGGATCTAGATTCATTAATTTAATATGCTCAACTGTTGCTTTAAGTTGTGCTTTGGCTTGCAGAAAGTCATTTTTTGAAGATTGAAAGACTTTTTGAGCGATAATTTTATCGTTGTATAAGTTCTCTTTACGCTCAAACTCTGATCTTACAAATTCCATGTTGCTTATCGCTTGTGCATAATTCTGCTGAAACTTTATAAAATCAGGATTTTTTAAGGTTACTAATAAATCACCTTTTTGAACTTCGTCACCTATTAAAAGTCGAGTTTCAGAAATATATCCATCAAAATATGAACTCACAGTAGCCCGATTCTCCGGGGGAACATCTATCACTCCAGTCACTTGAAATTGCTCTGAAAATCTATTTTGTTTTAATTTTCCTAATTTTAATAGCCCTGTTTTAAACTGTTCGCTTGTTATCTCTATTAAATCTTCGTCCTCACTGTGCTCTTCTCCCTTGTGCTCTTTTTCGCTTTGCTCTTCATCCCCTGAAGTAGACGTGCTATCATTACAGGATAAAAATAGCAAGTTGAATAGGAATAGGCTTGTATATATATATCGTTTCATAAGTTTAGTTTAATAAAAAATAATTTAAGGCAATAATAGTCTCATTATAATCACGCAGTTTTGTTAAATAATCTAGTTGGATGCGCTGGGCATATTCTAGACTTTGCACATATCTGAAAAAATCAATTTCACCAGCTTTGTAACTCAACTTGGCCGTTTTTAAAAGTTCGTCGGCAATTTTAAGTTGATTTTCTTCATAGGTATTCAAGGCATCTTGCTGTACTGAAAGCTGATTGATCAATTGGTCTTTTTGCTGGGTTAAGTCGATTTGAGCATCTTCAAGAGCCGCTTGTTTTGAAAGGGTATTGATTTCTGCAGATTTAATCTTAGACCGATCCCCAAAAAACAATAAGGGGATATTTAAGCCAACTTGATACCCGCTAAAATTTTTATCGATAGCCGAATTACTCCTGATAAAATAACTTGCAGAAATCCCTGGCAGCAATTCATTCTTAGCTAAAGCTGAGTTGCGTTTTGCTAACTTTTTATCTAATTCTAATGCTGACAAACTCAGATTTTCAGAGCCGTTATTCGCTATATCTAGTTGCAGCTTGTAGAGCGTTTTTTCCCTTAAAACCAGACTTTCTTGGCTTTGCAGCAAGCCCTTTATAGCGAGTATACTATTGGTCAACTCTTGCTTTAGCTGTGCCTGTTCAATCGTGATTTGATTGGCCTTAGACTGCGCGGTGATCTTTTCTAAATAATTTGATTCTCCTTCTTCAAACCTTCGTTTAGCCATCCGTGAGAAGTCGGTGTAAATCTTATAAATACTATCATATATTGTCAGTTTTGCCACAGCTTCAAGATAATTTTGATAATTAACTTGAAGGGTTTTGATCTTTCTGATTTCTGCAATGCTATATTGTGTTCTTGCCAGCTCCGTTTTTACTTTATTCAACTTCAATCGGCTCCCATAGACTGTTGGGAAGTCAAATTGCTGAATAATACCCCATTGATATAAAGGCTGATTCGCAATAGGATCTGCCTCAGATTCATCATAATTTTGATAAATCTGAGCATTATTAAAAGTAAAAGCTTGTCCTTCTCCAGCTTCAGTGCTTTCTGCTCTGAGCTGAGCTGCTTTTAACTGTTTATTGTTATCGAGCATCTGTATTTTCAGGCTTTCAAATTCATCATCTTGAGCATTTGCTGTAAAACCAGCGAAACCCACCAGCAAAATAAAAATACTCAGCCTAGGATTTAGCTTTAACTTTGTCACATTATTTTTTAGGGCATAAAGTACTGGAAGTATGATTAAAGTGAGTAGGGTAGACGTTATCAAACCTCCTATCACTACGGTGGCTAATGGACGTTGAACTTCTGCACCTGCACCAGTTGAAATAGCCATAGGTAAAAAGCCTAAAGCTGTAGAACTAGCCGTTAGCAAAACCGCCCTTAAGCGATCTTGTGTAGCATCTATTATATGTTGTAAACTCAATTTATCGTGAGTTTTTAAGATATCTTTAAAATACTCTACTAAAATGATTCCGTTCAATACGGCTATACCAAATAAGGCAATAAAACCGACCCCTGCCGAAATACTAAATGGCATATCTCTTAACCATAATAAGAACACACCACCAACAGCAGAAAATGGAATAGCAGTAAAAATAAGCAACGCGTCCTTATGTGTTTTTAATCCAAAAAACAGCAAGATATAAATCAAGATTAAGGCGAGGGGAACTGCAACTTTTAAGCGTTCCTTAGCACTTTCTAAATTCTCAAATTGACCACCATAAGTCATACTATACCCAACGGGTAAGTCTAGATTCTGATCAATAATTTTTTGTATATCAGTAACGACAGATTCTAAATCTCGGTTTCGAACATTTACACCAACCACAATACGGCGTTTGGATTCATCTCGGGAGATTTTAGCAGGACCTCTATCAAAAGTAATATCGGCGACTTCATTCAACGGAATTTTACCAAAACTTGGAGTATCAATCATCAAATTCCTTAGGTCACCGATATTTTGACGTTCAGTGTCCTGAAGTCTTACTACTAAATCAAATCGCTTTTCGCCTTCAAAAACAACACCAGTTGTTTTACCAGCAAATCCTGCTGTTATAACATCATTAATACTTTTTATATCCAGTCCGTAACGTCCTATCTTATCCCGTTTATAATTGACCAGCATTTGTGGTAAGCCCACAATTTTTTCTACGGAGATGTCAGCCGCACCGTCTACATTTTCAATAAGAGATTTAATTTCATTCCCTTTTCGAGCTAAAATATCTAAATCCTCTCCAAATACTTTTATGGCAATATCTGAGCGCACTCCAGTAATTAATTCATTAAAACGCATTTCGATAGGTTGCGTAAATTCAAGATCCATTCCGGGAAAAACCGATAGCGCCTCATCAATTTTTTCTACTAAGCCTTCTTTGGTATCTGCCGACGTCCATTCTGATTTGGGTTTCAGGCGAACAGTAATATCTGAATCCTGCATCGACATTGGATCGGTTGGTACTTCAGCAGCACCAATACGGGAGACCACTTGCGTCACTTCAGGAAATTGCTCAAGGAGTATTTTTTCTATAGCAGTAGTGCGTTCAACTGTGCTTTTTAAGGATTTACCTGTTTTTAAAATGGGTTGAATTACAAAGTCACCTTCATCAAGTGTGGGCACAAATTCAGCCCCCATTCTAGTAAATGTAAACACACCAAGTATTAGCAAGGCAACAGCTGAAATGAGAACAAGTTTTGTATGATTTAAGGCCCATTTGATTGAAGGCAAATACAATCGTTTAACGCCATTGAGGAGTTTAGTAGATATAGTGAAATTTGACTTAGATTCTGGTTTCAAGATCATACTACAGGCAACTGGGACCCACGTAAAACACAATACCATAGCGCCAATAAGAGCAAAGCTAAAGGTGAGAGCCATAGGCTTAAACATCTTACCCTCTATGCCACTTAATGACAATATAGGTATAAAGACAATCAAGATGATTAACTGACCAAAAATGGCTGAATTTAGCATTTTGGATGCCCCCTTAGAAGTGATTTGGTCTTTTAATTTATTGATTTCGATCGATGTTTTGTTGGAAAATTCATCGGAGCGTTGCCATAATTTAAAAGCGACAAACTCAACTATGATCACTGCACCGTCAATGATGATTCCAAAGTCTAAGGCACCTAGACTCATTAAATTAGCGTCAACGCCAAAGATATACATAAGGCTGATTGCTATTAAAAAACTAAGCGGTATAATAGAGGAGATCACTAGACCAGCACGCCAATCTCCAATGAGTAAAACCACAATAAAGGCAACCACTAAAAACCCTAACAACAAATTCTCAGCAATAGTATAGGTTGTGCGTTGTATTAACTCTGAGCGGTCTAAAAAGCCATTGATATACACCCCTTCAGGTAAAGTAGTCTCAATTTCTGCTATGCGTATTTTTACTGCATCAATGACACGTTTTGAGTCTGCATCTTTCAGCATCATCACTTGCCCTAAAACTTTTTCGCCTTCTCCATTGCCAGTAACAGCTCCAAAGCGTCTGGCATAACCAAAACCGACTTCTGCAATATCCTTGATATAAACAGGTTGATTGTCGCGAGAGGTAACGCTAATGTTTTTAATATCTTCTAAACTTTTAATAAGTCCTTCGCCTCTTATAAAATAGGCTTCTTCATTTTTTTCGATATAACTGCCACCAGCTACAGAATTATTGTTTTCAAGAGCTTGAAAAACTTCAGCAATAGTGATGTTATTAGCTTGTAAGCGTTTGGAATTAATACTAACCTCGTATTCCTTCAAGTAGCCTCCCCAGGTATTAATTTCAACGACACCAGGAATTCCAGATAATTGTCGGCGAACAATCCAATCTTGAATGGTACGCAATTCGGTAGCATCATACTGGTCCTCGTAGCCTGGTTTGGTTTCTAAAGTATATTGATATATTTCGCCTAAACCAGTTGTAATAGGTCCCATTTCTGGAGTGCCAAACCCCGAGGGAATCTTTTCAGCTGCAGATTTTAGTTTTTCGGCAATGAGTTGACGTGGTAAATACGTGCCTAAATCATCTTCAAAGACTATGGTAACCACTGAAAGGCCAAACTTAGAGACCGATCGTATTTCTTTGACACCTGGTAAATTCACCATTTCCAACTCGACGGGATAGGTAATAAACTGTTCAACATCAGTAGTCGAGAGGTTTCGTGATGTTGTGATCACTTGTACTTGATTGTTGGTGATATCGGGGACAGCGCCAATTGGTATTTGGGTTAAGGAATAAATCCCAAAACCAACAATACAACTCACCATTAGTAGGATAAAGAATTTAGACTTTAAGCTAAATTCAATAATTTTTGATAACATGAAATTTTAAATTGAAAGTGAAACAATAAACTTTAATTATAAAAAAGTATACTGTTTCGGTGGCTGAAAAACATCAGTTTCAATTAAAAGATCAGATTTTGGAGTGTAGTTAAAATTATTCAGGACTATTTCTAGAGGGGCTGTTGGCCTTAGACTCACGACCTGAGGTATTTCAAAGAAAAAAATGTGGGAATAATGCTGACATTCTTGAAAAGGGAGGTTTTGATGTTCATCGTGCTCTTTCTCGTGCGCCTCTTTTTGATTGCCATAGTGTAAATCAAAAAACTCTAAAAATGAATTTTGATGTTCAGTCTTATGAAGTTCGTAATGTTCTATTAAATTATTTAAATTTACTAGATTAACAGCGTTTAAACCAAACGATTGAAAGGTAATGATTACTAATAGTAGATATGAAAATACATTCTTCATTATCGCAAATATAGTGTATTTTTAATTTTGTAAACTTAAGGTTTGCCTAATAATGCAAGCCCTAGCCGGAATGCGAAATTGCTTAAGTAAAGTTATATTTCGTCTTCGGAAATCCTTCTTTATTTTAATGCGATTAAAGGTTTTAGATAACAGTGGTGATTCGTTTCAAAATGGACGGATTACTAAAGCTTAACAAATCATTTTAATTAGTTATAATAGATCGATAAGTTAGTTTATTAGATTGTCAAATATTTCAAAAAAAAATCTTAATACATTATGGCAAATACAAGTTTAGATAAAATTGAGTCCTTACTTCATCAAAATACATATTTAGATAACGGTAAGCTTATCGAATGGGATGGAAAAATGGATGAGGTACATTCAACAATTTCTACGAGTTTAGAATACAAGCCAACCTTACTTGGCACTGTCCCTCACATGGATGAGCCAACGGCTTTAAAAGTTTTAAATTCGGCTGTAAATGCCTATGATAAAGGAAAAGGAGAGTGGCCAACCATGCGAGTAAAAGATAGAATTGAATGTATGAAATCTTTTGTGGAGCATATGCAAACCAAACGAACTGAAGTTGTAAAACTATTGATGTGGGAAATAGGAAAAACGCTATCAGATTCAGAAAAAGAATTTGATAGGACTGTCCAGTATATCTATGATACGATGGATAACTATAAACAATTGGACAGGGACAGCGCTAAGTTTGAAAAAACAGATGGGATTAATGCTCATATTCGAAGAGGACCACTCGGCGTGGTTTTATGCTTGGGACCTTACAACTATCCATTAAATGAAACCTTTGCTTTGCTTATTCCAGCATTGATTATGGGTAATACTGCTGTTTTTAAACCTGCCAAGTTTGGAGTTCTTTTATTATCTCCTTTGCTAGAGGCTTTTCAAAAAAGTTTCCCTGCTGGAGTCATAAATGTAATTTATGGAAGAGGGAGAGAAGTTGCAGTTCCCATCATGAAAACAGGTACAATTGATGTCTTAGCACTTATAGGACACTCCACTTCTGCCATTGCCCTTCAGGATCAACATCCTTACAAAAATAGATTGAGGCTTATACTCGGTTTAGAAGCCAAAAACCCAGCCATTATTCTTCCAGATGCAGATTTAGATTTAGCTATTGAAGAGTGTCTTAATGGATCATTATCTTATAATGGACAGCGCTGTACAGCCCTCAAAATTATATATGTCCATGATAAAATCAAGGATGAGTTTAATAAGCGATTTTCAAAACGAGTGGACGAACTTAAGTTTGGTCAACCTTGGGAAGAAGGCGTAAAATTGACACCGCTTCCAGAGCCTAACAAACCTGCTTATATTAAGGAGTTAATCGATGATGCTAAAGAGAAAGGAGCGAAGATTCTCAATAAAAAAGGAGGAACTGTTACAGACAATTATATTTATCCTGCGGTATTATACCCTGTTGACGAATCTATGCGTGTTTATCAGGAAGAGCAATTTGGTCCTGTAGTGCCTATAAAATCCTTTAATGATATACAAGACCTGTTGGATGAAATAGCAAAATCTAATTATGGGCAGCAGGTCAGTTTATTTGGCAAAAATGTTGATACTCTTGCACCACTCATAGATGTATTGGTGAATTTAGTATGTAGAGTGAACTTAAATAGTTCTTGCCAACGAGGACCTGATGTTTTACCATTTACTGGGCGTAAGGATTCTGCAGTAGGAACATTAAGTGTTCATGATGCATTAAGATCATTTTCTATAAGGACCTTTTTAGCATCAAAAGACAACCCTCAGAATAATGATATTATTCGTAAACTTTTGGAAAGTAAAACGTCCAATTTTGTGAGTACGGATTATCTTCTTTAGTCGTTTTTAGGGAGAGTTAATCTGAAGTTATTCTTATACTTAAAGCAGCAATTTATTGCTGCTTTTGTTTTAATAAAAATGTAATTTTATCAGCTTAAAGAAATCAATTTGAAATACTTCATAGTTTTTGTTTCTTTTTTGCTTTTTGTAAACGTTTCATACTCTCAACAAGGAAAAAAAATATATTATACCAGTGATAGAACTCGTGTGGATGAGGCGAACTATCCAGGTGCTTTTATCTTATCGAAAGTCGATAACCAAGTTTATTTTCTTCATGATGGTATTGAGGTTTGGTGTGATCGAGCGATTTTTTATCAAACGGACGATTTTTTTAGAGCTTTTGGGAACGTTAGAATGAAACAGGGCGATACGGTGAATATGACTAGTAAGTATGCCGAATATAACGGATCTACCCAATTTGCTTTTGCTAGTGATGATGTCGTATTAACCACACCTAGTAATACACTTACAACAGATTCTTTGTTTTTCAACAGACTTAAGCAAGAGGCTTTTTACAGGAGTCACGGAGTTGTAAAGGATTCAGCATCCACCATTACAAGTCTTATAGGTAGATATTTTATGAATCAAGAAAAGCTTTCGTTTCGGGAAGATGTCAAAGTCAGAAATCCAGAGTATGATATTGACTCAGATTATTTAGATTTTTATTCTGAGAAAGGCCATGCTTATTTGTACGGTCCTTCTACAATAACAAGCGAAACGAGTACCGTATTCTGCGAGAGAGGATTTTATGATACGCGAAAGGATAATGGTTTCTTCGTTAAAAATTCAAAGATAGATTACGAAAATAGACTGCTAGAAGGGGATAGTATTTATTTTGATAGGCCTACGGGATTCGCCTCTGCAACCAATAACATTAAAGTCACCGATACGGTAAATCAATCGGTTATTAAGGGTCATTATGCGGAGGTCTTCAGAATGAAAGACTCTTTGTTTATTACAAAAAATCCACTCGCCGCCATAAAACAAGAGCAAGATTCAGTTTTTATAGCAAGTGATACACTGATGGTTACAGGAAAGACTGGAAATAGAGATATCCGTGCTTTTTATGATGCTAGATTGTATAAATCAGATTTGAGTGGAAAAGCAGATTCTATACATAGCAACGAAGCCACAGGACTCACTAAATTGATTCGAGATCCGATTCTGTGGTCAGGTGAAAGTCAAATTACTGGAGATACAATTCACTTAATCAGCAATACGAAAACAGAACAACTGGATTCTCTTGAGGTTTTTTATAATGCGTTTATGATTCAAAAAGACTCCATAGATGGTTATAATCAAATTAAAGGGAAAGAACTTTATGGGCTATTTGAAAATAACGAAATCTATGAAGTTGATATCATTCGAAATACAGAATCCTTATTCTTCTTGAGGGATGATACTTCAGATCTTTTGGGTATTAACAAATCGATTTCGGCCAAAATAAAAATCTTGTTTGAAAAACAAGAAATCGCTGATGTCTATTACTACAATGAAGTAGATTCCCAAACGCATCCAAGTTCTATGTTTCCAGAAAATGCTAGAAAATTAAAAGACTTTAGCTGGAGAGGACAGGAGCGGCTGAGCAGCAAAGCAGATTTGTTTAAAGGCAGAGATAGTCTGGTCTTACCTAAAATACAGGGTCTAGAAGATCCAGAGATTTACGATGACTTCTTTGAAGGAATAAGAGAGTTAAATTCAAATTCAAATTTAGAAAAAGTGAACTTAAAGCCTTCAAACACAGGTGGAGTTCCAAAGGATAAACCACTGCAATTAAAAAAAATAAAAGCTGTAAAAATAGATGATGAAAAGTGATTTTTTAGATTTCCAGGCACAGACAACTCCTCATCCCTTAGGACTAGAGGTAGCCTCTGCAGAGGGTTCTTACATTTATGCAAAGGATGGAACCCAATATCTAGACTTTGTGGCAGGTGTTTCTGCCTGCGGTTTAGGCCATAGACATCCCAAAGTGATTGAAGCTATAAAAAATCAGCTAGATCAATATATGCATGTTATGGTTTATGGGGAATACATACAGTCTCCAGCGGTAGAATTTACAAAGCTTTTAGCACAGCAATTACCCGAGCCTTTATCGCAAACTTACTTGGTAAATAGCGGTACAGAAGCTATTGATGGAGCGATGAAGTTGGCTCGGAGGGCTACTGGTAGAAGTCAGATTATAGCTGCTAGAAAGTGCTATCATGGGAATTCTTATGGGGCTTTAAGTTTGATGGATTATGAGGAACGTATAGCACCTTTTAGGCCTTTAGTTGGAGATATTACTCACCTACAATTTAATACAGAAATTTGTTTTAATATCATAACAGAGCGAACTGCAGCTGTTATATTAGAAACTATCCAAGGGGGAGCTGGGTTTATTTTACCTCAAAATGATTATTTGAAAAAAGTAAAAAAACGCTGTGAAGAGGTCGGTGCCTTGTTGATTTTAGATGAAATCCAGCCTGGTTTTGGGAGGACAGGAAAGCTTTTTGGGTTTCAACATTTTGATGTGGTCCCAGATATTCTCGTTTTAGGAAAAGCTATGGCTTCTGGATTACCAGTAGGTGCTTTTACAGCCTCTAGAGCTCTGATGAGTCTATTAAGTGATAGCCCAAAACTGGCCCATATCACCACCTTTGGAGGTAACCCTGTGATTGCTTCAGCTTGCAAGGCCACGTTAGAGGTACTTCTTTCCACATCCATTATACAGGATGTAGATCGTAAAGAAAAACTATTTAGAGAGTTACTTCAGCATGATCTTATAGAAGAGGTGAGGGGTATAGGACTAATGCTAGCTCCACTATTTAAAAGTGATGAGATTGCCAATTATTTAGTGTTGGAAGCAAAGACCCGAGGCCTTATCTTATTTTGGTTGCTTTATGAAAAAAAAGCCGTAAGAATTTCTCCGCCATTGACCATATCAGAGGAAGAAATTATCAAGGGCTGTGGCATTATTATTGATCTACTAAATAAATATTCTGAATTAAAAAAAAGAGAATAACTTGAAATAACATTTTATTAAATTTGCTTTTAAATTGAAAAAAGACCTTTACCTTAACCAAAACTTAAATCATTTTATATGCAATTAGGATCCTCTCATCACGATGACTTCGACTTTCCTATAGAGAAATTTGAAATGATGTTGAAAACCAATGAGATATTGTTTTTCGATGCGACGGAATTTGAAAATATAATAGGTCATTATATTGATAGCGGGCGATTAGCTTTAGCTAAAAAGGCTTTGAAGCTTGCTTTGGATCAGCACCCAAAGTCGGTTAATTTACTTTTGATGAAGGCAGAATTGCTTTCTTTTGAAGACAAGTTTGAAAAAGCTATGGATTTGTTAGAAAGCCTCAAGTCTTTAGAACCCAATAATGAAGAAATATATATTCTTATTGCGAATATCTATTCAAAGCAAGACCTTCATTTAGATGCCATCAAAATTTTAAAAGAATCTTTAAATTTTGCAGATGATCTTTTAGAAATCCATAGCATTATGGGAATGGAGTATATGTTCTTAGAAGATTTTGAAAATGCTAAGCAAAGTTATATAAAATGTCTAGAGAATGATGAAAGTGACTCTACCGCATTATATAATATTATTTATTGTTTTGATTTTTTAAATCAAAATGAAGAGGCCGTTCAGTTTTTAAAATCCTTTCTGGATCGACAGCCTTATTGCGAAGTTGGCTGGCATCAACTCGGAAAGATATATTTTGAAGATGGCCTGTTCGAAAAGTCTCTGGAATCTTTTGAATATGCCATCATTTCTGACGAATATTTTATAGGGGCGTACTTAGAGAAAGGCAAGGTGCTAGAACGACTAAAGCGGTATAAAGATGCAATAGAATGCTATGTACTCACCCTTCAAATTGATGACCCCACTGCTTTTGCATATCTGAGAATTGGGAAGTGTTTTCTCAAGTTGAATGAACCTGAAAAAGCTTTAAAGCATTATAAAAAAGCGCTACACGAAGATCCTTTGTTAGACAAAGTGTGGTTAGCGCTTTCTGATTATCACGTCAAAATTAAAGACTATAAAAAGGCTTTATATTACATCAATAAAGCTATCAATATCGATGAAGAAAACGTTTTATATTGGAAACACTTCGCTATTATAAATCTTGAATTAGATAATATTAAAGACTCTGCTTTCGGCTTTAAAAAGAGCCTTGAACTTGGTAATTATGAGCTAGAAACATGGATTACCCGTTTGGATATTCTTATAGAACTAAAGCATTTTAAAGATGCTTTACAAACTTTAAAGCAAGCCGAGGTTTTCTTTATGGACTTTGCGGAATTAGAATTCAGATATGCCGGTGTTTATTTTGAATTGGGAGATTACAAAAATTCAAAATTGCATTACAATAGAGCCATGCAATTGAATACTCATTATAATTTTGTTTTGAATGATTTATTTCCTTCCTTCAAACTAAATTAAAAAATAGCTTTTAATCGAAGTAATTAAATCATGTTCCTACCCTCTATATGTTTAAATTTAAAAGGCGTTTGGACATATATTCGATAGGTTCCACAGCTTTAAAGAATGAGTTTAGCCATTTATATAACCAATAGCTAAACTCATTAACTTAAAAAAATTTCTCAGTTAAATAATTATTCTAAACATTAAAGCAAATCCTTTAATTTAAAAATCCTCTATTTTACACTAGAAATAGTCCATAGGTAAACTACAGATTAAACAATTCTAGGATTTATAAAAATTTCCTTCATCGGTTTAAAGTAAGCATCGTGCTGCGTTGCGGTTCTAATATGAAATCCGATAAAAAAGGTAAAGTTACAGCACCGGTTTCTCTCACAATTTAAATGTTCTACTAAGCTAGAAAATTGACCACGTGTAATTTACTAATCTAGTCCTCTGCCTATTTTACATACCTTTAATCACTTTTTGTAGTATTACTTAGTTTTAAGTAACCTGTCCTTCTTAATGAATGTTTAAAAGCTTTCATAAAAATAAAATAGACAAATTGACAGGCCAGAAAATTAGTTGTCAAATATGCATTATTAACTAATTTTTAAGAGACAATCAGTTTATATTTTATAAAACAGACAAAGTAAAATTTTAGCTTTTAAAGAGAATTCTACCTTATACCAAATTATATTTATAATGCCGTATGAATAAATTGAATTATTTTTTGATTGATTGAAATCAAAAATAACTAGCATAGCCTTAGCTACGGTAATTATTTTTGATGAAAAGCAGGCGAAAAAAGCCTGTGCCGAATTCTTATCGGTAAAACGATTTATTGCGTCATTATAGGTCTAATTTGGTATTATAGGGCTTTTATCTTTTGCAATTTAGTCTTCCACATTTCTAGATCTTCTTTCAGCTTATCCATCGTATTATAAACATCTTTTACTAAAGGGTTTTCTCGGTCCGCATTGGAGAAAAATTGAAGATTATTTTCCAGCTGCTGAAGTTCAGCTTTTGTTTCATCAATTTTTTTCCTCAGAAAAGTTTGCTCTTTATAAATGCTGTTGGAATCGTCAGTATTTTCGAGGTTTTGGAGTTTATTCTGATACTTCATCAATTCGGCATCCGTTTTACTCACATCTATCTTTTTGAAAATTTGATCTAAAGCTCTATTAAATTTATTCTCTACATAGCGTTTTTGATTAGGCACCATTCCGATGTTATTCCATTTAGAAATATAAGATTTTACCAGCTTGATGGTTACTTTGTCATCATCGCTTAAGACTTCGTCTTTAAGTTTAGTGATAAGGTCTCTTTTTTCATTAAAGGCCTGTATTTCTACATTGCTCTCATCGTTTTTATGTGTGTGAAATTTGTCGAAGTAATGGTTGCAAGCCGTTTTAAACTGTTTCCAAATTTTATCGGAGTCTTTTCTAGGCACATGGCCTATCTCTTTCCAGTCGTTTTGGACTTTTTTCATAAGTGGAGTAGTTACCGTAAAGTCCTCACTATTCTTATGATTCTCTGCTATCTCTATAAGTTTTTTCTTCTTTTCAAGATTATCATATTGATCTTTTTTAAGGTCTTTGTAGAAATCATTTTTCATTTTATTGAAGTCTCGGGTCACTTTTCTAAAAGCATCCCAAGTTTCATCTTGCTTGGATTTTGGAACACTTCCAGCTTTAAAAAACAGATCTCTAAGTTGACCTACATTTTTGATTCGGTCTTGAGCATTTTTATGTTGAGTGATTTCTTTTTCAGACAGTTTTTCAATCTGCCGGATAATATCTTTTTTAACCAACAGGTGTTCTTCTCTTTTTTGATCCAATTCTTCAAAATGAGCTTGACGCTTCTCATGGATCAGTTTGGTAACTTCACTGAATTTATCCCAAATCTCATCTCTGTATTGACGAGCCACTGGACCTAATTCTTCCTTCCACATTTTATGGAGCAATTGTAGCTCTCGAAAAGATCTGTTCACATCTTCCTCTTGTGATAGTTCTTCAGCTCGATTTATGATTTTGAGTTTTTGATCTAAATTATATTTGAAATCCATATCTCTAAACTCTCGGTCTAGATGTAAGAAATCATAAAATCTTTCTACATGGTGTTGGTAATTATTCCATACTGTGTTGTAGTCATTTCTTGGAACTGAGCCTGCATTTTTCCATCGCTCTTGTAAGTCTTTAAATTGTTTAAAACTGGAATTCATACTTTCCCCAGAGCCGATCATACTTTTAAGTTCCTCAATAATACCAAGTCTAGCTTTAAGATTGGTGTTCAGATTCTTTTTTAATTGAGAATAGTAATGATCTCTTTTTTCGCGATAATCGAAGTAAATAGTATTGAAATTTTTCTTTACAGGTGAGGAATAATGGAAATCTATAATATTTCCACCTTCAGCCAGGAACTCTTCTTTTTTCTCTTCTATAATTTCATTGAATTTTTTGTCAAATTCAATCTTGATATTACTTATGTGATCTTTTATAGACTGTACTTTCTCTTTTTTAACCAGATTTTCAATCTCCAAAACCAACTCATCAAGAGACATCGCATGGTAATCTTTCATTTCGATATCATGTCGCCTGGATATATCAGCATCCTCACTATCCTCAGCATTCGCCTCCTCTATATCTTGCTCTTTAACTTCAGATTCTTTCTTTAGAGCTTCTCTTTCCTTAAGAGCAGACTGTTCTTCCTTACTATCTCCAGCACTTGTATCCCTTATTTTCTGCTTTTCGACTTCAGATTCTTCCTCCAAGGTTTCCTTTTTCTCAGGAGTTGACTTTTCCTTTTCTAAAGAGAGGTCATTATCCTTAGAATTGTGTTTTTTAGGTTCACCTTGGTTTTCTTCGTTTTGATTTTTTGGATCTTCTTGTTCTGACATGTCTTTCAATGTTAAGGTTCTTAAATTCGTTGAAATATAGCAACTAGTAGGTTACCTCACAAAAAAAAAGAGTGAATTAAGTAATAAGACTTCATGCGTATCTTAGTTTTTAATGTTAACTCTACTTTAACGGGCTTCAATTAAACCACTTTTCAATAAACCAGTCCTAGTATTGAATTTAAATTAAGTATTGGTGTTAAAAAAAATAATGAGTATACTGGCTTTTTTACCTTTTGTAGGATTTGCACAGGAGTATGAAATGACAGGAAAAGTAATTGACGCTTCAATGGATTTTCCATTGGAATATGCTTCAATTTCAGCAAGAAGTATTGATGACGGAAGTATCGTGAATGGGGGAGTGACCAACAGAGAGGGTCTGTTTTCTATAAAGCTAGAAAAAGGGACTTACAATCTTGAGATTGAATACATTTCTTTTGAAATTAAAGTCTTTTCAAATTTTATCATAGACAAGGATATTAACCTTGGAAAAATAAAATTGGGGGCTAGGGCAGACAATCTTAATGAGGTGACCGTTATTGCGGAAACCACACAAGTAGAAGTGAGACTTGACAAAAAGATTTACACTGTAGGAAAAGATCTAACCACAGCTGGAGGGACGGTAAGTGATGCTTTAGGAAATGTTCCTTCTGTAACGGTAGATATAGATGGAGCTATCAGTCTAAGAGGTAATAATAATGTAAGAATTTTAATAAATGGTAAACCCTCTTCCGTTGCTGGATTTGGAGATCAAGATGTTTTTCAACAACTTCCTGCAGAAGCTATTGAATCTGTTGAGGTCATTACAAGCCCTTCTGCGCGATATGATGCTGAAGGTACTGCGGGTATCATAAATATTATTTTAAAAAGAGAAAAAACTCTAGGATTTAATGGATCTATTCGAGGAACACTTGGGGATCCAAAAAATTCAGGTGCGTTTGTTGATTTAAACTTGAGAACTGAAAATTTCAATATTTTTACAAGTCTTGGATACACAGATAGGACTAGACCTGGTAACGCATTTTTTAACACTAAATATACAGGTATTTCCAATTTTGATAGGATTATAGAAGACCGAAAATATGATAGAACTGGTCAAAATTTTAATGTTAATGCTGGGGTTGAATATTTCATCGATGACATGTCTTCAGTGACCGCCAGTTTTTTTGGTAGACTAGGGGATGACAGAGATATAACAACTAACATTACAGAACGATTTGTAGGTAATGATTTGGATAGTAGAACTCTGAGGCTTGAATCGGAGATCGAAGAGGATGAGAGCTATCAATTTGCAGTTAATTACGAAAAGCGATTTGATAAAGAAAATAGGGATCATAAGTTAACTGCAGATTTGCAATATTCCAAAAAAGATGAAACATCTCCTTCTCAAATAAATGAAAATACCGTTGATAATAATGATATTGTCGCTTTTCAAGATAACTTCGAATCCGAAAAAGAAGATAGTTATCTCATACAGGCAGATTATGTAAGACCTATAGGTGACGCTCAATTTGAAGCTGGATTTCGAGGTGATTATTCTAACCAAAATGAAGTTTTCCGTGTAGAACGACTTGATCCTAGTTCTGGAGATATTGAAGTTGATGAAAATGTGTCTAGTGATTTTGATTTTCAGCAGAATATTACAGCCGTTTATACTCAATATGGTGATAAAAGGGGAAAATTCTCATACCTATTAGGATTGAGATATGAAAACACACAGTTAAAAGGTAAAACCACTCCGTTGGTTCCTGGAAATTCTGGTAGAATTTTTGATTTCGATAAAAATTTTGGAGGATTTTTCCCAACAGTCAATTTGGTATACGAATTAGGAGAAGACGAAAATGTTACTCTTGGATACAATAGACGTATCAATAGGCCAAGAAGCTGGTTCTTAAATCCATTTCCATCTCAGTCAAGTAGAATAAATGTATTTCAAGGTAATCCAGATCTAGACCCTTCCTTTGCTAATGCTTTTGATTTAGGCTATTTAAAACGTTGGGAGAAACTCACTCTTACAGGTTCAATTTATTTTCAAAGAGAAACTGATGCTTTTGAACGTGTTGAGAGAGATACAGGAAGGTTAACCGAAGAAGATGGTATTCCTATTATTGAAAACATACCCATCAACCTAGCTACGGAAAAGCGTTATGGGGCTGAAGTTGGCGTATTGTATAATCCTATCAAGTGGTTAAGAACCAATTTGAGTTTTAATTACTTTAGGTTTGAAAGTGAGGGATCTTTTGAGGGTATCGAGTATGGTGCTACTAACGAAAGTTATTTCGGTAGATTTAGTTCCAATGTTATACTGCCTTGGAAAATTCAATGGCAAACCAATGCTTTTTATAGAGGACCAAGGGTAAATGCTCAAACTGAGACAGACCCTATTGCTTCTATTGATTTAGCTTTAAGCAAAGATTTTTTAAAAGATGAAAATTTAACTATTTCTTTAAATGTCAGAGATTTATTTAATTCAAGAAAGAGAGATCAATTTACGGTTACGGAAAATTTCACTTCGAATAGCTCTTTCCAATGGAGGGTAAGACAAGTAACCGCTACTGTTGTCTATAGATTTAATCAACAAAAGCGCGAACAAGACAAAAGAAGTAACAATGATGACGGAGACTTCGGTGGATCATAGCTTTAGGCACGAAACAAAAAAGGCAAAATCCAAAGATTCTGCCTTTCTTATAAATGGTGTATTCTATTTGTCTTTGTTCTTTTTGCTTTCTTTAATTTCTTTTAAACGTTCGATTAGCGCCCCTCCAATCCAATAAGGAATAATAGCTGATAGGAAAATCAATAACCAAAAACCTACAGTTAGTATAAGTAAGAAAAGTAAAAAACCTAAATATTGATCAAATTCGAACATCAGAAAAAGTTTATTTTTACAAATATAAATAAACTTAAAAATACAACCCTACAAAAGGCAAAAATAATTGTGTAGAAAAAAAAGTTACACCAAGTTAAATTGCTTTTGATTGATTGAAGTATTAGGAAATAGCACAGTTCTAGTCACGTTATTTTTTGGATAGAGAGCAGATAAAAAAAGCCTGTGCCGAATTCGTATCGGTAAAACAGTTTAGGGCGACATGATAGGTTTAATTTGGTATTAGAGGTATCTAAAGCTATAATTTCTTAAATTTGGAAAATTAAAATCAATATAATGTCATATAGAATTGAGAAAGATACCATAGGAGAAGTGAAAGTTCCTGCAGACAAGTTATGGGCTGCACAGACAGAACGCTCTAGGAATAATTTCAAGATAGGTCCCCCAGCTTCTATGCCCCTCGAAATTATCTACGGCTTTGCTTATTTGAAAAAAGCAGCAGCATTTACCAATGCAGAACTTGGAGTTCTTGAAGTAGAAAAGCGGGATTGGATTGCTAGAGTTTGCGACGAAATTTTAGAGGGACAACACGATGATCAGTTTCCTTTGGTGATATGGCAAACGGGTTCTGGTACCCAAAGCAATATGAATGTAAATGAGGTGATTTCCAACAGGATTCATCAACTACAAGGTCACGAGCTAGGCAAAGGTGATAAATTTGTATCCCCAAACGACGATGTTAATAAATCTCAAT
>Ga0307981_1001796_pt1 | contig 18443 bp, 13 predicted proteins | sample OrgLakmetagen987_FD_201849 | JGI IMG/M metagenome (GOLD analysis project Ga0307981, IMG submission 201849) | Saline water microbial communities from Organic Lake, Antarctica - #987 | ecosystem: Environmental > Aquatic > Non-marine Saline and Alkaline > Saline | place: Antarctica: Organic Lake... | reverse complement strand
TGATTCCAGCTGCCATATCGCTCTTGAACTCCTTGTCTGCTGCTTTTCTCTTCTTGTCTTCTGCGTGTCGCTTCTCTCCGCTTCCGTACGATTGTCCTCCTCCCCTATGTTCACAGAAAGCCTGACTTTCTTGAACTTGCCCTTGCCCTTGTACGTCCCCTGTTTGGTATTACGAAGGATGCCGTGCATGTTTTTTAATATTTTATGCTTCTTGCTTGCTTGCCCTGCTTGCTGCTCTTACCGGTATTGCTGCTTCGCTTACTTTTTATTACGTTCACATTCATCATCACATAGGTTAACCATAATAACCCGGAAACGAAGCGCTCTATCGCGAGCTCTCTTGCTCTCGCATGAATAACTTATAACCGGTCGGGTGCGTTTCTATCGCCTTTTGTTTAGCTACTTTTGTTTGACGCTATCCTAGTTTATCCGTGCTGCAGTCGCTGCAGTACGCAACGTACGTAGAACGTACAGTAGGAAGTACTGTAGGAATGCAAAGATCGACAACGTGGTCTAGCACCTGCAGTGGAGACATTGGATAATACTGCAGTAACTACTTTTCCGAGAGCTCACGAAATGTTTAGCGTATGGTACTATTCTCTAGATAGTAACGGCTGGTTGTACGACGTACAGTACGTCGTAGTCTAGATCGACCGATCGAAAAAATCTATCTGACTCTGACGTTGACGTTAACGTAAACGGTGCGGTTGAAATCAGCTTAGTAGCGTAGATACGTAGATACGTACGAATGAATGACAGTACACTTTCTCGATGACCCGAATGTCCAATGATGTAACACGGTACATATTATTTATCACGGTAACACGGTAACCAGTAACGGTGCCGTCCTGTATCATATAGTATCAGCGTGCAGAATGTATGAGGTAATGCCTAAATGACGTTGATTCATAACCAACGACGAGACATTACTTTAGACATTACACGATCAATTTATCCATCGTTCATTCTTTGATCAAGTTTTACAAGTTTTACCGCATTTTCCAGCACGTACATTACCCCTTACCCTACCCGCACCATCCAGCAGTACTGTTGTATACCGCAGTATGACTGTTCGGACGCTGTTGACGGCCCTGATGAAGCCCGAACGGCGCGCTTCCATGCCATCCGGAAAGACAATTCCGAATACTACTGATCCTCCGTCATTACTATCATCGTCCGCAGCAGGAGAAGCAGCAGCAGCGCTCCCCCGAAAAAGCGCCGCGTTTGGATGCGTCGTGGATCCAACCCAACGGACTCTTCCACCAATACCACGATGTCGCAGTGCAGCAGCTTGTCGTTCGATTCCATCGACTTGCAGCAGCAGCAGCAGCCGTTCCATTTTAATTCCACGGGCAATACTACTACTACCACCACATCGAGCAGCCAAAACGAGTCTCGGCAAGCATTTGGTGATTCCATGCGCGAATTCGACAGGATCACCCAGTCGCCTGTCCAAACAAAGAATAGAAAATTAGGTGCCGTTGTCCAGAGACGCAAGTCCATGCAACAGTTGGGTCGTGGTCGTCATTCTTATAACAAGTCTTTGAATGGTGCGTCTATTGTGGCCGGAGCTGCTACTACTGCTCTTGCTACTCGGCAACGACGGGATCACAATGCCACTTACGTGACCTATTTTACACCCCCACCAGCACCACCACCAGCAGTCAATGGCACCAAGAATACCCGCCGCATGAGCTTGCAGACCCAACGTCGCATGAGCTTGCAAACGGGAAGTAGTAGTAGCAGTAGTATGGTCCAACAAGAACAAGGACACTACGTACCAACTGATGCTGTACGCCCGACTCTTGCCAGTCGCGAGACAATTAGTAGGCAGCGCAGCATACACACAGTTCAAGATTGTTTGGCTGCATATGACCAGCGTACACAAGCACCAAGTGCTAAGGTCAATTCGAACCACACCATCAGCAAGCCAACACAACCATTTGTCAAGAGCAGATGCGTGTCCATGGATCACTCTGCTGCTGTGCCAGTAGCAACATCAACACCAACGGTCGTGGAAAAGCGACACCGCCGTACGAGCCTGGAAATGTCGAGCACTCCAGCAGTTGCACATCAGCAACAACATACTGTTGCTGCTACTACAACAGCAATAAAAACGGTCTGTGGCTTGGATCGCTCCTTGTCCTTGCGTTTTGCAACAAACGAACACTTGGAACACTACTTTCTTTAAACTAAATGTACAACGAATACAGTACACAATTTACGCTACCTGGCATACATTGTCCTGATCCACCACGCTGCCGCCAAAACTAGCTTGCGTTACCGCTAGGCGGCAATGCCTTGCGCCGAAACAAGAAACTATAAGCACGAGCAAAGTTTACGAGTCTACGGTACGTCATGGAGAAGGTGCGACCATATATAGGCCGCACTGAATGAGGCTTGATCGTTGATGTAGTTATAACTCTATTGTACATTGACAGGACCTCACCTAGACTAAGAAGGGCAATAATCAAATCGTATAGAGTAGTTGAATAGACTAGCAGGTAACAATATGCAATCGATTCATTTAAATGTTATTGTACTTTTCAGATCTCCAGTCGCTCTGTGACGTGATTCTCCAAACCATGATTCGCGCTCGCCAAGATACCCTTTGGTTGTTTCTTGGCCAGGGGGGCGGCCGTTTTAGTGGTACTCGCCAAGAAACTCTTGCCGAGGACAGCCTTTTGAGGTTTGGAGTTGCTGCTACCGCTACTGTTGTTGCTGTTGCCAGCGTTCCTCGCCCCGAACACTCGCGTCTTTTTCTTGGTTTCCGTAGTAGACTGGTTGCGCGGCGACTTGCGCACCTTTTCGATAGATCGCTGCAACTTTTTGGCTTGCTTGTCAAAGGCTTGCAAGTTCTTCACCGATTCTTCGGCTTGTGGCTGCTTGGTGTACTCTTCTCCAGTGTAAATGGCGACCACGTCGCGCACCTTGAAGAGAATATTGCGGGCTTCGTCCATGCATTGCTTTTCGAGGGAGGCCTTGGCGACGGCAAGGTATGCCTTGACTCTCCATTCGCCCAGTAGCTTGGAATCGGTAAAGCCAGCCTTGTTCAAGAACGTGTGGACGCGCTTACCGCGCTTATTCTCCAGCGTTTCGATGAGAAGCAGTGCGTGTCGGGCGAACCTTTCCGAGTCGCTCCATCGCTCGAGTTGTGAGCAGCAAGTAGCCGCGTTGTTGCTGCATGTCTGCGAGTAGATAGGTTAGGGACGTTTAAAGTATGTGAGTATGGCTCAAACATGGCGGTACGGCTGCGAGGATCGACTCATTCGTTATCTAACGCCACTTACAATCATCAACAAGACTAAATCGGCCTTGACTTTGGAAGAGCTGGGCGAGCCTTGAATGTCATACTGAAAGTCGTCAAAGACGCTCTCGTAGATTTGGAGCGCAGCCTTGTAGTTTTGAGCAGAGAAAGCCTGTTCAGCCTGTTCCTTGATAAACTGGGCGTACTTGATTCTGTCTTCCACCGACATGTCTTCCACCTTTTGGGGACCAGCAATCACCTTGACAGCACTGGCAGCAAGGTAGCAAGTAACCATGGAAGTGTCTGCTAGCTCCCATGACGAAAGCCGAATAGCAATTTGCTGACGGGACGGTCGAATCTCAATGACACGGCCAGTTCCGTAGATGCAAATGACCTTGTCACCAAGAGACGGTTCCACTCTGTGCCAAGCCGGTAGCGTGATTGTATCGATGCGAGGCGTTGGGCGCACCACCGAGCCTTCGTCGTAGGATGCGCGAACCAGAATCGTATCTCTAGGATCCACGTGAGACTCACTAAAGTAGTACGAGTTGAGCATCGAGCGACTTCGAGAGGAAACCATGGTGGATGATGTTACTGTTGTTGTGTGTGTAAAGAATACGTTTGAAACTTTGTGGTTTGGAATTCTTGGTAACTGCTGGGATTTCACTTGTTTGCAGCCAACGCACACTACGACAACGACGCTAACACGAAGGGAATTCGATGCGCAACAAACGGAACTGAACTAAACTTGCTGCCTTTCCAATAATGCAAGCTGGATGGTGGATCGTCAAGCAAGCCACTGTATGAAGGTGTAAGGCAGGTCCTGTTGTCAACAAAGCCTTCTTTTCTGCTTTTTGGTCTTTTAAAAATGAGATCCAAACGGGTTTCTCTCCTTCGATTTTTTTTGGCTTTCGTGCGTGGCTCGCTCGGAAAATGTAACGTCCATATACTGCATATACAGTTATTCCTTGCGTATACAATTTGTTTTCCGTTTCTTTCGTCACAAAAAGCGCTGAATTCTTTGACACTGATTTAGACATGGCGGTCTTCGTTGAATGCTATAGAACTATTCCTTTTTACAGCCAACAGATACACCATGTGGGTAATTCATCTACCTCATTCTCCCGAGAAAATCGCCGTTGTTAGTATTGCCGTGTTGTTACTGGTAACGGCTCTTGTGGGACTCGCCTACTGCTGCTGCTGCTGCTGTTATTGCTGCTGTCGAAGAAACGAAAGCCGAACGACGACGCCGGCGCTGTTGGGTGGGAATGCCCAGCGCGGTTGTGGCCGCTGCCGGTGTTGGCAAAAAAGGCCGGCATCAGAAACCAGAGACTTTGCCACGCTCAATGATCTCTTGTTGGAAGTGGACGAGCACGAAACGGGATGGTTAACTGTAATATCAGTGACGCCTACTCCTGGGCGAGGTCAGGAACAGCAAGTGACAGCAGCAAATGCCGACGCCGCCACACCAGTCTCGGTGGACTCCTTCTTTGTCGATATTCTTTCAGGTGAAAGGAAAAGAGAGAGTCTACCTACCAGTAGTGGCAGACAAGAGTTGCAGGAGACGCTTTTATAATAGTACATTTTGTTTTCTATTCATCATTCATTCATTCCTTCCACGTTCAGTATCTTCGTCAATAGCGCATGCTTCATGTGATCGTATGTTCTCGCGACAAGCACCTGTTACTCTCGTGAAAAGGACCTCGCGCTAGCATTATGTCTCTTTTCTACTACTGCCGGCTCTGCCACTACACCTGGAACAGCAACCGCATGGAGAATGTCCAATACTTGCACCGCATTCACCATTTCCTCCTGACGTCTGCGGACAATATCCAAGGGAGACTCGCCGACCGCATCCCGCAGGTGCACCGCTTGCGGACTGTGCCGTATCAGCTCTTGCAAGAACTCTGGAGACACGTGGTCGTTGCGAGCCACCAAGAAATGCAAAGGCGTGCGTTTTTCCACATCAGTCCAGCAGGCCGCGAGTGGGTGGTGATCGAGAATTAAACGGGCCGATTGCACGGCAGCAGCCGAAGCAGCAGCCGTGGTTGCGTCAGCACTTGTCAATGGCAAGGAACTGTCCATGCATGCGAGGTGCAAGGGCGTGCGGAGAAAGCCGTCTCGTGTGGCGGCAGCCTGACGATGAGCCGATAGCAAGGCAGAGACGGCCGCCAAGCGCTTTTCCTGAATGGACACTGCTGTGAGAGATTCGACCGAGTAGCACTGGAGCGCCACGACACGAAAAATTCTGTGCAGGGCAGTATCGTTGGGCGCAAACTTGTGGACAAAGGCTGCTTCCTTGGGGTGCGAATGACAGCGGGCTGGAATCGTGTCCCAATCGTCAATGCGGCCAGCGGCACGGTAGAGCCGCGGCTCTCGAAATTTGCTGTACAGCGAATAGGCAATCTGCTCGCGGTAGCAACAGCTCAAGTCTCCGCCGCCCATGATGCTTGGATAGTGGTATCTTTGGGAAGTAGAACTGTAAGGTGAAGGCGTGAAACAAGATTGTATGAATGTCTTTATCGAGACTGACGCGGAACGAACACAAGGAAAGACACTGGTATTGAATGCACTGTATGTATCAGAAAAAAACAATGGCGTGACTGTAATGTGAAGCTTAGGTAGGGGCGTCAATACGTGTCAACGCAACACGCAACGAACAAAAGCGGTTGTGTCATGTTCGTTTATTGATGGGCGGGGTGGTACAGAGAGCTGAGATTTCGGTGGCGGGGAGAAGAAAACGGATGAATCCCGGCATCCAGAAATCATGTTCGAATGATTTTGATTCATCATTCTTCGACTCCGTTCTCCACTTACAGTATTTGTCACTTTGAACCATGGCGAGCACCTCGCTCTCGTTTACCGTTTCCTTGGACGACGATGAGAAATGCATTGATTCACCTGTAACTCTACCGGTCGTGCCTCAGCATTCCTTGCAGTCTTTTCAAAAAGACGGCTTTGTCGTGGTTCCCAACGTCGTGTCGGCAACGAACGTTGACGACTTGAACGAGCGACTGGAAGACATTCTGCGAGGGGACTACGATCGAGGACAAGCTCCCGACAAGACGCCACGACTCGTGAAGCTAGCAAAGCATCGAGCTGTTGATGAAAGTGTGGCAGCGGTAGAGGTTACTCCAAGTAGCCGACCAAAAGACATGGACACGCGCACTCCTAAAACAGACGAGAGGAGACTAGCCACAGCCACAGATGCAACGTACAGAAAGACAACCAAGAAAGTGTCCCCAGCTGCCGGTCCCTTGGGCTTTAGCGGAAATCTACAGAATGTAAAAGTCCTTCAAGTCATTAATGTCCACAAATCAGATTCTCTCTTTCGCAAACTGGCGTGCTGTCCAGCCCTGGGTAAAGTTGTGGCGGACCTAATGGGTTGGAAAGACGGCGCGCGTCTCGCGCAGGATCAAGTATGGGCCAAACCCCCCGGTGGAGCTCCACTAACCTACCATAGAGACTCGCCGTATTTCATGTTTTCGCCGGCGGCCGTCGCAACCGTCTGGATTGCCCTCGACCACATGGATCCTGAACTGGGGCCGCTGGAATACGTGGTAGGCAGTCACAAGTGGGATCGGGGTCGCGTGGGATCGGCAAATCAATTCTTTCAGTCCAATGGTGGCGTGTCTTTGTTAAATTCAGCAGTGGCAGACAATGGTCTCTCCAGAAGAGACGTACAAGTGGTGAGCATGGCGGGGTTGCAGGCCGGTGGTCTTTCCATTCACAATGGACTGACTTGGCACGGCTCAGCACGCAATACTAGTCGCGACCGACCACGACGGGGTTTGGGGTTGCACTTTGTGCCGGTTAGTGTTCGTTTTACAGAAGAAGCTGTATTTAGTCAGCTGTGGGGGCACTATGTTGAGGATGCGGAGGATGCGTCGCAAGTGGAGCTACCATTGCAAGACTTTCCCATTTCATGGAAGCCCAATGCTTTGGACGAAACACGCCAGTAGAAGAGACATTGGGGTGCGGTTTTCTAGGAGAGAGAGTTATAGACTTAAAGATACAACTAGATATTAGATTTCCTGGTTTGCCAGCATATCAAAGAAGATGGTCTCAAGCTCGCCAGACTCTTTGAGCTGGGTTAGCTCCGAGTCGCCGCCAATGTGCTTTCCCTTGATAAAGATGTTCGGAACGGTGCGCTGACCGGTTGTCGTCATGAGTTCCATTTGGATGAGTGGTCCGTCTTCCATTTGATCGAGCTCCACGACGACCACTGACAGTTCAGAAGGTGCCACCTCGCCGAGTAGTTTTTTGGTATGCCGGCAATACGGGCAGTAGCTCTTGGCGAAGACCATAACGTCTGCACCGGCAATCTTTTTTTGGACGTAGGTGTCGACATCTTCGCCGCTGGAGAGCGTCTCTGCATTGACGATAGTGAGCAGCAGCAGTAAGAGAGCGCTGACGAGGAGTCTCAGGGTCATCATCGTAGGCGTTATTGTCATGGTCAAAACCTCCGTCCCGCGACAAGTACATGTACAAGTATGTCGTAGTCTACTCGTAGTGAGGCTGTACAAATGTCACAATGTCTTGGGTTTGCCCTTTTCCTCTAGAATCTATAAATTCGAATTCCAGACTCTAGCTATCTACAGTAACGGTAACCGTTATGGCCTCCTGCCTACCTACCTCCTGCCTCCTTCAGAAGAGATTCATTCGCTACTCTTTCCATTGCTTCTCTATCCTACGACGTACTTTGCTCTTTCGAGTGTCTTGGGGTGTGCGGTGTTACTTTGCTTGACTGTAGAGGCAGTGATAAAGAGGACTGAGTGTCCTGTTGTAGCTTGGAAAAGACAGAAAAAGAGTGGAATTGACGCAGAACTGACTTTTAAAGCGCGTGAACGAAGCGTTCGGTAGTCGCCGCCCTCGAGAACCTTGACGAGGCGCAGAAGCACTACAGCAATAGACTATACGCTTTCACAGTATCATGGATTCTTACCACACCGTAGAAGAAGAATTCCCCGAAACGGCGACCTTGGTGTTATCGCAGAGTGACTCGTATACTGCGAATCAACAGAGCCATGACGAATCATCCAATCCAGCTATATCCAGCATCACCAGCTCCAGAGGAGTCTTTGTGAATCGATTCTTGGTTCTCGTTGCATTGGCAGTATGCACTGCCATAAGCCTCTATTACCAGACAGTAACGCAAGACTTGCAAATACAGTTGGACCAAGAACGAGACGCCGTGACAGCTTTGCAAGCAACAGTTGATGGAAACTCGCAAGTGATTAACCGCTTCAATTCGTCCATTACTAATACCGACGTCTTGGAGCGATTGAAAGCGCTCGAGATCGACTTGACATCAGCCAAGGACGAACTGGAACATGAACTCCACAAGGTGCAAACCACGGTCGATAAAGAACTCAACATGACTCTCCAGCAACTATCAGATACGGTCGATAAAGCTGAAAAGGAAATTTCCTCCGAAGTCGAAAAGGTCAAGACGGATGTCGAACAGTACGTGCTCACGACACAAGATCAGTTCAGCATGGAAAACTCCTTCATGGTCTATCAGTTGGCGGGAACCTTTACACTGTTGAGTTGTTTGATTAGCATGTGGCACATGACGGCTCATCTGCGACGCATGAACCAACCGGACGCCCAACGACGCATTTTGTCAATCTTGTGGATGTCCCCCATTTATGCCGTCACGTCGTGGTTCAGTTTAGTGTTTCATTCGGCTTCAGGCTACCTGGCTATTATCAAGGATGGGTACGAAGCGTACATAATCTACCAGTTCCTGGGCTTCTGTATTGCCGTCTTGGGAAAGGGAGATCGCAACACTGTCGTGGACCTGTTGGCGCATCATGCGGAACACTTGACGCCGCCGTTTCGACTTTTTGGCTGCTTTGAAATTTGCGGCTGCTGTGTACCCGATCCATTTGAGAACAACCGGGCCTTGGCGGATGCCATTCTGTTACAGTGTCAGTTGTTTGCCATGCAGTTTGTCTTCTTCCGACCGCTGACAACGACGGCTATGGTGGTGCTGGAGAAGATGCAGTACTATGGTGGTGGTGATGGGCCAACAGACTACCGAGCACCACAGTTTTACATTGCCATTGTGCAGAACTTGTCCATCTTTATCGCGTTTGCTGGATTGTTGAAGTTCTATCATGCCGTTGATAAGGATCTAGCGTGGTGTCGACCATTTGCCAAGTTCTTGTGCATCAAGGGAGTGGTTTTCATGACTTTTTGGCAAGGCCTCGCTATCAGTGTCTTGGCGCAAACGACCGACTTGGGAGGAGGCGCAAATGGAGATTCGGAGAAGTGGGCGGCATCGGCCCAAAACTTTCTTATCTGTCTCGAGATGCTCTTGTTTTCCATAGCACACTTTTATTGTTTCCCGACAGATGAATGGGAGGAGGGGTACCGAGTGAAACATAGTCAAGGACAGTTTGGGGATAGTATTGCGCTGGGGGACTTCTTTTCCGATTTGAAGCTGATTCTAAAGTGAGTGCGCTGTGCTGATCGAACGAGCTTGATGGACTTGCTGCGCTGCCATGAATTCTGCTAACGCTGCTCGCTTTCCTTACAGATCGAACGGCCGCAAGAAGCAAAAGAAGCCAAAGCATCCAGCCCTTTTGGAAGGAGACGAAATGGAAGACGATGATACCGATGTTCTGAGCACCACCACGAGCGAACTTGCAGACGACGAAAGACTGGTCGCAAAGGCCGTTGGCAAGTCATTGGGGGAGGATGGCGACGACGACGATCCTGCAGTTGCCGCAGCGAAAAAGCGACTCCGTGCCAATGAGCTGCTCATGTCTCCTGGGGATTTGACATCATACGAGAACGCGAGAGGGTCACACGACTCCGGAGATATCAGTCCAGTGGAAAGTGACGAAGGAGACATTGAACACGGTAGCAATGGCAATGGCCGCCAGGAACGAAGCTGGTCAGGCTATAGCATCATGGGGGGGCCAGCCAGTGAACGAAACGAGGTGCCGACAGAGTCGACGGGCTTGCTAGCGTCGACTGACCGGGGGACATCGTTTTTGGAAGTGTTGCGGCCAAGCATATTCACAACTGTCGCTTCCATTGCGGAAATCGAAAGGCACACAGAGGGGCAAGCCACGGTCGAGCAAGACGACACTGAACAGCAAGAAGACGAGCAAGACAAGGAACACCACGCCGAATCGCTGTAGTCTATAAATATACAAATACTTAAAAAATTAGGGAGATGGTAACACTAACTGAGCCATGTCAGAGGAAACAGCTTCCCAGGAATCATCCGCTGCCTGTTCCAGTGTAGACAGATATACTATCGAACGAGAGCAAGCAAACCATCAAAGAGGTGAGATTTATAATGATGTAAACACTTCACAAAAGCATGTGCCATATCGACTTACTTTGTCGAGCAAAGAACAGTGAGAGGTCCCTTTCAATCCAATAGGACGAGTGGGCCCCAAGAGCCGAAACGTACTCGCTAGCAGTCTCAACTTCATGCTCTTGAACCATGTAGTCGATCCGGCGCCCTCGGTTCAACTGCCCGCAACCTATGTAGTTGCCTCTACTAGCGTTGTCGTCCGAGTCAAACTCGGAGCTGCTTTCTTCGTCGTCCACGGGGAGGCCGGCGGAGGTATCCAAGAGCCCCAATTTTGCCATGCTTTCTTCGAACGCTTCCACTACAGACTGCTGAGTTTTGAACGTTGTATCGACGAGCTTTCGCCAGAGGCGCTTTGTCTGATACTGCACCCGAAATCCACCATTCCAGTGTTTCATAATGGTTGGCTCGAAGTCTGCGTTGCGAGGGCTGATGCAGGGCTCAATGCGGTAAGCAATGGGATCATACGGGTGAAAGATGTTGAACACTCGGTCACAGCCTCTCAAGAAGAAGTCCGCCGTGAGAGGCTGTTGCTGGTTTCGAATCATCAGGAAGACTGCAACAGGTGAACCAAGAAGGAAAAAGTTGTCAACGTTGAATTCCAGCTGAGGGTAGGACGAAGTGACCGGCGGCGGCAGCTCGGGCTGCGTAAGCTCTGGGTTGTCGTCTTCGGATCTGGAGCTTCCGTATGCACTTTCAATGGTACCGTACGATGGCACGTCAGGTATTGAGGAAATAGGCTCTTCGATGATGGTTTCGACTTCAATGTTTTGGTTACCCAAGATATCCCACGCAATGATTGACCCGAGTGAGTGCCCGACAACCGAGATGCGTCCGTCGAAGCCTGTCAGCTGCCGAAACATTTCAACAACAATGTTCATCTCGTTGGTTACAATGTCGATGATGGTATCGTGATGCTCTGGATTCATAAAGTACAAGACATCCATCAAGGTGTCGTTTGCGAAATCTCGCATGTTCGGAATCGTTCGCAGCGTAATGTCTTTCAGTGTCACGTTCGGCTTTCTCGCACTCTCCGAGGAGGTCGGGCGTCGCAATGATAGGATCGAAAACGCTTCGTGCCACTCTACGGGAAGGTATTCAACTCGGCCGGTTGACGATCGCGAGGTGGCGTCTGCGGTTGGGTACATCTGGGAGAAATGAGCATCCTGAACTTCTGCGTGGTTCTTTCGTAAATGTCCACAACAGTCTATAATAGACGAAAGATTAGGCAGCGACAGCCCAAGAACATCGCCGGACAATAACATTTCGCCGATGCCGTGAACAATGAGCACGAGATGGTCGGTATTTCCTTCTTTGCCCGCGTCTAGCAGCTTGGTCATGTCCTCTTTATCCATTCGACTCGGGGGCACGGCCATCGAAGCTGCAACATCATCTTTTCCAGAATAGACCACAAGGCGACTCTCATGGTCCCGGGGCGTGATGACAGACCGGATGGATGTATCAGGCACCGACGTATCGCCAAGGGCTCCATTGTCTTCGACAGCTTGCAGGATGGTGTCTTCAAACGAAATGTCCTCTTCGTTCTGGTGAGCGTTTCTCTTTTCCAGCCAAGCACCGCGATACACACGTCTTTTGAACAGGGCCACTGCTGCACCCAGGCCCTTTTGGATCGCTGTCGCTTGCGTGAGCGAACTAAACTGTACCAGTCGCGCTGTTCCGTCGGGGCACGGTACTTCTACCGTGAGTAGCGCAGAGTCCAAGTCGTCTGAGTCCTCATAATCGAACTCGTGTCGGACAGACATCCACTTGAGAAAGAGGTACGCATCCTCCAGAATAGCCTGCGCCTCTTCGTCAAAGGGTTGCAGCCCGTTTCGGGGCGTGTCGTAAAGCCACGCCGCACGGCGCACCTCATCCCCCGGCCCGTGAAAACGCCAAAAGGTAGGTCGCTGAATAGACGCGACGGGCGGAGGTGACAACAGGGCAGCCACAAAGGGCATCTCCTCGGCTTGCTTGGCGCAGTCTCGACAGAGATCGCCCGTCAGAGTCTGCACCATGCGTGGAATCTTATTGGTATCCGGTTTGCGGCACTTGGCACAGCAAACAAAAAACGAAACGGCGTGCCTCTTTTGATCCACCAATACGTCCTCCTCTGGATTAGGGACATTCCATTTGGCAACGGTAGGATAGCGGGTTGCTTTTTCTTCAAGACTCTCGTGGTGCTCCAACCCGGGTACTGCTTGACGGGTACGATTGTCGATATCATTCAGTCTACTGCGGATTGGATCACTGTCCTCCTCGACAGGTTCCGAGTGTCTTCCCACTTGACCATCTTGCAACACTTGACGATAACGCTGTTCCAAGCTTTCTTGCTCGTTGCTACGAAAGCAAACCCATGGAACATCTCGTGCTGGACGTTTTCCATTTATATATGGCAATCGAAACCACAAGGGTACAACTTCTGCTGTCCTCATGGTTGGTATTATATCCACATCGGTCGACGGACTCGATATCAAAAAGGGTGCTTCCAAGCCTCGGTAAGCTGGACAGGTGGACAACCATTCGTCATCTTTGCACAATTCTCCACCCCTTACTCCCAGCACACCCGTCAAGACGAGATCATGATAGAGGGGTCGATTGTGCACTCGCACGTGCGCCGCGAGTTCGTAGCGAACCACAGCGTCTTGCAACGAAAAGTATCGTTCACACAAATGATCAATGACTTCCCGCTTGTTGAGCTTGTCGAGTGTGGCGTACGGCCCCGACCCCAGCACTTTCCATTGCGTGTGCATCAAGGTTCGCGTAATGTTCGCGTCGGCCCTTTTTAGATAAATCAAGATTTCACGTCCACATTTGGACAAGACCCACTTGGTTCCATTCAAGGCAAAGTCGACCGAATGACGCACTTGTTGTTTGGAGGGAATAGGATACTGCGCAATCTGCCAAGTCCGTTGTACAAACCCAACCGAAAAGCACATTGTCGGTGCCAAGAGGTTTTCTCCCACACACGGCACTTGCTTGGCCAACTCGAGTGAGTTTTCCGCCAACTGCTGCGCTTGCGAGCTCTGCAAGAACCGAACTGTTTCGGTGGCAGCTCGTTCGACTCCCCCAAAGGCCGGTAACAAAAGATAATCGCGCACCGGCACGAGAATTCCGTGCTCCAATGATCCGGCCCCGGCCTTGGTGACATCGTACAATCCCTTGGCAGACTGGACGGTCGCTACCAAGAGCCCTCGCGCGGCATTATAAAGACCTTCCCATTGATCGACGGCTTGTATCGCCGCACCAATGCTCGCGTCGTTGGTATCCCAGAGCTGTTGTTTGGTCTTCTCGGCCGCGTGCCGTGAAACGCGCTGGACGCGACGGAGTGTGTGCGTGCTGCGACGTTTGGCATTGTATCGTTGGGAAATGAAGGGCGACGTATTCTCTTCGTCTTCTTGTTCTGTATTAATCGTGCGAGTAGCAGCAGAAGGTCCCACGGGAGGGATAGGACTCGGTGGACCGGACGCCATGGTGAAAGTACCGGGCGACGACGTCGACGATTGCTTCGAGATTTTGCGTCGCTCATGGTCGACGCGTCCGTTTTTGTCGATTCTTTGGTTTCCCGCCATTTTCGAGACCCGGATGTCCAGAGAATGTCCGTTTCTGATTTTAGCGACGATCGCGACGATGATGCCGATCCATCCATCCATCCATACTAAATTAAAGAAAGGGAGCGTTGTCGAGAACGTACGGTATTGTATTGAGCCTCTATCGCTATCGTACCGCCAATGGCCTTCAGGAGAAAGACAGAGACTACCGCTACCTGTCAAGAAAGCAACTGTGTTAACGAACAATAGGCAGGAATGATATGAAGCAAACTTTTCGTTTCATTTTTCTTTGGGCCGTTTCATTTTCATTCTTCTCGTTGGCGTCCTCCTCCATTGCAGCAATAACTGCGAAGGCAAACATGGCATCGCCTCGTCTTTGGAAAAGCTGTTATTCATTTTTGGCTCCATCTTGTCGCGCAACCCTCTTTGCGGGCCGGTCCAAGAGTCGCGTACACACCTTTCGCGGCGGTAGCAGCAGCTGCCTCCACACCTTTCGCTTTCTGTCCGCCAATAGCAGTCCATCGCCCGACGAGGAGTCTCCCCGGAAAGAAAACTCGGAGGAGCCATTAGAATCGCCGCCACCGCCGCCACCTACCACGCATCGCATAAGTTACTTGACCGACGTGGAAGGCTCTCGCGACTACCTGCATCGCTTTATCCAACAATCGCGCGTCCTCACTTTTCGACCCGCCACCACTCATGACTACAGTCACAATCAAGATGGATACTGCGAGTTTCCCTACGATCACTGCTTGGATTTTTTGCACCCAACAGACGTGCTTGTCTACGGTGGGGACGTGTGGGACCAAGGGGGCTCGGACCTGTACGTGATCCGACAATTGCTACATCTTCAAAGTCGCTTTCCCGACCGAGTCTTTATAGTATTGGGAAATCGCGATATTAACAAGATGCGATTGGGCCAAGAATTGGGACCACCAACAGCAAATGAAGATATCAGTAGTAACGGCGATTTAGATGTACCACCACCAGAACATGGGGGTGCGTACTGGCTGAAGGGATCGGGTCGACCTGGGGACACTGACCTGGGACTTTTGATGGACAGTGCCGTGGAGCGTTTGCAGTGGATATTGACTCACACCATGGGAAGTCCTAGAGCATTTGACTATCGAAGGTGGGAACTAGAACAGGAGTGGGGAGAGCCCGCGTCACCCGAGGATGTGGTGGAATCTTATAAGAGGTCCAGTCACCCCCAGGGAGAAATGGGACGCTACTTGACGAACGGACGCCTGGTGGTCCAGCTCGGCGACGCCCTCTTTCTGCATGGATCCCTCCCCCTCACGCAAACCGTTCTAGAAGAGAAAAAGAATAGAGTTTGGGACGACTTGAGCTTTGCCATGCCTTGGCTGGACACAGGTCAAACAGCTCAAGCTAACGGAGTCCACACTGTCACCGACTGGTTGAAAGCGCTCAACGACTTTTGCGTCGCCAACGTGGAAGCATGGAATACAAAAGCGACTCACGGAATATGGTCGACAACCGGGGGCTACCAGCACTCCAAAGCATTCCAGCCTTATGCCCAACTCATTCAATACGGCATGGGCTGGATACCAGGCGGTATCCGCAACCCGACGGTCGTCTACGCGAGCTGGTGCAACGACGGCATGCCACGCAAGTTTTTCCCAGACGCCGAGCCAGTCGATCAAAGTTATGTGCAAGCAGTGCAATCCTTTTTCCAATCTACGGGAGTCTCGCTCATTTGTTCGGGACACAAACCGCAAGGCGACATGCCCAACGCCATTCGCGTCGATCTGCCGGATCAGAATCGAACTGGTTGGATCTTGTCGTGCGACACGAGCTACTCGGGGGATACCCTGTGGCACAATCTTCCTGGAGATACCCACCACCGACAGAATATTGGAAGAGGCGAGAGTCCAAGTGGGCGAGGCGATGCTGCCGTCTCGGAAGTGGTGATTGAGCAGTGCTCTGCTTCGGGCAAGACTCTGTCGGTCGTTTGTCATGGGACCCTTTGCGATGGTACCGAGTACGAAACGCAAGAGCTGGGCCTAGACTGCGGTCTTTCTCTTGACGAGAAAGATTTGGTTGTTGGAACGCTTGCAGCTGGACCACTGGTCCCTGATGAGGCTAACTCCCCGAATGGCGGACCGTGGTGGACACGAGCTGCCTTTACAGACGGGTCCTATCTCTTGACCACTGGAAAAGGGTTTCATGTCTGGAACCGAATCGTCAAGCCCTAGCTAGCTATCAAAGGAGCAAATATTGCTCTACTAATGAAAGGTGTATTTTTAGAGACCTATTAGCTTTACATCCTTGTGACGCTCATTATTCGGCCTTATCGGTATCCTCCATCATGCTTTGAGTCTGCACACTCCTTCCACCTGCTGCTTGGGAAAGACTCATTTCGTACAGCATGCGTTCCAGTTTTTCCACGCTTTGTCGTGCCGCACCCATTTTCTTCCCAATCCCACCCGGCAAGCGATCCATCGTCTGCAGAGCCGTATAGATATTGCTGTTTGTCTGTAGACACAACTTGACACCGTCGACATCCCGTGCGGTACCTCTTTGTACTGCAAGCCTCCCCACTTCTCCAGTCAGATCAAACAATCCTCCCAGATAGTCTTCTGGTTCCAGAGCAATGTCAAAGTCTTTAGGCAGCAAGACAAGTCCAACCGGACTACTCCCATCAGCCGCCTCATCTACCGCTACATCCTTGCCATATATCCACGTCATGAAAAGTTTGGCCTCCACGTATTCTTCCAAAACATTGGCAAACGACCCACTCCGGAGGGGTGGCTCTTCTTGGACAATGGGGAGTAGCTGATCAGTGATGCAATCGTGACACTGCTTCAAGAGTTCGACAGCCTTGGCCACGTCGCCTCTGTGCAAAGCAAAGATGCTCTGCTTGGCCGCCTTTTGGCCATCGCGCGATTTTTTGATAATGGACTCGCGCAGTTCGTCGCGGTGTTCCATGCGAGCCTTTAAAGCTTCCAAGGCTGGTACGGGCAAGAGCTCGGTCTTTAGGCGCTTGTTGGCGGGTTCATCTGGCAGTTGCGCACCAGTCACGGTCAGTTCGTAGAGGAGCGTTTCGAGATTCTTCAAACTGTACTTGGTTCCGTCGTACTTTCTTCTCAAGGGCCCGTTGCGAAAGTCGAGTTGCAACAAGAATTCCAAAATGGCAGCCACCAAGGCCGCGGCCGTTTGGACCGACGCCGCATCGCGGGCCGTTGCTCGACCCAAGCCGTATCTGGATAGATCTTGCGCCAATCCCATGCAAGCACCTCCGAGGTACTCTTCGTCTGTTGTGCCTGGCACGGGCGGCAGCAGTGTGGCCGTCTCCAAAAAGTGCTTGTACGCAGCCAAACGCAAGTAATCTTCGACGCGACTGCTCCAGTTGGCAGCACGGGGTGTTCGGCTGTTACTAGTATCGTCGGGACGCATCAGTATCTGCTGCATGAAAGTCTCGAGCGTTTCCATGGCCGCGGTGGAATCCAAGTTTTGTTCCACGGCCCATCGAGCTTGGACGAGGGCGGCTTGGACGTTGCGGGAGAGCGCATAGGCGGCCTCTCTAGAAGAGTCTTGTTCTGACACGGTAGTAGTAACACTCGTAAGATCCAAGACGACCGCGTCGGCGACGCGATACTGATAGGGTGGGCTGGGCATTGTGGTGGTGGTGGTGGTGGTGGTGGACAAGGCTGCGACTGTCGTGAACTGACGGTTCGTGTGAAGAAGGCAAGCTGCAGCTGCGAGAGAGACGGGGCGAGGAAGGAAGCGACGCAAAGATTGACTGGTGGATCGAGTAAAAAGATGAAAGAGCATTACTCTGTGTGATGGTGATGGTTGTGTTAATGCCGCGGAAGTTTGTGATAGAGAGATGTCATCGTCAAAGATCTTGATCTTGGAGAATTTGAAAACGTGAGGCTCTGTACTGCTTTCAGCCTGAGACATTTGTACGGAACGTAGGACACTCGTCAGACATCTGCGGCCCATACAGCACTAATACAGTACTTTGTATTTTGCCATTTATTTCACAATGGTGATCCACACAAAATACAAAGACAGAAGAAAGTACGGGTAGCTACAGTACAACTAGACTACAAACTCCACCAACCATTCACCGCGAGGATCAATAGCTCTTTATGCTAGGGGAGAGAGCGCCATCACTACTTGTTCGCTAGCTCTTCGTATACTCTTTAGACCGGAGGAAGAAAGATTGAACAGCAACCGGATTACCCAAGTCGAGCTTGACGAAAAGGACGAATGAAGCAAGTCATGGCCGTAGCACGACGCTCTCACCGACAACGAGTCGCGGGCTCTACATTGCCCATATGGTACTCTT
>Ga0307981_1001795_pt1 | contig 18447 bp, 17 predicted proteins | sample OrgLakmetagen987_FD_201849 | JGI IMG/M metagenome (GOLD analysis project Ga0307981, IMG submission 201849) | Saline water microbial communities from Organic Lake, Antarctica - #987 | ecosystem: Environmental > Aquatic > Non-marine Saline and Alkaline > Saline | place: Antarctica: Organic Lake... | reverse complement strand
AAAATGATCCCAGTCCCCGCCAGTAACAGGAACCTCGCCGAGCTACACCCTGACGGGCTCCGCTTCGGTTCCTGACTGTAAGAAAGGGATTGGAGTTACTATAAGCGACGACGCCACGGTGTTGTGCTAAGTCATTTAATCAACATTCTTCATTTTCTAGTCGGTCCGTTTTGAAAGTCAGTGTCCAGCAACTCCTCCTTAAATTCCCCGTCTCTGATTCTTGTGGCCAGAAATCTGGTTCTTCCGTCTTAAACCGCACATTCACGCGCTGAGCAGTTTCAGTGGAGGCAGAGTGAACCGGGTAGGCTTGAGTATCACTACAATTTATGAACTTTTGTTTGAACCACTAAAAATCGCGAAGAACCATCCACGAACATCTACCTAAGGCAACTTCACCAAAGTCATTCGTGTAAATTAGTGTCCATTCGTGGTTCCAGCTTATTCTTTTAAGGGCCACTCTATCCAATTAGCGTGGCCGCTAGAGACCGCCACTACTATCAAATCAATAAAATGGGAACGGTGTTACTATATACAACCTCTCGATGAAATGCCCCACTCGTAGATAAGTGAAATAACTTGACGTCAAGTCAAATGCAGTTTGTCTCGTTGCATGCCTAAGATCTATCAACATTCTGGAGCCCATCTTTTTCTACTTATGTGGAAAGCGTCGCACGCTGTGATGGCGTATGACCAAAAGAGTATCCGTGATTCAGGTTTTGCATCGATTTCTGACTTCGCTGTTTTGGAGGTTCTTTTGCACAAGGGCGCGTTGCCCGTGAGCACGATCGGCGAGAAGGTAATGTTAACGAGTGGCTCTATAACTACCGCAGTTCAGCGATTGGAGAAAAAAGGTTTATTGGTCAGAGAGCGTAACGAGGCGGATGCGCGCGTTGTGCTGGTCGACTTAAGCGAAAGTGGACGTGAAATGATCGAGGCGGCATTTGATACACATTCCGCTGACCTGGATGCGCTCTTTGAGGCCTTTGAGCCAGAGGAGCGTGTTCAATTTTCCGCTTTAATACGAAAGCTCGGACAGCGAGCAGTCACACTTAAATCTTAATTTTGCCTATATAACTTGATATCAAGCCATATAGGCAAAATTAAGTTTACGATGGAAAACTATGAAAACAAAAACACAAATCACGCGCTCAAAGGAGCGGTTTCACACAGAGATTTCATGGCTGGATAGTCGGCATAGCTTCTCATTTGGTCAGCATTATAACCCTGAGATGATGGGCTTCGGGCCTCTGCGGGTGGTCAATGATGACTGGATAGCGCCAAACGGTGGGTTTCCGACCCATCCGCATCGCGATATGGAGATTGTCAGTATCGTGTTAGCCGGTGAACTCGCGCATAAAGATAGCATGGGTAATGGCCGCACGATCAAAGTGGGCGAGATTCAATATATGAGTGCGGGCACTGGCGTGCAGCATAGCGAATTCAACCCCTCGGCGACAGAACCGGTGCATCTTATGCAGATTTGGATTCAGCCGAATGCACAAGGTCTTGAGCCTGCCTACGCGGATCAACCGCTAGTAGGGGTTCAGGATGACGTATGGAGCTTGGTCTTATCGCCCGAGGGTCGAAATGGATCGATGGCGATCCGCCAGGATGCTGAAATGCGGACGGTTAAGCTGACTCCGGGTGCCTCGATTACGTATGTGCCGAAACAGGAGGGGCGAGGACTCTGGGTTTTTGTAATTACAGGTCAGGTAGAGAGTGCCGATGCGACTCTGTCAGAGGGTGATTCACTTGCGGTAGTGGACGCTCGCGAGTTGCAACTGAAAAATGTCGGCTCGGAAGCAGCCAGTGTTTTGGTCTTTGATTTGCCGATGGGTTGATCTGCATCTGTGGAGGGACGCGCTCTGCGTGTCCGCGAAAATGCAAATGGATACGCGGTGGTCTATTGGTTAAGTTTCCGGTGTGTTATGACACGGTTTGGCAGAATCTGGTAAGATGTGGCACGATGGATGAGCTTACAGTAGGTTTATAGGGTAATAGCTGAACCCCGAAACGGGGCATATGTCGTTTTTATCAGTAAAAGTTAGATGCTAGCATTGTGACTGCGTTCGCGGCCATGCGGGAGCATGGCCCTCCATTTTTAACTTGAAACTTTTGAGGCGAGTTTGAGCCATTGTTCGGACTCGTTTTTGTGTCCGTTGACTTGAAGTGCGATAGCGATCTGTGCCGTATCCGGCTCGGTGATACATTGGGTGGCATCGCCGGGGAGGTCGGGTTGAGCGAGGCAAATCATTTTCCAAGCAGCCCAGGCACGGGCTTGGCGGAGGGCGGCTCGCTCGCCACGGATACGGGTCGCTTGGTGCTGGAAGCTGATCCGTGGGTTGCCCGGAAAATCTTGGGCGCCATGTGTTTGAGTGATCCAATGGATGGCGGCGTAGGGGAGTGGCCATTCTTTGAGGATAGGATCAGAGGCGTCTAGGTCGGTATACAGCGCTCGTGTAATCGCTAGGAGTGCACGACCGGAATGTCCGTTGTTCCAGAGGTAGTGCCCATATTTCAGCGCAGCATAATAGAAAATATCGCGGGGGGCATCTTTGAGCTCGGTTAAGCAGCGGTGCGACATCTGCGCTTCGGCATGCGGTAGGTAGGGGCAATGGAGTCTGCGTGCTAGCATGTTTCTAATATCTATTGCTGAGGATGTGAAGCTAGTGTGCAAGAGCAGCGTAAACTAAGAAGTAGAAAAGTAGGCAATTTGGCAGTTAATATGATATTAGGGTGCTTAAGGCGGGATGCTCCGGTTGATTGGAACTCTTCTTTGGTAGCTTACTTGCTATCTTTGGGGTCGAGGGCGTCGCGGAGGCCGTCGCCAATAAAGTTGAGCGCGAAGAGCGTCACCGAGAAAAAGAGTGCGGGAAAGAAGAGGAGCCAGGGGTAGACGTCGAACTTCTTGGCACCTTCATTGATCAAGATGCCCCAGGAGCTATCGGGGGCTTGCACGCCGAGCCCTAGGAAGGAGAGGAGCGATTCGAGCATCATGACTGCAGGCACGGTAAGTGTGGCGTAGATAATGACGGGGCCAACGATATTTGGGAGCACGTGGCGTAGAATAATCGAGGCGTGGGACGCACCTTGGGTGACGGCTGCTTCGATGAAATTTTGCTTACAGAGCGCTTTGGTTTGTCCGCGAACAATGCGTGCCATAGTCAGCCATTCGACGGCGCCGATCGCGAGAAAAATGAGGAGGATACTACGACCGAGGAAGACGGTCAGGAGGATGACCATGATAGTAAAGGGCAGTGCATAGAGTGCATCGACAAAGCGCATCATGACGGCTTCGGTGCGACGTCCGGCATAGCCCGCGATCGCTCCGTAGGCGACGCCGATAAGCAGCGCGACGGCGGTGGCGGCAAAGCCAACGCCGATGGAAATACGGCCGCCTTCGAGGGTGCGAATAAGAAGGTCGCGTCCAAGGTCGTCGGTGCCGAACCAGTGTTCTGCGGAAGGGGCTTGAGCACCGTATTCAAGGTTGGTGAGATTGCCCGAATAGGAGGAAAAAAGCGGGCCGAAGAGGCAAGCGATTGCCATCAACACGAAGAGGAATCCGCCGATGCGTGCCATATGGTTCGCGCACAAGCGAGTCCAGGCATCTTGCCCGAGTGAGCGTGACGCGGAGGCGGCGAGTTCTCGTTTACCCTTAATCATGGCGTGTGCGCGGCTGCATCCACATTTGGAGCAGGTCGACGATTAAGTTAGCGATGAGAATGAGCACGGCGTAGAGGAGGACGGTGCCCATGACTAAATTATAGTCACGGTTGAAGGCGGAATTGACGAAGAACTGGCCAATGCCGGGGATAAAGAAGATCGTTTCGACGACGAATGATCCACTGATGAGCCCGGCCACGGCGGGACCGATGTAGGCAACGACTGGATACAGGGCGGTGCGTAGCGTGTGGACGCTGAGGACGCGGGATTCGGTCAGGCCTTTAGCACGGGCGGTGCGGATGAAGTCTTGATGGACGACGTCGAGCATACCGCTACGGGAGAGGCGGGCGATGTAAGCGGCGTAAAAAAGACCAAGGGTGCAGGCGGGGAGGACGCGGTCGCTAGTCAGGTTCCAGCCAAGCGGATTAAACCACCCGAGTCCTGAACTGAAAATAAGTAAGAGGATGGGACCGAGCACGAAGGTGGGTAGACAGATGCCGAGCATGGCAAAGGTCATCAGACCGGCTTCGGCGGGGCGCCCATGGCGGAGCGCGGCGAGTGTGCCGATGGGAATACCGACGGCGATAGCAACGAGTAGGGCCCACAAGCCCAGCTCGATCGAGACCGGAAAGCTTTGCGCGATTATTTCATCAACGTCCCAACCGGTGTAGATCATGGAGGGGCCGAGGTCGCCTTGGAGCAGATTACCGAGGAAGCGGAAATATTGCTGGTAAAGGGGGAGATCCAGTCCGAAGTGGGCTTCGTTGAGTGCTTTGACTTCTGGGGGGAGTGCGCGCTCACCATCGAAGGGTCCGCCGGGTGCCAGGCGCAACATGACGAAGGTCAATGTAGCGATCAACCAAAGGGTGGGAATGGCCTGTAGGAGGCGTCTGGTGATGTGGGTTAGCAATTAAGGATTTAAGTTTTAAGATTAAAAAATCAGATTATAATAAGCGGGATAGCGAAGAGTGATTCGCGATTATTCATTATCCAATGAGATGGCTTGGAAGGGATGGATATCAAGGATGCTGGGGTAGTAGCCTTGGACGGATTCGTCGATGAGCTTGCTGGTGACATAAAAGTAGATGGGGATGACGGGCATTTCTTCGAGAAGGATGCTTTCGGCTTGTTGGAAGATTTCGAGACGGGCCTTGGAGTCTTGGATGAGGGCTGCTTTTTGAATGAGGGCGTCATATTCGGAGTTGGACCAGTTGGTATGGTTGTTTCCGTTGTTGGTTTCGCCGAGGCTGAGAAAGGTGTTCGGGTCGTCGTAGTCGCCGAACCATGAGGCACGTAGGATGTCGAAGTTGCCTTCTTCGCGGGTCGCGAGGTAGGCCTTCCACTCTTGGTTATAAAGGGTGATGCTGATGCCGAGCTCGTCTTTCCACATTTGTTGAATAGCCACTGCGATCGCTTGATGTTCCTCGCTCGTGTTGTAAAGAATCTCAAACTCCGGGAAGCCTTTGCCGTCTGGGTAACCAGCTTCGGCGAGGAGTGCGCGTGCTTTCTCGGGATCGTATTCGAAGCGGGCTCGGGCGTTGTAGCCACCGGTATTGGGCGGGGTGAAATAGTAGGCAGGTTGTTGGCCGCCTTTTAGGATGAAGTCTGTAATCGCTTCGCGGTTAATTGAGTAGGCCAGGGCTTGGCGCACGCGGGGATCTGCTAGCTCGGGGCGCTCGGTGTTGAGCATGTAATAGTAAACGGCGAGTGAAGTATCGAAGCGGATTTCTTCGGGACGATTTTCCCGATACCAATCAATACGGTGGGTGGGGATCTTTGGGTAGATGTGAATGAAGTCGTTGCGGAAGGCACGCTCGGCGGTTTCGATATCGAGTGGGAGAAAATGTATTTTATTAAGTGATACGGACTCGGGAGCGCGGTAGTAGGGGTTACGGCTGGCGATGATTGAGCTGTTGAGTTTCCAGCTGTCCATTTTGAAAGGGCCATTGCCGACGTAGTTGCCGGGTTTGGTCCAATCGGAAATACGATCCGTCATTGCACCGAATTTTAGAATCGTGGGTGGATGGACCGGCCACCAGGTCTGGTGAGCCATTAGGCTGAGAATGTAGGGAGTGGGCTCGCTTAGCGTGATTTGCAGGTATTTCGTATCAAGTGCTTTGACTCCGACTGTTTTGAAGTCGGATGTTTTACCCGTGTTAAAGGCTTCGGCTCCGCGGATGGGGTAGAGCATGTAGGCATAGGGGGCGCCGAGGGCGGGGCTAAGCATGCGCTCGTAGGCAAATACGAAGTCGGCGGGGGTAACGGGATCGCCGTTGGACCAGCGAGCTTTGGGATCGAACAGAAAGGTGTAGATGCGGCCATCGGTGGAGATTTCCCATGACTGGGCGACCCCGGGTTCGACGGCCATGGATTTGGCGTTGAGTGTGGTCAGACCCTCGAGTAAGGCGATCGCGACGGACATTTCAGTCAGGCCCGTTGTGAGATGTGGGTCGAGGCCGGCGGGTTCGGATTCAATACCGATGTAAAGTTCTCCTTTTGCGTTGCCTCGCTCGACGTTGGTCTGCGTCTCGGTGCAACCGATGAAGGCTAGCCCGGAGAGAAGGCAGAGAGTCGAGTGGATAAATCGGAAGGACACGGATGAAGGGAAATTGGAAGTGGCTAAATTAGAGAAGTGGAACGATGAGTTGTACGAGGTCGCGCGTAAATTTTTTGGGGAGGATGTTGTGTTTTTGAACGGCGGTTTCGTAATCGATTGAGTCTTTGATCACATCGTCGGCCCATGTTTGTAAATATTGAATATCCTTTTCGGTGTAGTGAATGAGGGCGATCTCGAAATTTACGAATAAAGAACGCATATCAATATTAGCGGATCCAATCAGGGCGAGTCCACCATCGGATAAAATTAGTTTACCGTGCAGCATGCCCGGTGTGTAGAAAAGAATTTCTACGCCGGCTTTGTGTAGTTCTTCAAGGTAAGGGAAGCGCGCGATGTCGGCGAGTCGCTGGTTGGATTTAAGCGGAAGGATCAAGCGGATGCGGCGACCGGTGTGTGCCTTGACCATGAGTGAGCGGTAAAGCACTTCGTCGGGAATAAAGTAAGGGGTGATAATGGTTAAGTTTCGCTTAAACTCTTGAATAATACGGAGAATTTGTTCCCAGATTGTGTCACTTACTATATCGGGTCCGCTTGGCATGACTTCGATCGTGCTGTCGCCAGCTTCTTCAGGTTTGTAGCGGAGTTGTTCACGGTAGAGCTTGGGGGAGGTTTTCGTGGCAAAAGCCCAGTCAGCGAGAAAAGTTTGGGTGAGATGGGCGACGGCGGGGCCCTGAGTGACTACGCTGAAATCTTTAAACCGATCCGGGTCGGGTGTCTCCCCGAGAAAACGCATGTCGAGGTTCTGCCCTCCGGTAATCGCGCGGTAACCGTCAAAGATGGCGATTTTCCGGTGGTTACGTAAATTGGAGGATGTGTGAGTTTGGATCGGGAGGACGGGCATGAACATGCCGACATGACCACCTGCTTTTCGAATACGGTGTCGGGCGCTCCAAGTCCCAAACCAGCTGCCGAGTGAATCCAGCAAAAGGCGGACCTCGATTCCTTCTTTAGCCCGAGCCTCAAGCAGATCTACAATACGGCTGCCAGTGGCATCCATACGGAGAATATACGTGGCGATATGGATGCTTTTTTCGGCGGATTCGATTTCCTGGCAGATGCGTTTGAAAGCAATTTCCCCATCGGACAGTAGCTCGAAGTGATTGCCTTCAGAGACGCCTTCGTTGTGACTGTGATACGTAATTTTTTTCGTGTTGGGTTCCGGGTTTTTAACCAGTTCCTTTGCCTGTTCAGTAACCTCAGCTTTGACTCGAGTCATTTTTCGACTTTTACGGCCACCAAACATAAAGTAGAGAGGCACGCCAATGATTGGAAAGAAAACAACGATAAAAAACCAAGCGAAAAAATTACTCGGGTTTCGTTTCTCAACGAACACCCTTCGGACAATAATCAGTGCGAGGAGAAAACCTAATACTGTAATGAGATTTGTCAGGAGCACAGCGATTGCTGCCCCAAACCACTCGGCGAAAGGAGCGATTAGCTGATCCTGAAACCAATTCCACATGGACGCTACGATGCTTGCATACGTGGGAGTGACAACTACGCATTCTTAGGGAATTGGCTAGTTTGGATGCTGTGAGTTGCCATTGGTGTGGTTTTTTTGTATGCACTTAACAGTGGGAGATACTGAAAAAGAGTCATTTTTTAAGGAAGCGCATAATTGCTGGCACCGTTCCGAGCTTCGAGAAGGAGCCTTAGTCTACTCGGGTCGGGATTACTATCGTGCCTTCCGGGAAGCGGTTCTTCAGGCAGAAAGTTCGGTCTACATACTCGCTTGGGATATTAGTGCATCGATCAAAACAGTTCGAGAGGAAGATTATGGTGACGGCCATCCGAGTGGCTTGGCTGACTTCATTTTTTCAGTCTTAGAAGCAAAGCCTGATCTGGAGATTTATATTCTGCTCTGGGACTATTCAATGATGTATATCTCGGAGCGTGAGTGGTTGCCATTTTCCCGTTGGAGGCAGGAGGCACATCCACGCTTACACTTCGAGGTCGATGATGCCATCTCGATGGGGGCTTCACATCATCAGAAAGTGGTGGTGGTCGATGAGCAATTGGCTTTTTGCGGTGGGTTTGATCTGAGTGCATGGCGATGGGATACGGAAGCGCATAAGCCGAAAGATTCCAGGCGTGAGACGCCGAAAGGCGAGCCGTATCAACCTTATCACGATGCTCAATTGGTGTTGACCGGTGAGGTTGTCGACGCGCTGAGTGATCTATGTGCGATGCGATGGGAACGCGCTACCGGCCAAGTATTGCCGAGATCCAAAGTTGAGCAGAATCAATCACTTTGGCCTTCAAGTATTGACGTGGATTTTAAGAGTGAGTCCGTGGCACTCGCGCTAACGTTTTCCAAATACAAGGACTATGATTCGGTAAGGCAGATTGAGCAGTTGCACCTTGATATCATCGCTAAGGCAAAACGCTATATCTACATCGAGAACCAATACTTATCGTCGCACGTGATCGTCAAAGCACTGTCATCGCGACTCAGAGAAGAGGATGGTCCAGAGGTAGTCATTGTTTTAACTAAAGATACCGGGGGCCTTTTAGAAGAGGGGACGATGGGTGTGCTTCGTGATCGTTTGTTGGAGATTCTGTCTGAGGCAGATCTGCATGGGCGGTTTTCCGCGCTGTATCCATATGTTGCCGACGAGGATGGGAACACGTCGCAGGTTTACGTACACGCGAAGCTTTTGATCGCGGATGATTCGATTTTAGAAATTGGATCGGCGAATTTAAGTAATCGCTCGATGCACGTTGATTCTGAGGTGGACTTAGCGATCGTGAAGGATGCGCCTAGCGCTCCGATACGAGGCCTACTCCACAAGCTGTTGAGTATTCATTTTCAATGCGAACTAGTCACGGTCTCTGATGTGATCGATGCGAATACATCTCTGGATGCAGCGATCAAATCATTGCGGGAGGGGCGATTACATAAACTGATGCCGCTAGAGATAGGGAGTAATTCCATGCTAATGCGAAAGTTGGCAGACTCCCAATTGTTGGATCCTAACGAACCGATCAGTCCTGCCTATTGGATGCGCGAAACATTTGTTAGAGACGATACGGATTCCGATAAAAGTTCCTCAAAATGGAAACAATTTGCGAAGATTGCCAGCTGGGTGTTAGTGGGCCTGTTCTTGGCCTACGGCGTGAAACAGTTGTGGGGAGGGATGCTGGAAAAAGGCGCGGTGATAGCATGGTTTGAAGGCTTTGCAGATAGTTCGTGGGTTTTACCGCTTTTATTCGGTGTATTTGCGCTCGCCGGATTAATCGGTGTGCCGATTAATTTACTACTGGTTGCGGGCACGGTGGCTCTGGGGCCTTGGGAAACCTTCGTGTGCGGGTTTTTGGGTTCACTCGCAAGTGCAGCGCTCGCTTTTTGGATGGGGCATCAATTTGGAAAACCTTTACTCGAAAAAGTCGCGAAGAATAAATTACAGTCATTGTCAAATAAGGTGGGCACCCGTGGGGTTTTTTCGGTCGCAGTGATTCGGGTATTACCGATCGCGCCCTTTGTGGTGATCAATCTGGTGGCTGGATTTTCAAGCCTGCGCTTTCGAACTTATTTCATTGGATCTGTCATGGGAATGTTGCCGGGAATGCTTGGAGTCGTTCTGTTGACCAATCGTGCTCAAAGCTTGTTTAGTGATCCCAACTGGAAGACTTGGTCGAGTTTTATCGCAGTTGCCGTTGGCTTTGGCGTAGCGAGCTACTTTATTCGAAAGAAGTTGAAAGCGTGATGGCGACCAGACGACAAAGTTTACGAATATTGAGCTACAATATACATGGTTGTGTCGGTAGTGATGGTTGCGAGGACGCTGACCGGGTATTGGAAGTGATACGCTCTGCAGATGCAGATGTCGTGGCCCTGCAGGAAGTCTATGATGATGACGTGGAGGATCGCAGTTTTTTGCGCGGCCTGGAGCGATTGAATTATGCTTCGGTTATCTACGGTCAAACCATGCGGAAGAATACCGGGGCTTATGGTAATATTTTAATGCTTCGCCATGAAAGTTCGTCGGTTGAACGAATCAATTTAAGTCAATCCGGTGCCGAACCACGCGGGGCGATACGAGCCGAATTTGACTATGCGGGCCAATCGATAGAGGTCTTGGCTACGCATCTAGGGTTGAAATCACGAGAGCGCGCACGACAAATCGACACCTTGATACAAGCATCTGAGTGCGCTTCCCCGGGCCTTCGCATTTTAATGGGTGATCTTAATGAATGGTGGCCCGCGAGCCGCGCTCTGCGAAAAATAGCGGCAAAGTATTCGCAGGTTTCCCAGGTCAACACTTTCCCCAGTAAGTGGCCTTTATTAAAGCTGGATCGAATCTATGTGGACGCTCCAGGAGCGAGTGTGCGTTTTTCGCGGATGGAGTCTCAAGAAGCTAGAATCGCTTCAGATCATTTACCTCTGTTAGCGGAGATGAACCTCCAAGCTGATTAAGTTTTCTTTTTTGCATTCAAAGGTTGTCCCTTCGGGGTGATTCACTGCAAATTGTAGACTCATCACAATTAATTATGTCAGCATCCAACACTCCCCCAGGCGGAAAGCCGCAACAAGTCAATTTACAACAGATTGCCCAGCAATTCATGGTCGGCTTGCAGCAGCACTTTGATATGCTGGCCTTTAATCTGGCCTCGCGTGAGTCGGTTACCGAGGAAACATACGATAAGCGTGTGAAAGCGCCCAGAATAATGCCTGCGGCGAATCGGCATCAGAATTTTGAACAAATGCAGGCCTATGCGCGTGATCTGATGACACGTCAGGTTATTAACGATGCGCTCAATTTGGCCGTTTCCGGTATGAATAATGCGCATTTCTTTCTCGCCCTGGTCAAGGCAACGGATGCGAAACCGGATGTGAATGAAGCTGCTCAAAAGGAAGCGCAGGCTATGCAGCAGGCGTTCTTAAAAGCGCCGCTGGATGAAAAGTTTAACCTTCTGGAAAAGAATTATGCAATCATGTGCGAACTTGAGGACAGTGTGATCGGTCTAGGAATGGTCATGCAGGCTTTGATGCAGCAGGGAGGAGAAGTGCGCTCCGCCCAGTTGGATGATCAGGGTGAGTTGGCACTCGAGTTAAAGGCGGTCAAAGTTATGAGCCGTGAAGTCGAGGCAGATAAGCTAAAGGCTAAGTTAGTCGATCAACGAAAGGTTTACCGAGAGTTGGATATGATCACTTTTACCGACACCGAATTACAATTGGTTTTAGTGACAATTGCCTCGTTTGCAGATGCACTCTTTAAGTCGGTCGCGGCCTATGCCAAGTCGACTAGAGACGGCAGTGATGCCTAAGGCATTTTATTGCTTATGGCTTCGGTAGAAACGCTGCGTTTGATGACGCTTAATATCGCGCACGGGCGTGGTTTATCACTCTACCAAGGATTTCACAGTGCGAAAGGGATCGAGCGGAATTTGGATCGCATAGCGTCGCTCTTGAAGCGGACAAAGCCGGATATCGTTGCGCTGCAGGAGGTCGATGCCGATTCGCACTGGAACAAACGAATTCATTTGCTGGACGCGCTGCAGTTGAAGGCGGATTTTTCTCACAGCGAATTGGGTATCCACAATATTCGCTCTGGTAAGAAACCCCTGGCCTACGGGAATGGTATACTTTCACAGCACGGTATTGAGCATACGGACACGCAGGTGTTTGGTCGGGCGACTTTGGGTGAAAAAGGTTTTTTGTATGCCGAGGTCAAAGTGGCGGGCGGTGTTTTACCCATTATAAATTTACACTTGGATTTCCGTTCTAAAAAGCGTCGCTTGCTTCAGGTCGAGCACCTGATCGAATATTTGGAAGCGCGTCACTTGGAAAAGGGTGGCGAGTATTATTTTTCGCCAATCGTGCTGGGTGATTTTAATACGCATGTGGCGAAGCATAAGGATGCGGTGGAGCATCTGTTTAAATACTTACAGGGGCACTGCGCATATAATTTATATCCTAAGCGAGGGAAGACTTTTCCCTCTTATTTTCCGGTGCATGCACTGGATTTTATTTTTGTGCCACCCAGTTATCGGGTAATGCAGTGTCGAGTGGTGAAAACGTATGTGAGTGACCATCGGCCTGTCTTGATTGATTTACAGATACGGGAATAAACGACAGTCCAATTTAACTGGTAACCGAAATTTGCGATCAATAGTGACCTAATCAGTCCAAATTATACGCGTTTTTGACTAATGGGTTTACTTTAAAATTTGTTACATACTGAAGTTTGTAGCCCATATTTATTGGGTATAAACGTCTATTCTTTTACAGAAAGTTTGCCTTATTTTAAGTGAGTATAAGCACCTTTATTTTAAGGAAAGGGTTAAAATTTATACAAGGAAACCCACTAGTTTAGATGGTTTTGTATAAAAATAATACACTTGGCATAGGATAATCGACCAGTGGACAGTTAACAAAAAATTTACAATCATTTTAACTAATGTAAGGACCCTATTTTAGGGTAATAAAATAGAGTTCTATTTTGAATAAGGCAAGCGTTAGGCCTCTATTCCTATATAGGGTAAGTATACTAATTGAAGTAAGGAATATTATTTATAACTAAATCATAAGTATCTAATGTGTAACGGTATAAATAATATAAATATCCCTACGTTCCTTTACAAGTGCTTGAGGAGGCTCTGTTTCGATCACGTTATCTTTGGCTGAATATATGCTCTATTAACGTTATGAAAAAGAAAACGGTTACCTCTATTGTTGTTGTATTTTTTATTCTATTCTTATCCGGCTGCGTGAGTAGTAAAGACTACCATCAAGCTTTACTATCTGCCTTGCCGCAGGTTCATGATGCCAGCGACTTCGACTTTCAAGGAACTTATTACTGGCTAGCTAATACCGGTAGCATGGCTCCAGTGGTTCCTTACTTTCCTCAAGAATCTAAAGAAACAATAGTTGGGTATCTCCGTTTCAATCGTTCTAACTACGAAGATCTAAAGCCTTACATGACAGTAATTCGTGAGACTAAAAAAGGAGAGCTGGTCATGCACCAAATTATTAGACATAGTGGTAATAAATGGGTCATGAAGGGTTTCGCAAATTTTTATGAAGACGAAGAGCTTTTAACTAGCGAAAATTTCCAAGGAGTTGTCACAGATGTCTTTGTCATTAATTCTTTTATGACAAGTGATTTTATTCTGAGCAAAAAGCCTAAACCTGAAATTTCTGGTGGTCTTGTAAGTGCTGTTTTGACCAGGAAATGAGTTATAGAACTCGCTACGATTGCTTTCTAAGCACTTAGGATGTAAGCGCTTACTTGATCGCTCAGTTTTTGAGCGATCAGCTGTGATGTCTAGTTAGGTTTTTAACGTATTACGTGGGGTAAATCTTTAAGTTTCTTTGTCACGTCTGCGTTTCGGGGTCGTATTCATTGACTTTAATGCCTACTCCATATGCATGTTTAGATATACTGTAATTGCGGTGGGGCGGATGAAAAATAAGGCTCTAGCTGCGTTGTGCGATGACTTTGGTAAACGACTCGGTAGGTCGGGTAACTTTGAACTAATCGAGCTTAAGGATGCCGATGTTGAGGCGGAGGGCACACGAATCTTAGAGGCTTTGGAGAAGCGAAAGGATGCCCGCATCTATGCGATGGCGGAGGAGGGCAAGACGCGGACCTCAGTGTCATTTGCGAAGGAGCTGTTTGCCCTTCAAGGGCAATCGGCGGTTTTTATAATTGGCGGTGCCTATGGACTGAGTGACGCGGTCAAGTCGCGAGCGGATCAGCTTTTTGCGCTTTCCCCGATGACCTTTACGCATGAGATCGCTCGGATGGTGATGTGCGAGCAATTGTATCGTGCGGTTTCGATCAATAGTGGATCGAAGTATCACCATGAGTAGGTGAAGCGAAGGTCGAATGCCAAAAGGTTCGCTAAGCACGGGCATTCGTTTTTCGGATTGACCCTATACCATGAGTCCAGAATCTAGCGCCTCTCTGAACGCTCCCGTAGTTCAATGGATAGAGCAGTGGTCTCCGAAGCCGCAAATTTGAGTTCGAGTCTCAACGGGAGCACCATGCTTCGCCTTTCAGGCTACGCATGGCGCAGCCATCTTAGCGTGAAAGCTGCGAGCATGCATGCTCTGCGTAGCTCGGTAGAGCGAAGCACGGGCTTCTCAAGAGAACACTCCAACGAGTCGAAAGTCGCACTGCGTTTACATACTTCTATCCGAACCATTTTCGAAAGAGCGATACGTCGGATCTAGCACGGATCTTAGGCAGACAGAGTCGATCTCGATCTGTGCATGTTAAGCGTGTAATTTAAGGGAGGGCGCTTGTCCCACCTGGCATGAGCTGGTCGAATACAAGCGCTTCAGTTAGGCTTACACGCGACCAAATCTCGGCGAAAAGACGCTGAGGACAGCGTCCCTCCCATGCTTTTTATTTAATGGCACGCTCGGTAGCTCAGCACTCTCACCAACCAGGAATCATGAATACTTGTCCTGACCCCATATTTTGTCTCCACGGTAATTGTCTGCTGCGACTGTTCACGACTTCCACCTTGCAGATGCCGTTTTTTTGACTACTTTAAGTGTATGGAATTACTAGAACGTATTACGGTAGAAGCAGGTAAATGTGGCGGTCGCCCCTGCATTCGTGGCTACCGCTTACGCGTGAGTGATGTTCTCGACTTGATTGCATCGGGTGCAAGCAACGAAGAAATCCTGGCTGATTATCCATTCCTGGAAGCTGAAGACATTGTCGCTGCCTTAACTTACGCAGCCCGCCAGGCAGACCATGCAGTCATCGCGGGTGCGGCATGAAGTTTCTAGTCGATGTGCAACTCCCCGGGACGCTTGCACGTTGGTTGCAAGGTCGGAATTGCGAAGCCGTTCACGCGCTTGACCGCGATTTGGGTCAAGTTGATGATCGGGCGCTCTGGAAAATCGCAAATGATGAAGGCCGAATCATGATCAGCAAAGATGAAGACTTCTTTATCCTCGCGATGCGCCCGAAAGATAATGGGCGCTTGTTGTGGTTAAGGATAGGGAATTGCCGAACCATGGATTTACTCACACTGCTCAATCGCCGCTGGTCAGCAATTGAAGAAGCTTTCGCGGAGGGACAAAAAATTGTCGAAGTCCGTTAGGGCGGCGATAGAGGGGGCGGGCGGCGATAGAGGGGGCGAACGCAAAATGTTGAGATCTGGTCTTGCTGACCAGAAAACATGAATGCGTGGACTGATCCCATATTTTGTCCGAAGGGCGACTGTTCTGTGCGCATGTCTTTTGTGGTGGTGCAGAAAGAGGCTTGTATCCGGATTTTGATTTGCCGAATATTTTCCATGAAGAGTCAATTTTGTTAGAATGCGTGGACTGACCCCATTTTTTGTCCGTGTTAAAGCATGATATTGAGCTGACAAAGTTCTGGCTTGGCAAGGGAGGCGACCCCACAATCAGAATTTGGGACAATCTTAACACGCTTGATGCGGCCAAGCGGATGTATGCACTCTCTACGCTGGCCGTGATCGACAAGGATGGCGTGCATGCGGAGTTCGTGAAGAAGGTGCGCCTTGAGTTTCCGCTGCCGACGAATGATGACTTCGCCGGCACTTGGTCGAATCGCCAAGATGGTTTTGGTGCCAGCAGTCTGACGTTGTCGGCAGACGGAACCGGCAGTATTGCGGGTGGTGTTATGCTGGTGCCCCTTCTCTGGAAAGAGCTCGGTTCCGATAAGATCGAACTCGCAATGGTTAATCCGGAGTCAGGAGAGCTGATTGATATGCGGATGCAGCTGGTTTACTACGAGGGTGCAAAAGAGCCGACTGGTAGAGGGCGTGACGCATTGCCCAGACTGCGAGCTGGTGAAGGGGATCAGGTCTTCTATCGGGTGGAAGAAGAGGAATAAGGATTAAAGTGCTTTTTACCTCAGAAGCGTGGGCCGTGCTGAATGAATTCAGGAGAGCGGTAGGATCTTTATATTTTGCGTTTGACCCCATTTTTCGTGCCCACAGTCAGTTTTGTTAGAATGCGTGGACTGACCCCATTTTCTGGCCCGTGCGACTATACGAGGCAGAGGGCATGCGCGTCATTTTAGCCGAGCTCGCATAGCGTAATGTGAATCCGAGTTGGCCTCCTGTGGGATATGAAAAAGGGTCTGAATGAAAAGAAAAAAGGGCCTGTCCAATTTTCCATATTTTCTAATTTCGAGATGTGTTCACAACTCAACTCTGCAAAAGGTGTTGAATTATTTTGTAAGAAGGTCAGAGGAGTCAGTTAAGATCGCCATGTTATCTATTGCCTTCTGTAAGGTTATTGCGTCCGTGAACCACCTGTTGATTTCAGAACGAACTCCCCGCGCTTGCTAATCCGTTTTGGATTCTTTATCGTTCGCAGTATTGTTATCCTAACTGTGATGCTAAATACTCCCCCAGCAATGAGCCTGATTAAATACTTGTGCCTAATCTTTTTGTTTAACACTGCGTTTGTCTTTGATGTGTCGGCCGCCGCCGAATTCGACCGGAGTAATGGTGCTGTGAAGATCGTGCATTATAGTGACTTTGGTGCGGTGGGCGACGGGGAGACTGATGATCTGGCTGCGATTGTCCGAGCGCATGATTATGCCAATGAGCATCGACTATCGGTGAAGGCTGATGACGGGGCTACCTATTACATCGGCGGACGAAACCAGACAGTCGTGGTGAAAACCAATACGGACTTTGGCACCGCCGAATTCATCATCGATGATCGGGAAGTCGAAAGCCGTGGCGCGAGTGTGTTTGCTATACGATCCAGACACCCCTTAATTCAGCTGCCGAGTGTGCTATCCCTTAAAAAGGATCAAAAAAAGATCGGTGTGACGCTCCCCGAGCGCAGCGTAATTATTGCCGAGGATTCTAATGTTAAGCACTACATCCGCTATGGCGGTAACCAAGACTATGGTCAATCGCAGACGGATATTTTTATTGTCGATGAAAATGGCATGGTGGATGCGGACACGCCGATTATCTTGAATTTTGATCAGGTGACTTCGCTCACAGCTAGGCCAATTGATGATGAGCAGTTGACCATTCGTGGGGGACGTTTCACCACCATTGCGAATGCTGCGGAGTCGAAATACACGTATTACCAAAGAGGGATGCGCATTGAACTGATAGGAATTTGCTTTTTTGTAGCGGATCGACGATAGTCGTTCCGCTCGACAGGCCTGTTGATTAGGGAAGGTGTTTCCTTTACTGTCTTTTCAGAAGCCCCCTAAACTAAAAAACAAAAAAAGATCAACATCATGACACGCTCATTCCTCGTGCTTACCTCACTTCTGTTCCTCGCGGGCTGCCAGACTAACACAGATCCGGTTATCTCGCAGGAAAAGATCCCTGACGAGGTCCGGGCGCAGCAGATCAAGGATCTGCAGTTCGGGATGTTCATTTGCTGGTCCTTCAGCTCTTTCTCCGGAATGGAGTGGACGCCCACGCTCGATAAGGACGCCAGCTATTTTAATGTGACGGGAGTCGACACCGACCAGTGGTGCCGGGTGGCCAAAGAGGCGGGGATGCAATACATTCTCTTCCTGGCCAAGCACCACGACGGCTTCTGCCTCTGGGATACGGCGACCACCGAGAAGAAGGTCACCAACAGCCCGCTGGGCGTGGACGTGCTGGCCAAGCTGCGCGAGTCCTGCGAGAAGTATGACTTGAATCTGGCGCTCTACTTTTCGGAGGGGGATTGGAACTGGCCCGGTGCCGCCGATGGCAAAGGGCTTCATCATAAAATGGGCGTGGGCATTAATCCCGAGATGAAGAAAGCGCAGTTGAAAGAGCTGTTGACCCAATATGGCCCCATTGAATTCTGGTGGATGGATCATGCGGTAGGCACGGGAGGGCTCTCCCATGCCGTGACTGTCGAGTGGGTGCATCAATTTCAGCCGAACTCCTTCGTCGGCTTCAATCACGGCGAGCCGGCCGGTCGGCTCAGTCTGCGTGAGAGGGGACGTCCGGGGCCGGTTGGCGACGTTTCGGCCACTCGCTACAACAAGGATGCCGAGGCCAATTACAAAGGCTACCTGGTGGCGGAGTTCACTTATCCGATACTACCGAACTCGGCCAAGGGTGGGGCGGACTGGTTCTACTCTCTGCCCAAGCACGACCACCTGGCGCACAGCGCTGAAAAAATCTACGCCGATTACCTGGGGGCGCTGGAGCACGGGAATATTTTTTCGCTCAATATCGGCCCCGGTTATGACGGCCGCCTGCGG
>Ga0307981_1001794_pt1 | contig 18470 bp, 14 predicted proteins | sample OrgLakmetagen987_FD_201849 | JGI IMG/M metagenome (GOLD analysis project Ga0307981, IMG submission 201849) | Saline water microbial communities from Organic Lake, Antarctica - #987 | ecosystem: Environmental > Aquatic > Non-marine Saline and Alkaline > Saline | place: Antarctica: Organic Lake... | reverse complement strand
GGAACCGTAAATACGAATATCATTTGACTCATGTTTTGACAATATTAAGAACCTTTCTTAGACGATATAAAATGCCGCACGTCATTCATCTTATTCATCGAACGGATAGTCAATGTCAACGTCAACGTCAACATCAACCGTCAACATCAACATCAACCGTCAACCACTACCGGTAAACTACGCACATTGCTTCCCAACGCGAAACACAATGGTAGTTTCGTCCAGTGCGCTTTCAGTCGCCAGCGCTAGTGTGGCGACCTTGGTGTTTGGTGGCAGCAAACAAAACGTACAAGAACTCGCCATGCCCCAATCGCCCGTTTGGGACACGGCCCAGATCGGTGCACTCTGGTTTACCATTCCGCATCCCGTCCGCTACTTCATCAGTGGTAACTTGGGCAACGTCTGTTTTTTCAGTTGCGAACGAGTCGTCTCGTATTGTTTGCTGTCTTTGACGGGCAGCCTTTCTGCACTTCTTGAAAACCACAAGGACACGGCATCTTTCTTTCTCGGTTACATTATTCACATTCCGGCGCAGCACTTTCTTCACGCGTTACTGGTTTACGGGTTGGAGAGCATCAATACACCCACCAAGTACAAAAATACTCTGTTTGGCATGTACGCGACTCTCGTGACGGCGGCCGTCGGATCCACCGCTTTGAACGCTGCCTTTCTCTCAATGGGCGTCCCCAAGACGCTAGCCTTTGTGGGAACACTCGGATTGTTTTCCATTTTGAATTATTTTGCCATTGGATACATTGTGGGAAAGGCAAGGCAAGAAGCCGACGCTGGCAAGAAGGATCAACAATCATTGCCGGATAGAGTTGTCACGAAAGGAAAACGACTACCGATACGAAAGGCGGCCTTCGTCCGAGGTGGCGCGAACGCACAGGGAATAATGACGCAACGAGACTGGATTCGATCCACAGGACGACCGGTTACCTTGGGAAAGGCGCAAACGCTGTTGGAGTCGTCAGTTGCAGAGTTATGAGACTTGTGTGTGTGTGTACATTTGCTAGCTAAAGTAACACTACATATGGACGATAGAGATGATGGCTACACTATCCTGACGAATGATAGTGTAGCACCCCGTGAGTAGGACCTCTGTAGGTTTAGAGATCGGGTCTCCTGCCTTTTTTTTTGGTTTTGACTCCACTCGGCTCGCGAGTTGATCGAGTTGATTGTTAGCAACTTCTCTACTAGCAGAGTAGTAGAGTACTAGCTCAGTCCAGTACCGGTATGGCGATAGCAGCCGAGCCATCTGGAACCTATGAATACCAATGGTTAAGCCAAGTGGCTATATGTAGAAGCCATCGTATAACACTAACTACCGGGATCAAATTGAGGATGAGAACGAGGAGTGAGTTCTATCGATCGACTGCACAATAGACTATAGTCCAACCGCGGGTTCATTCTTGATGGGTTCGCGCGCGCTTATTTGAATGCGGTCCGTCGTGGATCCGTCAAAACGAAAAAGGTGCGGCTGCGGTTGCTGCAGCGCACCATACCACCATGAGCGAATACTCGTCAAGATCATCAGCGAGACGCAAAGCTCAAAGCTAATCACACACTGTCGTGAACAAAGGACTCCGTTAAGAAGTCCATTGGTGAACGAACGCACTGTAATCCTTACTACAGTAGGCACTCTTTTTTTGGTCTGCTATTATACTGTACTCGTACCCGACGAACCACTTTTAGCGGTACCAGTAGTCTACTAACGTCCCAAGTTCAGTTTACGCTTTTTGGCTTTCATCGATCCATTCAAGCGCCTCTAGATCACACCATGTCGACAGAACAAGACAATCCTGCTTGGCAGGAAGTCTTTCCCGACAAGTTGTCGGCCGACCAAACGACCGACTTGCATCAACGCCTGAAAGCCTTGTTTACCGGCCAAGACGATGATGTGAATGATCTCTTGGAGTACACGATTGCCATGGTGTCCAACCAAAAGACAGTGGCTTATGTTGTTCAAGAACTGATTGGTATGGAAATGGACTTTTGTCCTCCCACCACGGCTGCTGCCGTTGGAGACTTTATAGCGGCGTACATTAACGAACAAATTGAAGGAGGAGGAGATGCGAATGCAGCTGCGAATGCGACGTTGGCCGAAACCAGCAACGACACGTCGGCAAAAGACGGGTCGCTCAAGAAAGAGCCAGACAAGGGAAACGCCTTGGCTCTGTCGGGAGCACTGGGAGCTACACGCGGAAGAACGGGCCCGAGAGATCAACAGCAGCAGCAACAGCAAAAGAAGAGTAATCGAGATAGTACCAACAATAATAATAATGGTGGTGGTAGCGGTGGTAGTGGTGGTGGCGATCGAAATGACCGACGCGACGGCGGCGGCCGAGGACAAAAGGGTCGCGGTCAAGGTGGTCGGGGCAACAAGCGTGACGAACGTGGAAGAGCCTTCGATCGACTCGCGGACCAGAACGATAAGAGGAAAGATGATCGAAGAAGAGACGATAATAACGACGAGCGTGGTGGCAGAGGCGGCCGGGGAGGTGGCCGAGACAGTTCCAGGAGAAACGATGGGCGTGATAGTGGCAATCGAGGTGGCGGTAGAGACGGCCCGCGAGGTGGAGGAGGCCGTGGTCACGGAGACCGTCAACCTGGAGGCCGTGGTGGCGGTAGATTCAACGATGATAGAGGACGTGGTGTTCGGGACCGAGGAGGACCGCCCGGGCGTGGTGGAGAACGAGACGATAGCCGGTCTGGACACCGTCGTGGACGCGACGAGTTCCAAGAGGAAGGTGATTTTGTACCCACGAGTCGCGGTGGTAGAGACAGCAATGGTGGTCGTTCGGGTCGTGGTGGAAGCCGAAACGATAGCCAGTCCGGACACCGACGCAATGAGTTCCAAGAGGAAGGTGACTTTCTACCAACGGGTCGCGGTGGTAGAGACAGCAATGTTGGCCGTTCGGGTCGTGGTGGAGGCCGAAACGATAGCCGGTCCGGACACCGACGCGATGAGTTCCAAGAGGAAGGTGACTTTCTACCAACGGGTCGCGGGGGTAGAGATGGCGACCGTTCAGGGCGTGCCTTTGATGGTAACAAGCGCATGCGCACAGACGATTCAGGATATAACGAATCGCAAGGCTATCAAGATGAGTCCTATGCTTACGGTGGTGGCGGTTACGACCAGGGCTACGATCAAGGCTACTACCCTCCTTCCGGTGGTCGCTGGGGTGGTGGCGGATATCGTGGAGCTCGCGGTGGTAGAGGTCGCACCGCGAGAGGTGGCCGTTTTGGTCGCGGCTTTAACGGAGAGGCAGGTGGTGAAGTGGGTGCTGCTCCAGCCGCCGCCGAAGGCCAACAGCAGGAAGGACAGGAAGGTGGAGCAGGAGGAGACTCTGCCGATGCGGCTGCCTTTCATCCTTCGCCCATTGTAGCAGCTTCTTACGGCGGTCGTGGCTATCGTGGACGCGGCCGAGGGCGCGGAAGAGGACGTGGCGGCCGAACCTTCTACCCCGGTAGAGCCGATATCCAGAACATTTTTGCAGCCAAGACGTGGGTGCGCAAAAAGGAGGGCGAAGGTGGAGACGGCAACGCCGAAGGCGGAGGTGGCGACGCTCAAGAGTGAGAGTTGTGTCGAGATACCCAGAGTGCACTGCAAACGTTTCAGTCACTTCTGTAGGTAGTTTACATGTCGTGTTGAGTGGGAAAAGAGAGTTCATCAAAAAAGAAAAAAACAAACAAAAAGAAAATTAAAAAAGAAACTATTGATGAACTGAAAAAAGAAAAAGAACAACGATTGACTCGTGGTGATGAGCACGCATTGAAAGCAGCTTCATATTTGGACGAGAAGCGGTGCTTTGTAGTAGAGTCCATGATCCCAAGGAGGATCATCCGTGGGGAGCGCTTGATATGAGCCCGAATATAGTCGACGACGACGCCCTTTTTAGGTTGGCTAGCTTTGGAAGCAGCCAACATTGGATAGAGATGGTTCTTGGGCCATCGTGTGTACTCGTACCCAACGGCTAATAGTATTAGAATTAGAGGCTCTACTACAGCTGCCCTAATTATGCCAATTACAGCGCTGCCGTAGTTTTTAGATCCGCCACGGCGTGTAATAAAAGTGGTAGTAGCAGAGGTATGATTTCGCCAACACCCTTGGGATTGCCTGGGAGATTGGCAATGGTTGTTTGGCCTCGCACACCTGCGGTACCCCGCGAGAGACTTGCCAAGGGCTGCTGGTGCGAGCATTCGGCAGTGACAAACGACATGAGACCCGCGCATTCGACATGCACAACAGCTCGCGTTGCTTCGGGCGTGACATCTCGGGCGCTCATACCGGTACCACCCGTCGTGAGAATCAAGTCCATTGTGCCATGGTCGCTCCATTCTTGAAGTTTAGACTGAATCGCAGCCGCGTTGTCGGGTACAATAGCCGTCGTAAACGTAATCTCGAGGCTACTGCTTGCAGCTATTACTTCTTGAACAGCCGTTTGCACGGCGGGGCCTGACAAGTCTCCCGTCGCGTATTCACCGTTAAAGGCTCGGTCGCTGACCGTCAAGATACCTATAGTAAGAGGACGCTGCTGCTTGTTGAGGGTGGTTGGGAGCGCAGGAGGTGCAAAGGGACAAAGAACACGAGAGTTGTTGGCGGCTGCTGAAGGAGCTGCTGCAGACGGTGGTGGAGCTACCGGTAGAGCAACCTCATCTGCATCTTGACAACACACATTCGACAATATAGGCTTTGGTCTGCTACCTTTTTCTTTCGTGGCTGCTACTTCAGCTGCTGCAGCTTTCACTACTAGTGCTGGCTTGTCCCCTCGTGCCGCCAACAAGGTCTTGTCGTGGGCCGCGTGCAAGGACTTGCTTGCATTGTACTTTTCCATTTGCTCCTCGGTAGCTTTCTTTTGGTGCCGCTTCTTCCATTCTCCATAAGTGATACCGTAAACGTGCTGCGCGGCCTCTTCGTATCCCATGGCGTTGAGAGCTGCCGCGGTGCTTTCGTTGTTGGACGATTCGTCGTCGCCCTTGTCCACCAGTCGACGTGCTTCCACCACCATCCACTGCAGTAAACGCAACCGATGAGAGACAAAGTTAGGGCATATACTGTCATCGACTTGGACTGTATCGCTACTATAGTACAGGATACACTCAACACGATACCGGTACATCATCGTTCCGATATTCATTCATTCATTCATTCACATAGAGACAACACAGACACACGCACCTTGGCGAGACAGTTGCGGCAAAAGCCCGACAGTGTCATGAGATCCATATTGGCGACCGTGTCGCTTTGTTCTTGCAAGTGCCGACACAGACTGCGAAAGGCGCCAGCTTCGAGCAGTTCGACGACGTTCGCTGGAAGATACTCTTGGCAGTAATCCGCTGCAGCATCGGTGTCGGTGTCGGTGTCGGTAGACGACGCCATGGTGAAAGAGGCTGTAGATCGAGGCGGCTTGTGGCTTATTGTGAAGAACAAAGAACACGAAAGAGCAAACAGATTACAGATTTTAGATTTTATGAAACGCGTCACGCGAATCAGCCGAGTAAAAGTCCTCCGCTCCGAACGTTGAACGTTCCCAACCCACATAAGTACCGTAGTAAAGTAGATGATTATGAATCAATTGATTCCTCCTGCTCAATAACTGCATTGTGATTCAGCGCATCGGATCAATGGATCAAATACGGTACCATGTACGACTACAGTACGGACGGATCACTTTAGTATATTATTATCTGAAGGACCCGGCACCTAATCCTTAGAAGAGGTGGAGTACATGACATGCATGATAAAATCAATTCTTGTGATTACCGTCGGCATTGTGCTCAAAATCAGAGCCTTCTGTAATCGCAAACTTGGTAAACGTGACAGAGCCCCCAGCCTGATCTTCGGGGCAGCAACCAAAGACTCCAGCCCAGATTTCACCTGCTGGCGGCGACAACCCTTGCCAGGCACTCGTCACGGCAGCATGGTTCGCCAGCGGGTCGTCTCGACACTGCATAGCTTTCGATAGATGCGCAATCCTCATAAACTCCCACTTGCCATCCGCAAAGGCTTCCACTACAAAACTGTTACTCACGTCACCTCGACAATGAATCCGAATACGCGCCGGAACAATCACGAGTCCGGTATCCGCAGCAGTCGTATAGTCCGACCAAGGCTGCGTCGACCAGTCACTGTATATGTTGCAAACAACGCAAGAAGCCCGCGGCTTGCCGTCGACCACCTCAATACCCGTCTTGATCCAGTGTTCAGGGCCAGCACGCAACACCAAGCCGGCTTGATCGAATTGACGCGCTGCCGTCAAGACAAACGATACTTCCACAGTATACTGCGTGTCTATGGATAGTTTGCTGTAAAGAAAAGGCCCATCGTCCTTGACGAGGACGGGGTCGTAGTATGTTTTGCGCCAAAAATCTTTTTTTGCGGGCGCGCTCAGGCACAGAGAGTCGTTGGCGGCATTGACGCTCCAACTTCCGTCGCGACCTTCACGACGCCCTTCTCTTACAAGTTCCTTCCAAGAATCGGGTGCGCAATACCAGAACTGTGTCCCTGTCGGATTGGTGTCGTCGCTGTGAATGTCTCGAAAGCCGCGCACGAGAATCGTCATGGTTCGCTGTTCGGTTGCCTGTTGCCTGTTGCCTGTCGAGGAATGGATGATTCTTCTTTGGCGCTGGGGTTCCGTTTCGCCGCGACGCGCGTGCCGAGATTTGAAATTCTTTCGTCTACGTCGTACATCTAAGTAGAAACTAGCCTTTTTGGCGGGAAACGAAAGACGTTCGTGTCGACGCGATCAACGACTGATGCGCAACTTCCATTCACCAAAGCTGCAAGCGTGCTGCTGCCGTTGCTGCTCATACATCATACCGTATACTCGTACCGTAGTGTTCCCTCTGTCTGCTGCATGCATCGCATTGTTTCGATCTTTACGGTTTTTAGCGTCTCTCGAAAGGCCGTTAGCTTAACACAAGCACCAGCGCGTCGTCTTTATCGCCACCCGTTGATCCTTGGCACTGCACGACGAACGCTCGGCACAATGAATGCGCGCGGCGGCGGCGACGATGATAATGATGAGTTTGGAGACTCCTCCTTTCTAGCCGACATTGATGTTGATCAGCTCGTCGAGAATAATCGACGAGAGAGCTCAGCAGCGGAAGAGAATGCGTCTCCCAACAAGCGCCCCAAGCTACAAGCGGTATCTGCAAAGAGCTCTATTGACGACAGCGCCTTGCTACAGACCTTGAAGGACACCTTTGGCTACTCGGCCTTTCGCCACGGACAAGCTGAAGTCATTCACGCGCTGTTGAACAAACGCGACGTGGCCGTATTTTGGGCCACTGGGCAAGGCAAATCTCTGTGCTACCAGATTCCAGCCCTTCACGGCAACCAAACTGCCATTGTTGTGAGTCCCTTGATTTCCCTCATGCAAGATCAGGTCCACAAGCTCAATGGCCTTTCCGATAAACCCGTAGCCACCTTTCTCGGGTCGGGGCAGCTAGATCCGGGCGAAGAGCGCAGGGCTTTACAGGGCGCCTACAATCTCATTTACATTACGCCAGAAAAGCTGGCGGCGTCTGGTTTTCTGAATCAACTGGCGCAGCTGCACGCCTCCAAACCCATTGCACTCTTTGCCGTCGACGAAGCGCATTGTGTCTCGGAATGTAAGTACAATGCTTCGTATCGGGAGCAAATGCATCCCCCACCACCACAACAACTCACACATTCTGGTCTTGAACCTGCTTGCAGATGGCCACGATTTCCGTCCCCAGTTTCGCGAGATTGGATCTTCTCTGCGTGAACACGCCGTCCTACAAGAGATACCAATCTTGGCCTTGACGGCCACGGCCGTTCCGCGTGTCCAGCAGGATATTACGCAATCGTTGCGGCTCCGCGACTACTTGAAGGTTCAGCAAACGTTTGATCGAACCAATTTGAAGATTACCGTGGTCAAGAAAAGCGGTGGCATGTCGTCGGCTCTGCAAGGACTGGTTGACGCCTTGAATGCCCCAGATGTGCGTCTCGTCAAGGAAAGTACCATTGTGTATGCTCCGACGCGATCGCAAGTCGAAGAGATTGCCGTGTTCCTCAACGCCAATGTCAAGTCGGCGCAGGTACAAGCTTATCACGCGGGCTTGTCCAATGAAGTGCGTTCCGATGCGCACACCAACTTTTTGACGGGCAAGACAACAGTTATTGTGGCAACGGTTGCCTTTGGTATGGGGATTGACAAGTCGGATACTCGTCGTGTTATTCATTACGGTCCTCCCAAGACGTTGGAAGAATATTATCAGCAGATTGGACGCGCAGGTCGTGACGGACTGCCTGCTACTTGTACCATGTACATGTCGGAATCCGACCTGGACCGGTACAAGAGCGATTTCTACCTTGGTGGGTTGTCGGGCAAGGCGCGCGAAGCTACTGTGCAAAGCATGAATGCGCTAAGGGCTTTCTGCTTGGACGCCGAAAAATGCCGCCGCAAAGCTTTGCTGGACTACTTCGTAGAGGTTCCAGCCTTTGGTGAACGCTGTGGAACGTGTGATACTTGTTTGAATGTCGCCACGTACGGTGCCGACTTGCAACGCAACTTTGCCACCGCGGGAGCCCGTGTCGTGTTGCAGGCTATTGCGGATATGGAGAATCCAGGTTTGACACAAATGATCAAGGTTATTAGCGGCAACACTGTCGAGGACTATCGTTATAAAAGAGGACGGAGTCCTTTGGTGGTCAAGCGAGCGGTTGAAGCCGAAAAGGAATGTCAGCTCAAAAAGTATTCGCCAGACTACTATCGTGAACTTGTGGCTCCTCTGGTGCAAAAGGGATATCTGGCCGAGTCTACCAAGAGCGCCAACGCTGGAGGCTTTCAACGTTCGTGGACTGTCTACTCTGTTTCTCTTCAGGGGCAGCAGGCTCTGTCGAAGTCGAAGGCAATTGTACTCCCCGTTCCTGCTTCGGTACGTGAAATCGAGCGCAAGGAGCAAGAGAGGCGCGAACGCGTCCTGGTCCAGCTTGAAGAGAATGGAATCGAGCGAGACAAGTTGCCGCAAGAGGAGGTGGAGAATGGAGACGGAGAAGTCATTCGCGCGTACTCCAAATGGCACCGCTATCTGGAAGGCCTTGAGCGTTCGGGCAAGCTGGAGCGAATCCCTCAAGTGGAGGCTCTATTGGCTGTTATTGAGAGTTGGAGGTCTGACACTGCCATTAAGCATCGCATGGCTCCTGGAGCCGTCTTGCCGGAGCATACTCTTGTTACGATTGCATACGCGACTGCGACTTTACCGTCTGGACTCAAGATGGACTCACCCTCTTTAGTTGCCGCTGGTGTGCGGACCCGCGAGCTCGACACTTTGACGCACGCTCTGAACCAGTGGGTGGATCAAGTCCAACCCGCGCCGTCGGTGGCGGCTGGCACCGGTTCTACAGACGAGCACTGCGACGTCCCGATGGAACTACCCGCTTCGGAAATGATGCTTGGTGATAGTTGGGATTATGCCATATACAAGCCTATGAAAAAAACTGGACTAGCCTCGTGGGAATCGTCTTACAATCGATTCTGCCAGGGTGAGAGTCCCCAAGCCATTGCAATGTCACCTGTGAGTGGACGCCCAATCCAATTTACTACCGTTGTTGGTCACGTTCTCGAAGCCGTCATCCACGGTCGTGCAGTAGATTTGAAGCGTGTGGCGCAATTCTTGCCGCCTCCGAGCAAGGGTGAATGGGAGCAGCTACAAATGGCGGAAGCGACGACTGGCATGGACGTTTCTGCTGATCCGAATACGTCGGGCATCAATGGTGAAAAGTGGACGATGACGGAGTTCTTGAGGCCAATCATGGGAGACGCGTTTGTTGATACTCCGTTTTCGGATCGAAAGGAAGGCGACAAAGCAAAGTTTGGCAAGTGGTGCGAACGTCTCAAGTGGTTCACGGCTTTACGACGCGCAGGCTATGAACCATCCTTTAGACCGTAGATAGTAAAAGGTAAAATTGAACGTTGCGTTCCTTCTATTTGATTGTAGAACAAGGATAATGCGAAGATGAGCAACTCTTACTTTCGCTTGCTGCTCGTAGCTTGTAATGGTGTACTAATTAGCTAGCTAGAGTACCAGTATGGAGACACATAGACTAGCTCGAAAAAAGGAAATGAGTCGAGTCGAAGGAGTCACGTTTTTTTTAATGCGGCGGGCGATTTCTCGATCGATTGGTTTGACGATGAGCGCACAGTTTGAACTTGCGTCTCGGCACTTTCACGCACCGTAGAATACCTCACCCTCTCTCATTCACTCGAATACACGCAGATTCCATGGTACGTCAAATATCTGTGCTGCGTTGCGGCATGTAGAACGCTTGCAGCGAGAGGCACGTCGATCCACTGGCTTGAAGGCAATGCGATTTCTGGTGGTGCTACGTAGCGCTAGTACCAACGCTACAGTACGAAAAGTGGATTTCTTCCTTCCTCTGCACCTCCAATCATTCATTTAGTGTGTCGTTAGTTTGCCTCCGTAGATGACAACCATATGAGCATCGACCCAACATGACAACCATATGAGCATCGACCCAACATTTTGGGTGTTCCCGAACAACACGGCCGTAGACAAGAACGTTCGCCTTGAGAACGATGTTGGCGAGTCCTACGCCCGGTCAGGTTGCAGCTGGGTTTGAGGGGCGTTCAACTCTGTTGCATGTGTACAAGCTGGGCATGCGCACCTTTGGGCCGGTCGCCATTCCACTTGTACCTTTGGGTCGGTCCGCCATTCCACTTGCACGGTGGCGATGGAGCTGGAAAACCTCTCCCAGCTGGGCGACTTTCGTCAGGTTAGCTCCGGTTTTGGTTCCAGCTCCCAAGAGCAAAGAGCATGTTGTTGTTGTTGTTGTTGTTGTTGTTGTTGTTAGCGGATTCAATCGAATGACACAAGGTCAAGATAAAGTCTTTCTTCAGGCTAGCTCTGATGTTGCGAACGAATTCTACGAACATCTTTACTCTGTTCTGGCTATTTCTGCCGCTGCCCCCACAGTTGCTGTCGTGGACGAGCCGATCGATACGGCCACTGCTGCTTCCGATACCGATGCCTCCGCAGTTGCGGCTGATGCCTTTTCACCTTCCTTTGACATAGTGTCGATGGAAAATCGCAAGCTCCAAGAGTGCACCAAGGCGCATGTCCTCTCTGTCGAAGGTGAGCTCGAGAGTCAAGAGGAAAAAGTGCAGCTCTTTCATGGTGTGGAAGTGAAGCTCCTTGCGACTCGTCTCAATGAGACCATCGGCGAAAACTCTATTGAGTAGCTCCGCACGTACTGTTCATCAAGTCATCAGTCCGTTTTAGGGAATGAAGCGACACTTGCGAAATGGTGCTACTCGGACGCCTCCGTCAAGAAAATATCCGGCGGCAGTAGCAGCCATTTTGCACGGCACGGTTGGCCCTGCTTCGTTGCGCATTACATTTCATACATATAAAGTAGTATTATAGCAATCAATAGATGGAATGAGCGGCGCTATATTTTAGGCTAGCTATTGTGGAGCGACCGTGCTTCCTTGTCTTGCACGTGTCGAGTGAGAGCAAAGTCGTCCATCGTCCATCGTCCATATTCTCGCGTTTCTCGATCGAGTCGCGAATGAATCAATCAATCAAATGCCGAACATAAATGTCCTCGCGGTGGAGCTCGAAGAGCTCGTGTTGAAGTTCGACCGTCTACCGTTTCTTCTACTTCCGACGACCATCCAACACAATACAACCTCGTTTCATTTTGTTCTTTGTTGGTTGACCATGTCGAGTAGCTCGAGCACCAAGACCATCTCGACCATGAAGCGAATCCTCGTTGGAGGTCCTTTACTGGGCCAAAAGAATCAACAGCATGTCGATCCAAGAAAACAGAGGCAAGGCTCTTCTTCGTCCAAGACGTTTGAGCCGCTCATTTCTCCCGAAATCAAAGGCGCATCGGAAAAGGCGGAACGATTCGTCCTCTTGCCGAATGCTCGCTTTGTTTCTGTCCTTGCTTACAAGACTGGTAAACGTGTGGGATCTCTCATGCTTTCCTCAAAGGACAAGGTGACTCCCGTTATCGAATGCTTGACCTTGGCTACGTATCCAAAGAAACCCCTGGCCGTGCAAGATCTCCTCGCAACAACGACAGATGCCGATTCGACAAAAGAAGAGACGGACGAGCATGTCTTGTTGGTAGGATGCCGCGATGGCACCATTCACGAGTTCAGTTTGTCCGAACTGCTTTATAATCCCACCGCAAGCGCCCAGTCCAACGATTGTGGTCCGTACCAAGTTGCGGGCAAGTGTTATCGTCCTCGACGAGTTTTTGCAGTATCCGACCATTCGGTTCCTGTAAAGTACTTGACTGCTCCGACGGTACCTGTGGTTACGGAACATGGGATTGCCGTCTACGTATCAGTGGAAGAGAAAAAGTCGAAAACGTCCTCCAAGGTAAATGCGTCCATTCTGCGCCTACTCTTGCCCCGGTATCAAACATTGTCGTCGCGAACGACCAAGAGCGCTCTGGTGAACTTGAGCACCGTGAACGAGGGCTCTAGAATCAAGTCTCTCACTACTTTCAAGTATCGATTATCGTCAAAGAAGGATAACTTCAAAAAGGTGGCCCCCTTTGCGCTGTTGGCTGTTGCTGCGAAAAAGGAGAGCCGAGACTTGGGAGCAGCAGCAACGGTCCAGGACGATGGCGTCTTTGTCTTGTTGGCTCGGCCAATGTCCATTACGGTCTATCACGATTCGTTGTCCGAGACGGCATCATCGTCACCAGAAAGAGTGCCAGTGGTCTTTGGGATTTCGCCGACCAATGAGCTGACTACCTTGAGCGTATCTTCGAATGGAAAGGATGTCGCTTGTGGTCACCGCTCGGGAGAAATTCGCGTCATGACCAATATGCTTGGAAGTGTGCAAGAGTATTATACCGCCATGGATCGCTACAACCAGCAGGCCGGCCCAGATGGCTCCATTAACGTGGAGAAACCAACGTATCCGACCCAGCGAGTGATCTCTCGAAAGCTTCATTGGCATTCTCATCCAGTTGCAACGCTGTCGTATGACGGTTCGTCTTCGTCGGCCGAGCCCATGCTTTACAGTGGCGGTAACGAAAGTGTACTGGTAACATGGCAACTATCTCGAGGAACATACAAGCCGGCTGATGTCTTACCGAGACTGGCTTTGGGTGGGATCGTACACATTGTCGGTGTCGAACAAGCTGGTGAACCCAACGGAATCCTTGTGTACTGCTCCGACAATTCCTTGCAGCTTTTTGAGTCGCACAATAGATCGCTCATGTGGAAAATTCAAGGCCTTGCTGCTGGAGAGACGCCAGAGGTTTTGCACTCTTACCCTTCGCTCGCAGCTGACCCCAAGAGCATGGGCAGCGCTTCTTCTCAGCTGGTGTTGACTGGCTTGTCTCATGCGCCTGGGTATGTTCATTGGTACGATCCGAGAACTCAGCAGGTCACCAAGTCACTGGAAGTAGCCCCATACAATCGCGTGAGTCGTACCGAGCCAGGGGACAGCCCCATGCCTTCTCCTTCTATCACACACTGTGCATGGAGCAAGTCGGGAGACGACTTGATGACTGTTGATACTGTCCCGACAGAGAACGCGAGTGTGGGGACGGTCGAGAAGCTTAGTGATGGTGCTTCGGTTGGTGTCATTAGTACTCTCCGCTTCTGGTCTATTCCAAAAGGAGGAAAGACGTATGAGCTGACTGCTGCCATGACATATCCGCATAACAGTGAGAATATGGTATCAGCTGTTGCTTTGTCCTTAGATGGAAAGTTTGCATGCACAGTCAGCAATGATGAAAAGGCATTTCGAATTTGGCGACAAGTAAAGGCCGGAGAAGAAAACAACACTGGACGCAAATCACCAGCATGGGCGTGCCAATACAAAGTGACAACCCCAGCAGGTTATTCCAACTTCGCAACAGGTCGATCAGCTGTTGCGTTCTCTTCTGACGCCTCCACGTTGGCCATTTCCTTTGGTCACATGATTACACTCTGGGATCATCATGAGATGGCTCTTTTGACTTCTTTGCGACACATTGACGATTCGACTCCTGTTGATTCAGTATCTTTTCTAGATACAAAGAAATTCCCTGACATGCTCTTATCATATTCCACTTCGGGTGTCTCTCTCCAGTCTCCATATGGTTCTCGGGGGCCTGTGAACTTGGGCTGGTCGTGGGTGCTTCCCTCGGACGCGGCAAATCTTACTGTCTGCCATGCCGAATTCCTTTCTGAGAGCGATCTCGTTGCGGTCGCTATTTACAATGAAACAACTGACAGGTGTCGAATTGTCTGGATTGATGCCGTAACAGGAGAACCTCACGAGTTGCGCGATGGCTTTCACGTGGTTGACGATATCCCCGGCAAAATTCTCTCTGTAACTGGAGTTGGACGCGCTATTCCGAGATCCAACTGGACTCGTACGCGAGTTGCAAAAGCGTCCCTGACGCCTCTTTGTGTATTGACAGCCAAGGGTGAGATGATCGTATTTGACTCTAGTGAATCGAGCGAGTCCGAAATGGGCTTGGAAGTTGCAGATGCAGTGGGAGCAAGGGTTTCAAACATACCGGTGATTTCAGTCCGCACCGACAATGTACGAAAGCGCCCTCGGGCAGTCCTTGGGGCTCCGGAGCTTGGTGACGAGTCTGCTAACAAGAAGCTCTCGCTTAATCATTTCGGGGGAGTCACTGGAGATGGTGCTGCTTCGTCCACCTTGGCGTCTGCTGAATTGCCGTATCTCCGAGGTTCGTTTGCACGCGCTTTCGTTGCTCGTAATCTACGACGAGTGGGTAGCTAGAGCTACTAGAGAGAGGCTATCGCCACAAATAGTTACAATATTGTTAAAGATAGCTACTGCCCCCTGTTACGCTCAAGCATATATAACATGAATTGGCCCATATTCTAAAGCCCTCCAGGCGGTAGCACGTCCATTTGCTCAGACGATTGCACGAGTTGACAGAACGATTCGGTACGTGGGAAGGCACTAAGAGGCTGTAGCATATTGCACTTGTGCCCGCATCCGCTTGGGCACACCTCACGCACCGGTTTGCCACTCATGCCACCAAACCACTGGAGGGCGTGGTCCAGATGTCCCTGAAAAGTAGATTAGAAGCGAGAAAGGGCTGAATTAGCTTCACTGTCGTCCTTTCAATGTATATCGCCAAGCGTATCAATTTAATTACTTACTCCGTGTCCACAGCCGGGGCACCACACATACATCCCTTTAACTGGTTGGTGGCAAAGAAAGCACAAGCCTACACGTCTTCGGCAACTCTTGCATGCGCGCCTGGCAGTATTTTCTGGGTCGTTGCTGGCTCCATCGGCTTGTAACAAGGGCTTCCCGCAGTGAGGGCAAGATTCGTGAATGCTATTGAAAGAAACAAAGGAAAGATAACTGGGTTAGCACAAAAGATATCGTTGGCAAAGCACACGACGGATTGCAGTTCTGCTTACGTTGTCGACTGCTGATTGAGAGCAGCAATAAAAGGATCCTTGCATGCTCGAATGAGAGATGTCGCATGAGAGAAGAGGCACATGTCTCGAAGGATATCAATGTACGACAGGTACCACTCCCGAACTAGTATCAATTCAAGGCCTGGAATCTGCACCGTTTGGTCCGCCGCGACAACTCCAAGGATTTCGCACAAGGTTACACACGTTTGGACATCGCCAGCATCAGCTCTCTCTTCCAGAAGGGATTTAATCGTTGGCAGAATCACAAATTGCATTACGTTGCTCGGCTGTGATCCACTCTGGGGCAGTCCATCTAGACCTGCGCTTTCTACCATGGTAGCCACTGTCGTCCACATTTGTGCCAGCGGACCGCATCGAAGCTTGCCTGCCACGTCTGCATTGTGTCGACAGAGTGCCACACGCGAGGTGTACTTTTCGTTCGGATGAAGAACGTAGTTGTCGGCAAAACGTGAAAGATGAACGACCTCAGGAGCAATTGTAATGCCTTTGTGCTGTGCATCCGCTGGCGTTGACTCGTCATCAAGGTCTCCTTGATCCAGAACATTGAACACAAGTTCTGGTACATTGCTTGGTAAACGTCTACTCGAGACCAAGGAGCTGGGAAACACCGGGTCCAATCCTTCGGGACCAGCCTCGGAAGGCTCTTCGCGAAAGACACCAAGGGCTTGAGCTGTAACAGAATCCTTTCGTAATCCTGTCAAGAGAAAGTTGCTTTGTGGACCCGAGGGAACCGCTTGACAAACAGAAAAGAGCTGCAGCGAACCGTATCCCTTTTGGAACGGCGATAAATTGGCCATTGCAAAGCAAGATGGCGGAACTCTTCGGATCGGACGTTCGCCTGAAAAGCAAGCAAAGGTGCAAGAGTTGGTCAAAGGTGTCTACAGCAGAAAGGCATGATGTCAATCACAGCGGTGGAGATAGTGACCAGCGTACCTCTGGCAAAACTCTGCAAAAGACATCGACCGTCTCGACCGACACTAATGGCGTGCTGCCAAATACCAACTGGTTGGTCAGCGTCCTCGGCTTCACTGTTGTCGAACGAAAAAGCGTCCGGTTCGTACGAGCCACTACCTCCGCCGCTTCGAGCAGAGAGAGTTCGAAACTGGTTCGTCGAGGGCTTTGCAGAGGACTCCTTTCCCTGAGTAGCTTGTCCTCTTCGGCCACGTCTTGAGTCGGTCGAGCCCGACTGTTTCGAGGGTGAAGTTCTACCAGCCGGGTTGGACTTTGCCAGCTGCGCCGGCTGTGGCGTATCCAGCCACTCGAAGTCTGTCACGGCGCCATCCTTATGGCCCTCCACGACACTGAGGGGCATGAATGGACGATGGTACGACCATAGCGCCAGGAGTCCCGATCCACCAGCACTTGCTCCTTTGATCGGCGCCGTGGCCACGGCGAGCATGGATGCGTGTCGGTCTTCATCGTCCAGTACTGACATGTCGCCCGCCGGAGGTCTCCATTTCACGCGTGTAACGGACGCCGAAATGGAGAGTACGTGTAGCATTGATTTGGGCGCTCCCTTGCTATGCTGTCGCGAAGAATTTAAAGTCGACTGCGACGACACGGTGCGAACATTCATGGACATGGAACCCGTGGTATACGAATGACTGTAGCAAAAGAGAGAACGCGTTTTGAAGGGTGAGTATCAGCAGGAGCCGTCACACCAAGATACCTGCTTGTCATGTTGCGTACCTAGAAGGATCGCTCTCGGTCGAACCCTCCGTCGCGACGGACTCCGTTCGACTGGCAGCCGTATTCATATTTGTCGACATGTTGCTGTCATCCTTTTTCATGTTGAGATAGCTCTCGAGATCCCACACCTTGACGGACCGGTCTCCAGCACCACCAGTAGCAATAATATCGGGCATGATGGGATGCCAATCCAAGGTTGTGGACTCTCCCGAATGCGCGGTAATCTTGAGCAAGGCTCTGGAAGGAACATAAATGTTGTAAGCAATCAAGTTCCCGCTGCTGGTCACCAAGGCAAACACTGCCACAAATATCAGCAACAAGGAGGAGGTTGAGACTTGTTGGATATGCAACATGACACAAACAGTACAGCGCAATAAACTAAATTAATATAAAATCGTACACGACAACACGCTCCATACGAACGTACCGTCGTCGTAAAAGGGACTCCATCGAATGTCTCGCACCGCTTCACTCTTTGGTTCAAACGTGGCCCTACAGTGCCACGAGTACGATCGCTCCTTATTGGGGTCCTTGACCTGCGCACTCATCTTGCCAAACCAGCCTTGCTTTGTAGTAGTTGCCGACTTTATTGAATCTCTACCGTTGTTCCCAGTCGCAGCAGTATTGGCCACTTTGCGAAGGCGTTCCCATAGAAGGACGGTTCCGTCTTGGGATGCCGACAACAAGAGCCCGGGTCGGCGAGGATGCCAGGCCAGTCGGTTGACGGCGCGCACGTGCTTGTTCAATAGGGCATCGGGGGCAGGAAATCGTCCCGACTCTGCAGTTTGCAGCAAGGTTTCAGCACTCCACACGACAATGGCGCCGTTGGAACCGGCCGCGGCAATCAAGGACGTATCATTCTTGTTTTTGTTGTTTTTGTTTTTGTTGTTTTTGTTTTTGATGTTTTTGTTTTTCTTCTCGGCAGGATATGTCTGCCGTGGTGCTGGTTGCTGCGGACTTCCGGTACCGGTACCGGTGCTCCAGGCCACATCCGTCAAAATCACGTTGGCGCCGTTGGACGATGCTTGTGTCGCCCCCGTGCGCTGGCCGAGGATTCCAAAGGCTGGACTGAAGGTGTCGCGGACGTCTCCGTAGATTCGTCCCATTGGGTCCGCCGAGGCTGCTCTGCTGTCAGCGTTCGTGCCAGTGGACGCCACGTTGGTTTGAAAGTGCTGAGCGACGGGTACGGTTCTAAAGGGCAGAATGCCAGCGGGTCCCACGTTGACAATGAGGAGGGTATCCTTGCGCGCCATGACGGCATATTCCTTGTCGGGCGAGACGGCAATGGAGGAGAAGGGATGCTGAGGCTGTGTCGCCGAGTTGGCGTCGTTGGCTGGGACGGGCAGCGAC
>Ga0307981_1001791_pt1 | contig 18480 bp, 16 predicted proteins | sample OrgLakmetagen987_FD_201849 | JGI IMG/M metagenome (GOLD analysis project Ga0307981, IMG submission 201849) | Saline water microbial communities from Organic Lake, Antarctica - #987 | ecosystem: Environmental > Aquatic > Non-marine Saline and Alkaline > Saline | place: Antarctica: Organic Lake... | reverse complement strand
CCAAACCACCAACAACGCCCGATGCAAAATCAGGGCGCAGATCAGCCGTGCGCTCATGAAACCAGAAAGGCTGCCAACAACCCATCAGGCACCAAAACAGGGTCCTCGTGAATTATTGCGGTTAAGACCTTGCGTCGCCTGATGCACTGACGAGGATGCCCCGTCACCGCTAAACCGGTGAAATCCCAAGGCTCCAGCGTCGCTGGCGGACACCAAAGCACATTCTGTTAGATGTCGGGTCTGGCCATCCCGCTTTGCCATCTCGATCACCAGCTTTGCGTAGGTCTCGGGATCAGCCTCGACCCAAAGTACGGTCTTGGCCCCAAATCCTTAGTAGCGTGCGGCGTCTTCGCCCCAATGCGCCCCGACGTGGACGATAAAATCGACCGGAGACATCCGCTCCATCACAAGTTCATAATGGGAAGCCCGAAGGTATTTACGCCAGCGTTTGGGCAAAAGTTTTTTGCCGTGCCGCTCTAACGTCTTTAAAAATGACATGAATTGAGCCCCAAGAAATAATTTCCTTTGATATCAGAAGAAAAACATGGTGCAAGGCAGGATGAACAGTCCATTTTTTGATCAACTCACCGCCCTAGCCGATCCTGAACAGGCCTCACAGATGCGCACCCATCACAAGGCAGACCGCACTTATCTGGGCATCAGCACCCCACAGATCAACGATCTGACCAAAACGTGGCGCACAGATCTAGGGTTGGCAGACCGGGTGATGCTTGCAGATTCCCTATGGCAGACCGATATTTTCGAGGCGCGCGTGGCCGCCGCCAAACTGCTGACCCAAGCACGCCTGCGTCCCGATGATGAACCCGCTTGGGAACTGTTGCAAAGCTGGGTGCCCGATTTTGACAGTTGGGCCATCGCAGATCACGTTTGCATCGCGGTGCAAAAACGTCTTATCGCCGATCCTGCGCGTCTTGACACGGTAGAGGCTTGGGCAGCGTCCGACCAGCTTTGGACCAAGCGTGCCGCCTTGGTCTCGACCCTGCCTTGGACGAAACAAAACCACCCCAAACCAGAGGAACTTGCAGCACGCGAACGCATATTGGGATGGGCTTCAGGCTATCTGCCTGTGAAAAACGGTATCCTGCAAAAGGCAATTGCATGGTGGGTCCGCGATCCAAGCCGTCACGATCCTGTCCGTGCGCAAGCGTTCCTTGACGAAAACAAAGACAACATGAAGGCCTACGCGATCAAAGAAGCATCCCGCTATTTGCCTACGTCCGATACGACCGAAGATACAAAAACCCCTTAAGGTCTCATTCTCTGGCTTTGAAATATCCCGGGGGGCACGGGGGGCTGGCCCCCCGCCTCTCGATGATCAAATCAGCCCGATGTCGATACTTCAACCGTCGTCAGATCCGTCAAGGATGCGCCGATCAAGCGTAAGGCGGCCAGTGACATCCTGCTTCCCGCCGTGACTGGCCCCGCGATTGGAATCAGCACGACAGTAGAAGATTGACCCGTTGCCGGGTTCGTCACGCGGCCCTGCATCTCGGTTTGCACCAACGGTGTCTTGATCCACAGCCCCGGCTCTGTCGCACTGCCAAGTGAGACGACCGTCTGGCCAAGCACCCGCGCCCCTTGGGCAGCGGGAGCGGTTGCGGCGGCACGCTGCGCCGCCGTGGTGGTGTCCAACGCCTCTGCGGTGCGTGCAGCGGGCGGCGGTGGCGGGGCGGATGTCACGGCGTTAAGTTCGGTCTGTTCAACCTTTACCGCTTCAGGCACCGCGACTGAACCGCCCATAGCGGCATCCGCCGCACGCGGCTTTGCCAAACCCAGTCGATCCGACAAGGCACCACAGCCGGACAAACCCACACTCAGACTAAAAATGATCACAAGTTTTTTCATACCCTATGAATAACTCCCCCGTCGGGTCGCTTCAATAACCTTATTGTCCCTTGCCCCGCGATGGGCCGATGTTTACCTATACAATATGAATGCACCATTGATTGATCCTTTCGCCCGCGCCATCACCTATCTGCGCGTCTCTGTGACGGACCGCTGCGATTTTCGCTGCGTCTATTGTATGTCAGAGAACATGAACTTCCTTCCCAAAAAGGAACTGCTGACGCTGGAGGAACTGGACCGTCTTTGCACCAACTTCATTGATCTGGGCGTGCAAAAGCTTCGCATCACCGGGGGCGAGCCTTTGGTGCGCAAGGGAATCATGACCTTTTTTGACAGCATGACCCGTCATCTGGACGCAGGAACACTCAAAGAGCTGACACTGACCACCAATGGCAGCCAGCTGGAACGCTTTGCCACTGACCTTTACGCAGCAGGTGTAAGGCGGGTGAATGTCTCGCTCGACACGCTGGACGATCAGAAATTCGCTGACATCACCCGCTGGGGCCGCCTGCCCCAAGTGTTGCGCGGCATCGATGCTGCCCAAGCGGCAGGCCTGCGGGTCAAGATTAACGCCGTGGCGCTTAAAGGCTTTAACGAAACCGAATTGCCCAGCATCACCGCCTGGTGTGCAGACCGCGACATTGATCTGACCTGGATCGAGGTCATGCCCATGGGTGACCTGGGCAACGAGGACCGTCTTGGTCAGTATTGGTCCCTCAAGGACGTGCGCAAAGCCTACGAAGATCACTATACGGTCACCGACTTGCTTGAAAGCAGTGGCGGCCCTGCGCGCTATGTCCGGCTTGAGGAAACGGGCCAAAAAATCGGCTTTATCACTCCGTTAAGCCATAATTTCTGCGAAAGCTGCAACCGTGTCAGGATCACCTGCACCGGCGAGATTTTCATGTGTCTGGGTCAGGAAGACGTAGCCGACTTGCGCGCGCCCCTGCGAAACCACCCCGATGACGATGCGCCGCTCAAGGATGCGATCCGCGCTGCAATTAATCTGAAACCCAAAGGCCATGATTTCGACTATTCGCGCCAGAAACTTGACGGGCAGATGCCCCGCCACATGAGCCACACAGGCGGCTGACACGGCCATGGCTGCGCCTTTTATGTATCGTGCTTGGGTCGTTGCCAGCATGGGCCTGGTCCCGTTTTTTGCCCGTTCACAGACCGCCAAACTGCGCGAACAGGGCGTGCCGATCATCCGCGCCCATGAAAAACTCGGCCATGCCACGCACGACCGTCAGGGATCGGGCCCGCTGATCTGGTTTCACGCCGCCTCGGTCGGAGAAAGCCTGTCTGTGCTGGCGCTGATCACCCGCATGGGGCTGATTTTACCAAATGCGCAGTTTTTGATTACGTCTGGGACCGCCACGTCGGCAAAATTGATCGCGCAACGCATGCCGCCGCGCACCGTTCACCAGTTTGCCCCCTTGGATGCCCCCGGCCCTTTAAAAAGGTTCCTGCGGCACTGGCATCCTGACGCCGCGATTTTCGTGGAAAGCGAATTGTGGCCCCAGATGCTGCGCCGCACATTCGGGACCGGTACAAGAATGGCACTCGTAAACGCACGCCTGTCCGACAAATCCATTGAACAATGGCGCAAGTGGCCAAAAATCGCGCGCTACATCTTCGAAGTGTTCGACCTGATCCTCACTCAAAATGATGCAATGGCGCAAAAGATGGTCTTGATCCATGCGCCTGCCGACCGCGTTGCGCGGGGGATCAACCTCAAGTCGATGGCAGGCCCTTTGCCCATTGACGAAGACGCCTTGTTCGAAGCCCGTGCAGCCCTCGGGTATCGGCCCGTTTGGGTCGCTTCATCGACCCATGACGGGGAAGAGAATGCGGTTTTGCAGGCCCATAGAACGCTGTTAAAGCAATTCCCTGACCTTTGCCTGATCCTTGCCCCCCGCCATCCCGAACGCGGTGACGCGGTCGAGGCACTGATCCGGGAGGCGGGTCTAAGCTGCCATCGTCGCAGCCGCGGCGAAGAACCCGGCGCGCAGGTCTATCTGGCCGACAGTCTGGGCGAGCTGGGACTTTGGTACGCGCTTGGCGACATCGTATTTCTGGGCGGCTCGCTGCTGCCCATCGGCGGGCATAACCCTTTCGAGGTTGCGCAATCGGGCGCGGCAGTTCTGTCGGGCAGTCACGTTTCGGCCTTTGCAGAGACCTACGCGCAGCTTGAAACCGAAGGTGCCGCGCGCATCATTGCAGACGGGCGAGACCTAGCACAAAGTGTCGCCGACTTGCTATCCTCGCCAGATCAGCTGAAGGAGATGACCGATGCCGCCAAACGCTTTGTGGCGGCACAAGACGACCAGCTTGATCAGATCGCTGCACGTCTGGTGTCTGTGCTAAAGCTGGATGCGCCATGAAAAAAAGGGTTCTCGTCACCAATTTCAACAAGAACTTCACGGGCGTGTCCGCAACCGCCGCAAATGTGATCCGTGCGCAAATGGATCGGTACGACCTGTCCCTTGTGGGTTATCCCCTGCCCGGTTGCCCTGATCCGATCACGTTGAAACAGGCCCGTTTGGCGTCGGTCGAGGGGGTGATCTGGCACGTGCGGCGCAACCCCGAAATGCGCGCGGCCTTGTGGACCCGCGATGTGCTGCGCCTTCCCATCAAGATCGTCTTTACCTCTGCCGCACAGCGCCGCCATTCGGCCTTTCCCCGCTGGTTGATCAATCGGATGGATGCTGTCGTGGCAACAACCGACAAAGCCGCAAGCTTCGTTCCTCATGTGCGCGCAGTCGCGCCCCATGGCGTCGACACGGCCCTGTTTCATCCCGCGCAGGATCGTGCGCAGGCTTGGGCTGACTTGGGTTTTGGCGGCCAAAAAGGTATTGCCACGATTGGCCGTATCCGGCCCGAGAAAGGGACCGACCATTTCGTGCGTGCAATGATCACGTTGCTGCCCCGCCACCCCGAGGCTGTGGCGCTGGTCATCGGCAAGGCGACGCGCGAACATCAGGGGTTCCTGGCAAGCTTGAAGGCACAGATCAAGGCCGCAAAGCTGAGCCAGCGCATTCTGTTTCCCGGCGAAATTCCCGCAGAAAAGCTGCCGAAACTGGTGCGCAGCCTGTCGATGGTGGTGCAACTGCCCCAATACGAGGGGTACGGGATGGCCCCGCTTGAGGCGATGGCATCAGCAGTGCCGTTTGTCGGATATGACGCTGGATATTACCGTGCCTTCAACGCGGAAGGTCGCGCAGGTATGATCGTTGCATCGCCAGAGGACGCCGCTGCAGCTGCGGATCAAATTCTTGCGGGCAAGGTTGAGAGGATGGGCCGCTTTGCCTGCGATCACGCAGCCGCTCATTTCAGCGCTGCGGCAGAAGCAGACGCGATTGACGCAGTCTATCAAACACTCTGGGCGCAGGGGTAGGTTTCACCCTACCCCCCTGACGCTGTCACCCCATTGGCATGCGTTGCTCGGCAATGCCCGCCCACCAGCTGCATCCGGCCGGAATAACATCGTCGTTGAAGTTATATAGCGGGTGATGCACCATCGCCGTGTCGCCATTGCCGACCAGAATATAGGCACCGGGACGCTCTTCCAGCATAAAGGCGAAATCTTCGCCGCCCATGACCAGCGGGGCCTCTTCGCATTGTCCGGAAATGCTGCGCGCCACTTCAGCGGCAAATTCGGTCTGCTCGTCATGGTTCACCATCACGGGATAGTTGCGCACATAGTTGACCTTGGCGGTCGCCCCGAACGTCGTGGCGATCCCTTCGCAAATCTCGGTCACGCGTTTTTCTGCCAGATCACGCAGATCGTTCGACAATGTCCGCACAGTCCCCAAAAGATTGACCCGCTGCGGGATCACGTTGAACGCTTTGGAAGAAGATTCAATCGAGGTGATGGACACCACGATATTGCCAATCGGATCGGCATTCCGGCTGACAATAGTTTGCAGCGCGGTGATGATATGCGCGGTGACGACAGAGGTATCAATTGTCTCGTGCGGTTTTGCAGCATGCCCACCGACACCCTCAACTTCGATATCCAACAGGTCTGTCGCGGCAAAGAAAGGACCCGGACGGATTCCGAACTGACCCGTCGGAATGCCGGGCCAGTTGTGCATGCCGTAGACTTCCTGGATGTTCCAGCGGTCCATCATGCCGTCCTCGCACATCTCTCGGCCACCACCGCCCCCTTCTTCGGCAGGCTGAAAGATGACAACAACGGTGCCGTCAAAATTACGGGTCTCGGCCAGATATTGCGCCGCCCCCAGCAGCATTGCCGTGTGCCCGTCATGGCCGCAGGCATGCATGGCGTTCGGTGTTTTTGACGCATATTCAAGCCCGGTTTGTTCGTGGATCGGCAAGGCGTCCATATCGGCACGCAGTCCAATCACCTTGCCTGAGGCGGTCGAGTTGCCCTTGATCAGACCGACAACCCCGGTCCGTCCAATCCCTTCGACGACTTCGTCACAGCCAAACGAGCGCAGCTTCTCAGCGACCGTGGCCGATGTCCGATGGGTCTCGAACAGGATTTCGGGGTGTTCGTGCAAATCCCTTCGCCATGCGGTTATGTCTTCATGAAGTTCGGCAAAGCGATTCTTAACGGGCATATTGTGTCCTATTCATATTTGAACGCGCGAGATGGGAGCCATCCCGCGCCTTTATCAAGCCGGCAACCGGGCCTCAAGCATCTCGGCAAACCAGCTGCAACCGGCGGGGATCGCATCGTCGTTTAAAGTATACTGCGGGTGGTACACCGTCGCACCACCGTCATTGCCCAGCATCATATAGGCACCGGGCCGTTTGTTGAGCATATAGGGAAAATCCTCGCAGGCCATGATCGGGGGCGTGTCGTGGTCAAGGCCCGGTGTTACCTTACCGGCTGCTCGGGCGGCCAAACGGGTGCCATCTTCTGCATTTCCGGTAATCGCATCGCCGCACAGATAGTCGATCGCAGCGCTGAATTGGTACGCTGCACGGGTATGGGTCACAATCGCCTCAACCCGCTTTTGCGCCAGATCGCGGATACCGGCATCCAGCGTCCGCACCGTGCCACACACACGCCGGTTCATGGCCACAATCATGCAAGCATTTCTGGAATGGTAGGCAGATGTCTGCACCATGCAGTGTTTTCCGCCTGCATCACGGCAACGCGATTCTTGATCAGCATGGAACGCATCCTTTTTAACGACATCAGACGTTTGGGCCCAGAACCATCGGGCTGCCATCACTGAACCGCGACAGGCGAAATCTGGTTAGATCATGCCCCACGGTGCCGCCTGTGACCAATGCGGCCAAGACCCGTCCCATGCCCGGCCCGATGCCAAAGCCGTGACCCGACATGCCTGTCCCGATTGTCAGACCGGGCAGCGTCGGAGCGCGGTCCACCACGGGCACGATGTCGGGCATGGTATCGATCATGCCGGCCCACGCCCCCTTGAGGCGGACAGGCGGCAGTTCTGGGAAAAGCGCTGCAAAATTACGCAAAAGCCGGTTGATCTTGCCCATATTGGGGGCTGGGTTCAGGATCCGCATCGCTTCAAACGGAGTTTTCTCGTCACTGCTCCAACGGCGCTTTGTGCCCCATGCATCAGGAAAGCCTTTGGGCGCGAAAGGGTGCAGAACCTGACCAAAGGGGTCGGCCTTGAGCTGGGTCAGGTAGTGGGGAAAGGCGCGCACGGCATCGGGGCCGACAAACAATTCAGGCGCACCCGGAGGGGCCAGTGTATAGCCGCCGTCCTCACGACGACGAAACGCGACTTTGCGGTCCGCTGCAGCACCTGCATAAATCTCCGGCAAAGGCTCGGTCGCGGCGACGTTTTCGCGCACGGAAAGCTGCGGCATACTGATGCCGTGATTGCGCAAGAACAGTGCAGACCAAGCCCCCCCTGCCAAGACCACCTCCGGGGCGGTGATGCGGCCCGTTTCTGTTATCACGCCCGCAACGCGGCCTGCGGCGATATCAAGGCTTCGCACCGCGCAGTTTTCCACAATCTGCACCCCTTCGCGCGCGGCAATCGCGGCCAAGGCTGGCACGGCGACCCAAGGTTCCGCACGCATATCCGACGCTGTGACCATGGCACCCAAAGGCCGTTGTGAAATGCCGGGAAACATCGCTTCGACTTCGGCACTTGAAAGCATCTTGGTCTCGACGCCGTTCGCCTTGGCGTGTGGCAACCATGCCTCATACCCTTTCAGCTCGCGCTCTTTTCTTGCCAGATAGGCGATGCCCCCCGTGCGCAGTCCAATATCAACATTGGTTTGCCCGGCCAATTCCTGCCACAGGCGCTGCGCTTCTGCCATGATCGGCATCTCGTCAGGGTCGCGGCCTTGCTGCCTGATCCAGCCCCAGTTGCGGCTGGATTGTTCACCCGCGATGCGGCCCTTTTCCAGCAAGACCACCTTGTGACCATCCCGGGCCAAAAACAATGCCGTGCAGACGCCAATCACCCCTCCCCCGATCACCACCACATCGGCAGACCGGGGCTGCGGGCCCGGATAGGTGACCGGAGTGTCAGTATTGATCGGGAAAATCATGGGGTCACTTTTCACTCAAATATTTGTAGGGCTGCCCCGCGTCTGTGTCAGGCAGACAATCGTCCAACAAGGTCGCGCATGAACTTATGCCCAGCCTCGAACTGGGAAACTTCGATATATTCGTTCGGCTGATGCGCCTGCGCGATGTCACCGGGGCCGCAAATAATCGCACTATATCCGGCGTCCTGAAATTGGCCGGCCTCGGTGCCATAGCTGACTTTGTGGCTGGCGTTGTCACCTGTGATCTGGCGCACAAAAGTCTCGGCAGCGCCGTCTTTTTCGGGCTGAAGCGCTGGAACGTCAAAGCGGGGCGTGATTTCGATGTAGGTGTCAGGCACAACCTCTTGCATCTGCTTTTCGACCTGACGCACCTTCTTAAGATAGGCCGAGCCCCACGCATTCTTGTCCTCGCCCGGCACCACGCGGAAATCCATCGCGAACTTACAATCCTTGGCGGTGATATTATGCGCAGTCCCCCCCGAGATCATGCCCACGTGGCACGTGGTAAAGGGTGGATCGAACAGTGCGGCCAGGTCAGAGGGCTTGCGGGCGAAGTTTTCGGTGTTCATCTCGTTGGCCCACTCGATCAGCTTTGCCCCCGCCATGATCGCATTGACCCCTGTGTGCAGCAGGGATGAATGAACTTCGAACCCCACGACATGAGTGTTGAACCCGATGCCGCCTTTATGCCCACTTACGGCCTGCATGGTCGATGGCTCTCCCACGATGACCATTTTCCCTTTCGGCAAGATCGGCTGCATTGCCAAGATCATTGGGGGCGCACCGAGACAGCCGACTTCCTCGTCAAAGCTGAGCGCGATTTGAAGGGGTTGTTTGACCCCTGCGTATTTCGCCTCGACCAGCGCCCAAATCGCCATCGCGTCAAAGCCCTTCATGTCGCAGGTGCCACGCCCGTAATAGCGGCCATCCCTTTCAACGACGCTGTAAGGGTCGCTGTCCCACGGCTGCCCGTCGACGGGCACGACATCGGTGTGACCCGACAACACCACAGCGCCTTCTTCCCAAGGGCCCACATGGGCAAACAGCGCATGTTTTGGCTGATCGGGATCGATATAGCGATGCGACTCGATTCCGTGACCGGACAGATAATCGGCAACCCAATCCACCAACGGGATGTTGGTATCGCGCGACACTGTGGGAAAACTGATCAGCTTCTCCATTAACGCAAAGGGGGTCATACGTACGGCCATTGGCTGTCCTTTAATATCCGCTGTCGGTCAAAAGCACCTGATGGCCCGGCGAAACAGTTTTGTAAACCGACGGTTCCGGCGTGTAGCTGACCGGATGGATCGGCGACGGAATCGGTTTGAAATTCAGCTCGCTTTCTTTCTTACGTTTGCGCGGATCGGCGATCGGAACCGCTTTCATCAATGCCTGCGTATAAGGGTGTTGGGGGTTCTCAAACACCTGCTGACGCGTTCCAAGCTCAACAATACGGCCAAGGTACATCACACCGACCTGATGGCTGACACGCTCGACGACGGCCATGTCGTGGCTGATAAACAGGAAGGACAGCCCAAGTTCCTGCTGCAGTTCCAGCATCAGGTTCACCACCTGCGCCTGCACGGATACATCAAGCGCCGACACGGCCTCGTCTGCGATGATCAGCTTGGGGTTCAGCGCAAGAGCACGGGCAATTGCGACGCGCTGGCGTTGGCCGCCCGAAAGTTCATGAGGGAAGCGGCGCATGAAGCTGCGCGGCAATTCCACACGGTCAAAAAGCGTCTCGATCCGCTTGGTAAGCGCCTCACCCTTGAGCGTGCCGAAATTGTGGATCGGCTCGGCGACCTGATCGGAGAGTTGCATTTGCGGGTTAAGCGAGGCGAAGGGGTCTTGAAAAATCATCTGCATATCAAGCCGGGCTTCGCGCAGGTCATGCGCGTTCAGCGCCATGATATCTTTTCCCGCGATATCAACCTCGCCGGAAAGCGGCTCCACCAGCCGCAGGATCGACCGCCCTGCCGTGGATTTCCCACAGCCAGATTCGCCAACAAGGCTCAGCGTCTGACCCTTGTTAATGGTAAAAGACAGATCCTCGACGGCGTGGACATTCGCAACGGTGCGGCGGAAAAATCCACCCGTGACTGCAAAGCGTGTGGTCAGGTTCTTGACGGTCAGCAAGACCTCATTTGTGCCTTTGATCGGCACGATCGGCTTGTCTTTATTGCCCAACAGCTTCATCGGCTCGGGATATGCCTTGCCTGTCATCTCGCCCAGTTTCGGGACGGCGGCCAACAAGGCTTTTGTGTAGGGGTGCTGGGGGTTTTCAAAGATTTCCTCGACAGTGCCCTCTTCAACCTTGTTGCCGCGGAACATGACGACGACGCGGTCGGCCATCTGCGCCACGACGGCCATGTCGTGGGTGATGAACATCACGGCCGTACCGGTTTCGCGCTTGAGCCGGTCAATAAGCGCAAGAATTTCTGCCTGAATGGTAACGTCCAACGCCGTTGTCGGCTCGTCCGCGATCAACAGACGCGGCGAACACGCCAGCGCCATCGCAATGACCACGCGCTGGCGCATCCCGCCAGACAATTCGTGAGGGTATTGCTTGAGCCGTCGATCGGGTTGAGGGATGCGCACTTGGGTCAGAAGTTCCAGCGCACGGGCTTCGGCCTCCGCCTTGGACATGCCTTTGTGCAGGCGCAACCCTTCTGTCAGCTGGCGCCCCACAGTGAATACGGGGTTCAGCGCCGTCATCGGTTCTTGGAAGATCATTCCGATCTCGTTACCGCGAATTTCGCGCATCAATTCCTGGTCAGTCTCTGCCAAATCCACTGACGGATTATTCTGGCGCTCAAATAATAGGCGCCCGCCGGTGATTTTTCCGCCGCCAAATTCGACAAGACGCATCAACGACAAGGAAGACACCGACTTTCCCGAACCGGATTCGCCAACGACGCAAACCGTTTCGCCGGATCTGATGTCAAAACTAACGTTCTCCACGCCCAAGACAGGGCCGTCTTGTGTCTGGAATTCAACCCTAAGCCCTTGAATTTGCGCGATTGGGACTGGCGTACTGTCGTCAAGCATGAGATTTTCCACCGCTGGTAACTGAACCGATCTGCAGACGCTAAAGCCAATCATCATCCGGTGTCAAACCCACACACCAGTTGCCCCTGATCCACAAATCTCAAGGCTTGCATTTTATCTCAAACCTGTTTCGATGGGACAGCGCGCTTTGGGGGGCGAAGACGTGGCCGGATTGGTGATGCTTTTCTCATCACTCTCATCCAGCCCACTTGACCTTCCGGGTTCGATAATAAGAAAGTTCGGTTCGTCTAGATCGACGCCCGACAAAAATACGTGGCACCACCGAAAGAAATCACCGGTGTCCAACAAGGAGTAAGATATGACTTTGAAAACCCTATTGATGGGTGCCGTGGCCACGATGGCCTTTGCCCCCGCTGCTTTCGCAGCCGCCCACGAGGGCGAGCGCGGACGCGACGGCGAGGTCAAGATCATCTATTGGCAAGCGCCCTCGATCATGACGCCCTACCTATCGGGCGGCACCAAGGATCTGGAAGCCGCAAGCCTCGTGATTGAACCGCTTGGTCGGTACGACGAAACCGGCGCACTGGTGCCTTTCCTCGCGACCGAGATTCCAACAGTCGAAAACGGTGGCGTTTCAGAAGACCTGAAATCCATCACATGGAAGCTGAAAGAAGGCCTGCTGTGGTCTGACGGCACGCCTGTCACATCGGCAGACGTCAAGTTCACCGCTGATTACTGTATGCACCCCGAAGGCGGTTGCGCACAGGGTGCGAAATTTGACGGCGTCGAGAGCATCGACATCATTGATGATCTGACGCTGACGGTAAACTTTACCGAAGCCAAGCCAAACCCTTATGGCCCGTTCATGGGTGCACAGTCGCCCATTATCCAAGCTGCGCAGTTCGCTGAATGTCTGGGTGCCAAGGCGCCCGAGTGTACAGAAGCCAACTTTAACCCGATCGGCACCGGCCCGTTCATGGTTACGGATTTCCGTCCAAACGACGTTATCCAGATGGAAGCCAACCCCAACTTCCGTGATCCAAACAAACCAGCCTTCGCAACTTTGACCTTCAAAGGCGGCGGCGATGCGGCAGCAGCGGGTCGTGCGGTTATGGAAACCGGCGAATACGACTACGCATGGAACATGCAGCTTGCACCAGACGTTCTGGCGAAAATGGCCGAAGGCGGCCAAGGCGTACCCATTTCTGCGTTCGGTACGTTGGTTGAGCGGATCGAGATGAACATGACCGACCCGTCGCCCGATCTGCCCGAAGGAGAGCGTGCGACCGTGATGCACCCCCACCCCTTCCTGTCAGATTTCAACGTTCGCAAAGCACTTTCGATGGCCATCGACCGTCCGTTGCTGGTTGAGGTTGGCTACGGTCAGGCTGGTCGCCCGACCTGTAACCTTGTGCCCGCACCAGAGCTTTATGCTTCCGACAACACAGAATGTCTGACGCAGGATCTGGAAGGCGCCAAGGCACTGCTCGAAGAGTCCGGCTGGACAGATTCCGATGGTGACGGCGTGCGCGACAAGGACGGCAAGAAACTGTCGATGCTGTACCAAACATCGACAAACGCAGTCCGTCAGGATTTCCAGGCTTTGATCAAAGACTGGTGGAACCAGATCGGCGTCGAAGTTGAACTGCGCAATGTAGATGCATCCGTGTTCTTCGGCGGTGACCCAGGTTCGCCTGACACCTTCCAGAAGTTCTATGCAGACGTGGAAATGTACGCCAACAACTTTGACGGCACAGACCCACAGTCCTATCTGGCGGCCTACCGTTGCGGCAACGAGCCCAAACCATCCAGCCAATGGCAGGGTGAGAACATCAACCGCTTCTGTAACGCGGAATACGATGCGCTGCTGGACGAATTGTCCCGCACAGGCGAGTTGGACAAGCGCGGCGAAATCGCCAAGCGTCTGAACAACATCATCACCAAAGAGACCATGACAATCGTACCACTGGTTGACCGTGGTCGCGTATCGGCAGTTTCGACCACCTTGGGTGGCGTGGTTCTGAACACATGGGATTCCGAGCTTTGGAATGTCGCTGATTGGTACCGTATCAAGGAATAATTCCTTTGATTTGGGGGGGAGCGCCATCTTGCGCTCCCCCAACCTTTGAGACACACCGCACCTCCATCACAGACTGCACTACAAAGGCGCCGAGCATGCTGACTTTCACCATTCGACGACTGCTCTTGTCGATCCCGACGCTTCTGTTCATCAGTATGGTTATCTTCCTGCTGCTTCAGCTCGCCCCCGGCGATCCGATGGCGCAGGTGCCCCTGACCGTGCCGCCCGAAGTGAAACAGAAGATGCGCGAGGCGCTTGGCCTGGGCCAGCCCATCTATGTGCAATATTACAAATGGCTCATTCAGTTCTTCTGGGTTGAACCTCAGGTATTCCTCGATTGGGCCACCCGCGAGACATTCTTGCTGGGCTGGTTGCCCGATACGAATTTTTCAACCTTCATTGACCCTGACTCCGGTGCGGTACGCCCGGTCCAGCGCATAATCAGCTGGCAGACCCGCAGCCCTGTCATGGACATCGTGGTCCAGCGGATGCCGCAGACCCTTTGGGTGGTTGGCCTAAGCTATATTGTGGGCATCCTGATAGCGATTCCCATCGGCGTCTATTCCGCCTACCGCCATTATTCGCTGTTCGATCAGGCCGGGACATTCGTAACCATGGTCGGCTTTTCGATCCCGCCTTTTTTCACTGGCCCGCTGCTGATCGTGGTGTTTTCAGTCACACTGGGCTGGTTGCCCTCTATCTATGACACCACCCATGTGGTCACCGATTGGGCAAGCTTTAAGGTGCAGTTCTTCCAGATGATCATGCCTGTCATGGTGCTTGCGCTGCAAACTACCGCCCAGATCAGCCGCTACATGCGTGGCGCGATGCTGGACAACCTGAACCAAGACTACGTGCGCACCGCGCGGGCGAAGGGCCTCAAGGAAACCTCGGTTGTGTTGGTGCATGTGCTTCGCAACTCGATGATCCCAGTGGTCACCGTCATCGCCCTTGGCATGCCCGCGATCTTTGGCGGGGCCATCATCACTGAGAACGTGTTCAAGGTGAACGGTATCGGGCAACTGTTGCTCACCGCCCTTTTTGCCAACGATCTGCCAATGGTCATGACACTGACCTTTATCTTCGCCATCCTGATCGTTTTGTTTAACCTGATTGCCGATGTTCTATACGGCCTGCTTGACCCGAGGATCCGCTATGACTGAGCAAGCAACCCCCGCAAGCCCTGTCGAGGCCGATATCGAAATCTATGGTGCGCTTGTCGACAAGGTTCCCTCCCGACCGCCACGCAGCCAGTGGATTGACGTATGGCAGCAGTTCCGCAAGCACAAAGGTGCGGTGTTTGGCGGCGGTTTTTTACTGTTCATCACTCTGGCTGTGATATTCGGGCCATTCCTGTGGGACGTAGACCCCAAGGCGCTTGATATCCGCAACAAGAACTGGCGCCCGATCTATCAACTGCTGTTTGACAGCGAGGCACAGGCAGGCTGGGCGCATCCCTTCGGGACAGACCAGTTGGGCCGCGATATCATGGCGCAGATGATCGCAGGTGGTCAGGTGTCAATGGCCGTCGGCTGGCTGGCAATGGCGCTGGCGCTGCTCATCGGCAGCGCGATTGGCGTGATCTCGGGCTACTTCAAAAAGCTTGATTTCTGGCTGATGCGCTTTACCGATCTGGTTTTGTCCCTGCCAATCCTGCCTTTGACCTTGCTTGCGGTCACTCTGTTTCGCCAACCGCTGAATGCGCGCTTTGGGCCCGAAGGTGGTATGTTCATCCTGATCGTCGGCATAATTGGCCTGACCTCGTGGATGCAGACCGCGCGGATCGTGCGTGGCGACATCTTGGCGTTGAAGGAGCGCGAGTTCATTCTGGCGGCGAGGTCCATCGGGACACGGTCGAGCAAGATCATCCGGGTACATCTGCTGCCAAATGTCATCTCGCCCATCATGGTTTCTGCGACTTTAGGTCTGGCGACCGCCATCATCACCGAAAGCGCGCTGAGCTTTCTAGGTGTCGGCTTTCCTTCCGACTTTCCCACATGGGGCAAGCTGTTGTCAGACGCGGTCTCGCGGATGCAGGAATTCCCCGAGCGGGTCCTGCTGCCGGGGATTGCGATTTCGCTGACGGTGCTGAGTGTGAACTATCTTGGCGACGGTCTGCGCGATGCACTGGATCCGCGGCTGCGGGGGCGTTGATGGGCCGATGGCTTTAGTCCATGCTGAGAACTGGGATTTGAGTATTTGAAAAAGGGTGAAGGGAGGGCGAGAGTCCTCCCTTCGTGCGTTGGTGGATGTAATAAGGATGTTCGTTGTCTGGAGTGTGACAAATCAGGACACATGTTTTCCCCACCATGCGCGTGCGGAAAGCCTTGCTGCTAGGATGCAGCGTTTTGGAATTATATTCTGATCCTTGACGGCCAGACACGCAGGCATGCGCTTGATATCGGCAAGAACTACGTCCAATTGGGAAATAATTCCATTTCCAAGAGGATCAGGGCGATGTTTGAGTCATTCGGTTTTGAAAACACCACTCCGCAACAGGCATCTGTTCTGTTTGCGGTCTTCGTTGGTGTTCTGTTCGGTATTCTGGGGCAAATCACAAAATTCTGTTTTCGCAGAGCATTGGTTGGCGAGGACCGCGTTTCCGCTGCCGGCGTCTGGCTGACAGCGCTGGCTTTTGCGGTGATCGGCACCCAAGCCGCCGTGGCTTTGGGCTGGATCAGCTTTGCCGAACACCGCTTTATGATCTCGGAGGTTCCGGCCGTGGCCATCGCCCTGGGCGGGCTGCTGTTTGGCGCAGGGATGGTGCTGACGCGGGGCTGTGTATCGCGCCTGACCATTCTGGCCGGGTCAGGCAACCTGCGGGCGGGGCTTGTCCTGCTTGTCTTTGCCATCGTTGCCCATGCCACCCTGAAAGGTCTTTTGGCCCCCATGCGCGTCACGTTGGGCGCCATCACTGTCAACTTGGGCGACAACGTCAGCCTGGCCGCTTTGCCCGGCGGTGCGTGGCTGTGGGGCGGGCTGATTGCGGCTGGTGCGCTGGTCTATGCGATGCGGTCTGGCATTGGTGCCGGGACACTCGTGATGGCCTCAAGCATCGGACTGCTGGTGCCACTGGCATGGGTTGGCACAGGGTTTATCCTGTTCGACGAATTTGATCCCATCGCGATGGAAAGCCTGTCGTTCACCTCGCCCGCAGCCGATACATTGTTCTGGTCCATCGCAAGCAGCGCCGTACCCGCAGGCTTTGGCGTCGGATTGCTGGGCGGTGTGCTGGCGGGTGCCATGATCGCAAGCCTGAGCTTTGGCGGATTTGGCTGGCAAAGCTTTGAAAGCCCCGCCCAAACCGGACGCTATATCGCAGGTGCCGCATTGATGGGGGTTGGCGGTGTCTTGGCAGGAGGTTGCACATTGGGCGCGGGCCTGTCGGGGGTGCCAACCCTGTCGCTGGCCGCCATTCTGGCCATCGTGATGATCGCTTTTGGCGCGCTGGCGACAAACGCAGCATTGCGCTTGTCCCCTGCCCCACGGGTGTCACACGGCTGAAATGCTACAGGATCTTGCGGCGCAACCGCCGCAGCATCCACCAGACCAGCCCCACAACCAAAGGCACGGCAAGGGCCGTCAGAACGCCCTTGCTGATCCCGAGGCTTTCCGCAAATGGATAGAGCATGTAGCTGGCCAAAGAGACTGCGTAATAGCTGATCGCCACCACTGACAACCCTTCGACGGTATGCTGCAAGCGCAGTTGCAGATCAGATCGTTCATCCATGCTGGCCAATATCTTTTGGTTCTGGGCCGAGCGCTCGACATCAACCCGCGTCCGCAAAAGTTCGGACGCGCGAATGGCACGGGCTGACATGGTCTGTAGCCGCATCTCGGAAGATTTGACGGTGCGCATCGCCGGCTCGTAGCGACGCATCATGAACTCGTCGAACCCCTGCCGCGACATGAACCGTGTTTCGCGCATCGCGGCGATCCGTTGCGACACAATCGCCTGATAAGCGTCCGTCGCCCCAAACCGGTACGAGACCCCGGCAGACAGCGTCTCAAGCTGGACCGAGATGTCGAGCAGCTTGTGCAAAGTGTCTTCGGCCACCGCATCAGACCCGCGCATCGCAGCCATCAGTTCATTCAACTGACGGTCCAGCCCTGTCAGTTGTCCGCCAAAGTCGCGCACTTTTGCAAAGCCCAACATCGACATGGATTTATAGGTCTCGATTTCGCATAGACGCTGCACAATGCGCCCAAGGCGTCGGCTGCCCGTAACTTCGGAGGCGAAGATCGCCATGCGCATGTGACCCGATGAATCGATGCGAAAGTCACTGGCGACCACTGCGGCCTCGTCCAGCACATTTGCGACGGCAAGGCTTTCTGGCACGAACCAGTCATGCAGAAGATCGGAGATTTCCTGATCGGTCTCAGGGCGTTTGACCAAGCGCAGCAAGATCGACGTGATCCGCTCGGCGTTAAGCCCGGCACGCCAGTTTTCAGGGAACACATCGAACTCTGACGGGTCGAACGGTCGCTCGCCGACTTGCTCGCAGAACACCGTGTAGGTCACAAATTCGGTGTGCTGCTCCCATTTAAGGGAGTATTTTCCCATCGGCCCGTAATAGTGGGTGGCATTTTCCGAAGGAAGTGGCGCGCCGTAATGCTTTAGCAGAGCGCTCAGATGTTCCAGATCAACCGTCCGGTCGCGCGTGGCGGCATCGCCCGGCGGGCGCACCGCCAGATAGGCCGCGACATGAGGAGCGCGCAGGGATGGAAACGGACGGGCGTGCAATTCGCTGTTAAGCGCGTAACGCAGAGGGTGGTCCTTGATCGCTGCCATCAGTTTTCCCGTTATCCAAGCAAGATGTTAAAAGGTAAGATACAACAAATCATTGGAATGAACAGAAAGATATTCATATTTTTCATGGCTCTTCTCCGCTTTGTTGAGTAAGAAAAGCTGCCGACCATCAAGTAACCTGTTGATATGTTAGGTTTCTGACAACTTTACATAGGGCAGGTATATGACCATCGACATCTCGCAACATATTTTA
>Ga0307981_1001790_pt1 | contig 18488 bp, 17 predicted proteins | sample OrgLakmetagen987_FD_201849 | JGI IMG/M metagenome (GOLD analysis project Ga0307981, IMG submission 201849) | Saline water microbial communities from Organic Lake, Antarctica - #987 | ecosystem: Environmental > Aquatic > Non-marine Saline and Alkaline > Saline | place: Antarctica: Organic Lake... | reverse complement strand
TCTACAACCAAGAGCTCCCGCAATCAGCCTTGGGCAGCAAGACGCCCTTGCAAGCCATGAAAGACTGGCACAAACTGAAACCTGAACTTTTTAAGAGACAGCCATACTACCGTCCGGGATGCGACACTGGCTCAGGTGGAACCAACGGCTCGGGGCATGACACAGCAATCGCGACCAAATCCTACCATAATGGCGGCATGGAAGGCGATGCATTTGCCAGCTGGTACGATGCAAACCTCGCAGGCGAAATCTCCGATATTCAAAATGGCTCGGGCGGCACCAAGGGCTCCGGCTCGGGCGGCACCAAGGGCTCCGGCTCAGGTGGGACAACAGGTGTATATGGCCAGTGGAGCGGCATGAAAGCCTCCGCTGCGGCGGATCCGCTTCCTCCATTTGCGGCTTATTCTGAAGATGCGGAGAGCCACGACCAGGCCTCGGTTACAGATGCAATGTTGCTCATGACCCAAAGTGTTGACGACGACGAAGAAAGCAACAATTGGGGAAGTGCCACAGCTGGCGGGACAGGTACAGACATGCTCTGATCATGTGGGACAATCCACAACAACGCCGATGGCAGCTCATTTTCTGCCATCGGCAATCGTTTCCTTTGCTTACCGTCAAAGAGGGCTGAAAATGCGCTTCACAACGGCTTGGATTGAAGTTTCAAGTGCAACGTTTGGTTGTGCCCCGGGGCACAGCCGCCATCATGAACGGTTGATAATCGCGAGCGGCCATAGCTGCGTTTCGCACGCATGCTCCTCGGCAAGCAATAGCTCTTCGCGTCAGGCCAGTTTCCTCTTTATACCAGTCTACTTTTCAACAGATCACCGGATTTCAGCAAAATCGGGTAGCCGACCATTGAAAACGCCGTGTTGACTTGCTTGAGCGCCCGCAGTGTTTCCTGGTGGATATTGCTGGTTTCAATACTTTCGGTCAATCCTTCGCGCAGACGGCCTATGTGGTTGCGCTGCAATTTTTGCTCGACTTTACGAACCTTTTCCTTGGCGGCCACAAGTTCGCGCGCCTCTGCGGGGTTCTGGTTCATCATGACATTCAGGGCCAACTGCACGTTATTTTGCACGCGGTCGGAAAAATCACCTATTTCGCTCCGCCCCTGCGGCGAAAAATGGAGCTTTTGCGCGTCAAGCCGTTTGGCAAGTTCCAGCATGATCCGCGCGATCGCATCGGAGGCGGAATCGAGGCTGGAGGAAATCGAGGCCAGTTCCATCGACCGGCGGCCCAGATCCTCATCCAGACCCTGTCGGCCCAGCCGCGCAAGATAGAGTTTCACATCAAGGTGCATCTTCTTGATGGTATCATCCTGATCACGGATCGTTTTCGCGGAAGCTTCGTTCCAGCTGTCGTAAAGGGGTTCGACTGCAATCAACATCTGTTCGATTTTCTGCCCCATCCCGAGCAATTCGCGCGCGGCACAATCAAGGCCGCGTTGCGGCCGCTCCAAAGCGTTTGGATCAAGGGCGCTCGCGGCTGCAAGCTGAGTGTCATCGAACGCCTTGTCGGGCATGGTCCGCTTTAACACTGCCGTCAGTATTCCGACAAACGGCAGTGCTGTGACGGCCAGCGTCAGGTTGAAGGCCAGATGCAGATTGATGGACTGGCGCGCTGGCGTGGCACCAAGGAGGCTCAGCAGTTCGGGGAGCATGGCTACCGCGACAGTTGCCAGAATGGCCCCGCCGCCGCGCAACGCCAAATTGGCAACAACCATCCGGCGTGAGGCCAGCGGCGCAGAGAGCGTGAGGACATAGGCAATGAATGCTCCGCCCAGATTGGCCCCGAGGATCATCGCCGCGGCAGCTGGAACCGGCAAAACCGCTTGCCCCGCAAGCGTGACAAACAACAAGACTGCGGCGACGCTGGAATGTAGCACCCATGCAAAAATAGCACCCAAAGCAAAGGCGGTCACAAGATCGCGGCCCAGATAGGCCATGACAGCTTCGGTCGCAGGGTTGGCGACCATGGGTGCTGTTGCAACGCGGATCATATCAAGCGAGACAAAGATCAACGCCAATCCGATCAAAATACGCCCGATCTGGCGTGTGCTGCCCTCGGCGCGCAGAAAAACGGCTACACCGATCAGCAACAGCAGGGGGATCAAAATGGGCTGGCGCACGATCAACAACTGCGTCACCACCGCTGAGCCCACATCGGCCCCGAGCAGGATCGCCAATCCCACGGCAGTTGCCAGCCCGCCTTTGGCCACGAAATTGGACACCAGAACAGCCACCGCGGTAGAGCTTTGGAGAAAAACCGCGGCTCCCATTCCTGTGGCTGCCGCCAGCACTCTGTTTTTGGCGGAATGGCGCAGCCAGAACCGTAAAGGGGCTGCAAACCCGCGCTCGACTCCGGTGCGGACCAACCGCACAGCCCAGATCAGCAAAGCGGCTGCCCCTGCGATATGTATCACGAATTGAATCAGATGGGGTTCATCCACTGGGAAGGCTTTCTTTCAAAGAGGAAGGATCAGAACGGGAAGGGGCCGGGACCTGCAACTGGACCAATCCGGATCGTTTTAAACCCCGAGGCCCATGTGTGCAAAAGACATCCGTCCTCAAGCGTGCTGAAGCCCACGATAGCATCGGCGCGCAGGTCATAGGCGAAAGTGTTGCACGGGGAGGGCGCGGAAATGGCGATATGCCCGCCGACATCTGCCACTATCATAGAGTGGATATGGCCGCAAACGATGCGCAGCGGACCTTTGTGCCCGGACACGACATCGCACAGTGCCACACGGTTGCTCAGCCCGATGTCGTCCATGAATTTGATGCCCGACGCGAAAGGCGGGTGGTGAAGCGCCAACAGGACCGGTGCAACCCCGATCTGTGCCAGCGTGGTTTGGAGGAAGGTCAATGAGTGCGCAGACAGCGTGCCATAGCCGTGACCCTCAACCAGAGTATCAAGGCCGATCACCGTCAGATCCCCCATTTGCCTGACCCAGTCCAAGGGGCCATCAGGCGCAAACTGGTCTGCAAAAGCGGCACGCATCGGCACGCGGGCATCGTGGTTTCCGGGAATAACCAGCAGCGGGAGATCCAGTGGCGCCAGCAGGGCTTTCAGCCGTATATAACTTTCTGCACTGCCATCGTCGCTGAGATCGCCCGTGATCAGGACCGCATTCACCTTACCAATCTGGCTACGGATCGACATGATCCGGTCCAGCAGACGGCCAAGCGCGGCGTGGGTATCCAGCCGGTTTGAAACCAGCGCCCCCTCGCGCACAACATGCGTATCCGTGATCTGGAGGATTGTTGTCATTTGATCCCTGCGCGCAGGAAGGCCTGAACAAACTGGCGCTGGAAAATCAGGAACGCAATCAGCAGCGGCGCCACCGACATCAGGGTTGCTGCCGAAATGATGCTGATGTCCACACCGTTTTCAGGGGCGCCAAAGATCGACAGACCCACCGTCAAAGGCCGCGTGTCGGGCGAATTGGTCACGATCAGCGGCCATAAAAAGTTGTTCCAATGGGTAGAGATCGACACCAGCGCATAGGCCAGATAGGTCGGCTTGGCCAAGGGCACATAGACGCGCCACAAGATACCCAGCAATCCGCAGCCCTCGATCCGTGCGGCTTCGTGCAGCTCGATGGGGACCCCTTTGAAGGCCTGTCGCATCAGGAAAATGCCGAAGGCGGACGCCATATAGGGCATGCCGACGCCAAGGATTGTATCGAACAACCCAAGCCGCGACACCATCGCGTAGTTTTCCACGATCAGAACTTCGGGCAGGATGAACAGCTGCATCAGCACCAGAATGAACACGAAATCCTTGCCGGGGAATTTCAGCTGCGCAAAAGCGAAGCCCGCCAGTGTCGTCAGGAAAAACTGTCCGATCAGGATCACCGTGACCAGAAGAAACGTGTTGATGAAATACTTCAGCCAGGGCGCGCCGTTCCAGGCGACGCGGAAGTTGTCCAGCGTCCAGGGCGAAAACAGACGCAGGTTGACGGCATCGGAGGTGGAATGGGTCGCGGCCCAAAAGGCAAACAGCAAAGGAGAGATCCAGATGACCGCCAGCAGGATCGCCGCGAAGCTGTCCATGAAAGTGCTCAGACGCTTCATTGATAATGCGTCCTTTTGTCAAGATACAGGAACTTTGCCGCCGCCACGATCGCCAGCACCCCGATCACAAGGATCGTCATGGCGGCCGCCTGTGGCGCGTCAAAGAACGCAAATGCCATTTCCCAGATATAATACAGCAGCAGTTTGGACGCGTCCGATGGCCCGCCCTTTGTCAGGATGAACAAGTGGTCGATCAGTTTTACCGAATTGATCAGGGCGTTGACGGCAATGAACAAAGTGGTCGGCATCAACAACGGCAGCACAATGCGGCGGGTATATGTCCAGCGGCTTGTGCCCTCGATGTCAGCGGCCTCTTTGAGATCTTCGGGGATGGTTTGCAGGGCGGCGAGGTAGAAGATCATGAAAAACCCCGCTTCTTTCCAGATGGTCACGATGATGATCGCCCAAAGCGCGGTCTCGGGTTGGCCCAGCCAGTTCACCGATGGCAGGCCAAAGAGGCTGCCGATCTGGTCCAGCACGCCAAGGCCGGGGGTGTAGAAAAACAGCCACAGGTTCGCAGCCGCAATCATCGGCAATACGGTCGGTGTGAAATAGGCGGTGCGCACAAAGCTGCGCGCGCGGATTTTGCCGTTCGCCCAAAGCGCCATCGCAAGGGCGATACCCATGGATACTGGAATGGTGACGCCCGCATAGAGAAGATTGTTTTTGACCACGATCCAGAAGGTCGGGTCAGCGAACAGCTCTGTGTAGTTTCCGGTGCCGAGAAACTCGACCGGATTGCGGCGGGTGCCGCGTGAAAACAGACTGGTCCAAAGCGTCGCGATGGTGGGATAAAACGCGAAGACCGACAGCAGCATGAGGGCCGGCGACAACAGCAGCCAGCCGTAAATGGCCTGCCTGCGGCGCTCGAGGTTGGCGTGGGCTGACATCGCGCATCTCCGGCTCTAGGGGCTATCGGGCCGGTGCAATCACACCGGCCCGACGGTCAGGTCACTGGTAGTCCGACAGCAGTCGCACAGCTGCGGCCTGTGCTTCGGCCAGTGCTTCGGCAGGCTCTTTCGAGCCGGTCAATGCGGACTGGACCGCAGAGTTCAAACCGTCACGCACACGCGCTGTCTCGAAGGTGGAAAACTCGGCGACTGCGTTTTCCAGCTGGTTGCGGGCGACCAGTGCAGGCGGGAATTCCGCTACATAAGCTTGCAGGGCTTCGGTTTCATAGGCTGCGGGCGACACCCCCATATAGCCGGTGGCAATGGACCATTCCGCCGCCTGCTCGGGGGCTGTCATGAATTGCATCAGCTTCAACGCAGCGGCACGTTCCTCGTCCGTGGTGTCCTTGAACAGATAGAAGTTTCCACCACCGGTCGGGGATCCTTTCCGCACATTGCCGGGCAGTTCAGCCACGCCGAAATCAAAGCTGGCAGCGTCCTTGACGGCCGTCAGGTTGCCGGTGGAATGCCACATCATCGCGGTCTGCCCTTCAAGGAAGGCCTGACGCAATGTGCCCCATTCAACGGTGCCGGTTGGCATGATGCCGTGCTCTGTGGACAGTGATTTCCAGAACTCCAGTGTTTCGACAACGGTCGGATCGTCAAAGTAGGTTGTCAGGCCATCGCCGGACATCAGTTCCTTGCCATTCTGGATCGCCAGTGCCTGGAACATCCAGTAGGGATAGCCGGTGGACGGGATCATCAGCCCGTAAGTGTCGTCCTTGGTCAGCGTCTTGCCCATCTCGACCATTTCGTCCCATGTGGTTGGCGGCGCTTCGGGGTCGAGGCCTGCGGCGCGGAACAAGTCCTTGTTGTAATAGGCCACGATGGTGGAGCGCTGGAACGGGATGCCCCATGTCTGGCCTTCGATCAGGCTGTTGGCCATCAAGGCAGGGTAGAAGCTGTTCAGCCATGCCTTGTCTGCATCTGTGGTCGCAACGTCCTCGAAGGGGACAATCAATTCCTGTTCGATCAGGTCGTAGGCGTCGATTGAAAACATCACCGCCAATTGCGCCGCTTCGCCTGAGGCAAGGGCAGACAGGGCCCGCACGCGGGTGTCGTCATAATTGCCCGAATAGATCGCCGTCACGTTGATATCGGGGTTGGCAGCTTCGAAATCAGCAACAATACCGTCGACCACTTCGGTCAGCGACCCACCCACCGCGATGGGGTAATACATCGTCAGTTCGGTTTGGGCTGTGGCCGATGTGGCAAGCCCCGCTGCCATGGCTGTCGCAAGCCCGAGTGCAGTCGTTGAGAATAGTTTCATGGTTTTCCTCCCAAGGGTTGATGATCTTGCAGACGCCGCAATTTCTATGGCTGCGCCGTCATTCTATCGCCTGCGGCGTCAAAGACGTGCAGGTTTTCGTTGGTAAAGTGGATGTCGATGCTCTGGCCTTCGGGCATCATCGCCATGCCGGGCTTCAAGACACACAGGCCCGTGGCATGCGCGTAACCGAGGCCTATCAGTGTCTCGGAGCCCAGGAATTCGCTCTCGGTGATGGTGCAGGTCAAGCGCCCCTCTCCCTCGGGGACGATTGCGATGTTTTCCGCACGGATGCCCAATGTCCGGTCCGTGCCGAACCCCTCCAGCGCCGCGGACTTGATCAAGGCCATCGGCGGCGACCCGACAAATTCCGCCACAAACGTATTGTTGGGCTGGTTGTATAATTCTTCGGGGGTGCCGACCTGCTGTATGTGGCCGTCTTTCATCAATACAACGGTGTCTGCCATGCTCATGGCTTCGGTCTGGTCGTGGGTGACGTAGACCACCGTAATTCCAAGATCGCGTTGCAGCTTTTTGATATCCTTGCGCACGGAATTGCGCAGCTTTGCGTCCAGATTGGACAGCGGCTCGTCCATGAGACACAGGCGCTGGCCTGCCACGATCGCCCGCGCGAGGGCCACGCGCTGGCGCTGCCCGCCCGACAATTCACCGGGTTTGCGGTCTTCATATCCAAGCAGGCCGGTGATTTCCAATGCGCGGTGCAGTTTTTTCTGTCGTTCCGCCTTGGCCACACGCCGCACTTTCAGACCGAACACGACGTTTTCCGCCACCGACAGATGCGGAAACAGCGCGTAGGACTGGAACACCATCGACAAGTTGCGGTCCGAGGCGGCACTGGTTGTGACGTCCTTGCCGTCGATGAAGATCCTGCCTTCGTCGGGCAGCTCCAGACCTGCCAGCAGGCGCAGTGTCGTGGATTTGCCGCACCCGGAGGGGCCGAGCAACGCGGTAAAGCTGCCCTCGGGGATGTCGAGCGAAATACCCTCGACCCCCAATTGGCCATTCCAGCGCTTGGCCACGTCTTTTATCACCACAAAGGGGGACGCCGTCATGTCGCTTCTCCTGTCGCTATCAGTAGTCTGTCTTTGATTTTGTTCATGAGCGGAACAAAGCCTGTCGCCGGCGGGCGGTCGACAATGATCTTGTCGATGTCGGCAATATTCCCGCCCAAAACAGGAGCGGAGCGTCCAAATTTTGACCCGTCCACCACCAGCATCGAAGTTTGCGCATTCTCGCAAATCCTTTGTGTCGCGCGGACCTCTGCCCTGTGAAACTCCAACAACCCTCCGTCGTCGGCGATGCCTGCGGCACCAAATACGGCAAATTCGGCCCGAAAACTTCCGAAGAAATCCAACACCTCGTCGCCCAGAATGTCGCGGTCCGGCAGGCGTAGCTCACCGCCCGGCAACATGATCCGGTTGGAGACTTCCTCGCTCAGCGCCATGGCGGCGCTCAGATTGTTTGTGATCACTGTCAGCCCCTTACGGCGTCGCAGCGCCTGCGCCACACTAAGCGGGGTCGAGCCGATTGAAATAAACAGCGTGGCCCCGTCATGGATCAGGCTGGCGGCGGACTCGCCGATGGCACGTTTGCCCAGCAGGTTTGTCCCGGCGCGCTGATCGAACGGGGTGTTCAGGAACTCCTCGCTCAGCTCGATCCGGCCATGCACCCGGTGCAGCATGTCCCCTTCGCACAATGCGTCCACGTCGCGCCTGATGGTCTGCATCGATACATCCAACCTGTCCGCAAGCGACCCCACGGTGACAGCGCCCTGTTCAAGAACAAGGGATGTTATGACTTCACGCCGCCTTGTTTTTTTCGATGACATCCAAACCCCGGGTTCTGAGTAAGTTTAGGTTAGGCTTACGGAAACAACAAAACAACATTTTTATGTTACACTTGCAAGCATCCAGATTCAACATATTGAATAATATATATAAATTATAGATCTGTGATGGTTTTTTTGCGCTTCGCAGGCTGGAACTCAAGAATTTTTGTTGTTTTGACTTTCCCTCTGGCTTTATTTGCTTAGGGTGCCACTACGGATTTCAACCGCCCTGACCTGTGCCGGAGCAGCATGCAAACAACGCAATCCATCTTTAGGCGCTATGAGGAAGTGAGGGTGCGGCTACCAAAGATTGCCGTGCGGCCAAGGACGGTTGATATTTCGTCGTTGTTGGACATCACCGACGAGATCGACGCGTTTGTTTTCGATGCTTTTGGTGTTTTGAATGTGGGCGAAACGATGATCCCGGGCGCAGACCGTCGCCTTGACGAATTGCGCGCGCGTGGCTGTGCCATACGGATTCTAACCAATGCTGCCAGCTATGGTCGCAGCGGGGCAATCGACAAATTCAAACGCCTCGGGCTGAACGTCGCGGACGACGAAATCATCACCAGTCGGGAAGCGGCTTTGCTGCACCTGACGAAAGGTCACTGGGGTGTCATCGCTGCATCCTCAGACGGTCTGGGCGATTTACCAGCCTCCACGAGCCGACTTGAAGATGCGCCGGAAATCTATGATACAGTCGATCAATTCCTGTTTTTGTCGACCGCGGAATGGACCGAGGCGCGGCAGGCGTTGCTACTGGCCGCAATGCGCAACCGCCCACGACCCCTTTTGGTCGGCAACGCCGATCTGGCCGCACCGCGCGATGATGGTTTTTCAATAGAACCGGGACACTATGGCCATCTCATCGCAGACGAATATCCGAAGCATGTGCGGTTTTTCGGCAAGCCCTTTCCGGAAGTCTATGATCTGGTCGATGCTTCGCTTGGCGGTGTTGCGCCGCGGCGGATCGCTATGTGTGGCGACACACTTCATACCGACATTCTGGGGGCTGCAGCGCGGGAATGGCGCAGTGTTCTTGTGACCCGTGACGGCCTGTTCGCCGGACATGATACGAATACCTTCTCCGAGCAATCGAACCTGTTTGCAGACTGGCGCCTTGACCGCATTTGAAGGCGCCAGTCTGATCGCGCGGATCCATTCAAAACATTTGTCTTGATCCAATGCCCTATCATCGGCCTTTTTTCCCATGTCCTGCACCAGAGCCTGGGAAGGTTGCAGCGGCTGCACCCTCCTGCAATAAAAATAATACGTCAAATCAGATGCTTGAGAACCTCCCTCGCGGGAGGCTTTTTGCGTTGGCAGTTTACCTCAACGCCACATCAACACCGAACCAGAAAAACCGCGTCCGCACGCATAAGAAGAACGGGGCGACAGCTTGCACCGGCCACGCAAAGACCTTCCTGCGGCGCAGTTCCACCCTGCGCGAAGATTTGGCCATCAAAGCCGTCCTTGTCTGCTGTGATCCGAAATTGGTCTGTCTCATGCCCCGGTTTTTACGTTACCGTGTTTGAATGAAAGATTTCCACCGCACCATCAGGCTGCTCTATACAGGCCAAAGCAAGCTAGCCCGGCAGTTTCGCTACGGGCTGATCGTCTTCGACGCCACGACCATAGTTTATTTCATCGCAACCGCAGCACTTCCCGCGACGTCGGTCATTACGGCGCTCAACATCGCCTTCGGTGTGCTGATCCTGCTGGATATCTCTGCCAGCCTATGGATTTCCGAGAACCGCCGTCGCGAATTGACACGGATCTACACCGTGGCGGATCTGATCGTCGTCGCCTCGCTTCTCCTTGCGCCGCTCTTTTCGGAAAGTCTTATTTTTCTTCGGGTTCTCAGGGGATTACGCCTGATCCATGCCTATCACCTCCTGCGCGATCTCAGACGTGAAATCCTGTTTTTCCGCCGTCACGAGGATGCGATCCTCGCCGCGGTCAACCTGTTCGTCTTTATCTTCGTTACGACCTCTCTGGTCTTCGTGCTGGCTTTCGATGGGGATGCCGGTCCGGCAGGCTATATCGACGCGCTCTATTTCACGGTGGCCACGCTGACGACCACGGGTTTCGGCGACATCACGATGACGACGTCCGGCGGCAAGCTCTTGTCCGTCTTCATCATGATCGTCGGCGTGGCATTGTTCCTGCAACTTGCGCGCGCCATCTTCCAACCCTCCAAGATCAAGTATAAATGTCCCGAATGCGGCCTGAACCGGCACGAACCCGACGCGATCCATTGCAAGCATTGCGGTGAGGTGCTCAAGATCGAGACGGACGGCACCACCGGAAACTGAGCGAGCCCGTCGGCGAACCGCGGGCAACCCATTTCCTGATATTGGCCGCAAGGCCGCATCCCCCCTGCTGTGCCTGAGGCGGAGCAATAGAAAGTCCATGAGCATGTCCGAAAAAGCCAATCTTGACCACGATGAAGAAAAGCAGGTTGACGAAATCGAGAATGTCCCTCCGTCGGTGATCTTCGAGGCGATCCGCAGGGAGGGCGAGCATGAACTGTTGCGACCGGCCAGCGCGCTGTGGTGGTCGGGTGTTGTGGCGGGGCTGGCGATCAGCACCTCGGTGTTGTGCAAAGGCTTTCTCACGTCGATCCTGCCTGATGCCGACTGGGCCGCGGGCATCTCGAACCTGGGCTACACGGTGGGGTTCCTGATCGTGATCCTCGGGCGGATGCAGTTGTTCACCGAGAACACGATCACGCCGATCCTGCCATTGTTCCTTGCGCCGACGCGTTCGAACTTTGTCCAGACCGCGCGGCTCTGGGGCATCGTGTTCACGGCCAATATCGTCGGTTGCCTCGCGGCGGCGCTGGTGCTCGTGCATGGCCGTATCCTGCCGGAGCCGCGGTTCGAGGGCATCCTCGCCGTCTCGCGCCATTACGCCGAGGCAACAGCGTCCGAGCACTTTGCCTGGGGCATCCCGGCGGGCTTTCTGATCGCGGCACTGGTCTGGATCCTGCCGCGCATGGACAGCGCCGGCGAGGTGCTGATGATCGTGATCGTGACCTATATGATCGGACTTGGCGGCATGTCCCACGTGGTGGCCGGCTCGACGGAACTCTTCATCCTCGTCGCGCGGGGCGAGCTTGGGATCGCTGCGGCGGTTTTCGGGGGCATCCTGCCAGCCTTTGCCGGGAACGTGCTGGGCGGCACCGGCATCTTTGCCGCGCTGACCTATGCCCAGGTCCGCGAGGAAATCTGAGACGCGCCGAAACCCATGCCGTGCCGGTTCAGTCCTGTTGCACCTCGTCGAGGCCGCGCGCCAGCACCGCTCCGAGGGCTGCGATGACCGCAAAGGCCAGCAGCACCGGGGCAGGGCCGAACCGGTCCGCCGCGAGCCCGAAGAGCCCGCCGACAAGCAGCGCCAGACCGATCAGCGTGTTGGACAGCGCGGTGTAGCGGGCACGGAACGCATCTTCGGCCATGTCGGTCACATGCAGCTTGCGGCCGGCACGCACGCCCTCGTAGGCGATCTGCGCGGCAAAGATCGCCGCCGCCGGGCCGAAAGCTCCGCCGAGGCCGCCGAACGCGAGGCCAAAGCCGCCCACCACGGCGAAAACCACCGATCCGAGCGCGCCCGCCGCCATCAGGGTCTGTCGGCTGGAATGGTCGGATAACCGCCCCCACAGGTAGGATGCCAGCACCGACGCGGCCGTCGATGCCATCACCAGAGGCCCGAGGTCGTTGAGCGCGCTGCGCCCCGAGGCGGCCGACAGCATGACGATGAAGGGCGGCGCAAGTGCTGTGACAGCCAGTGCCGCGCGCGAGGCCACGAACAGGCGCAGCTGCGCGTCGGTCAGGATCGGCCGGACGAGTGCTGCCAGCGAGCCGTCGTCGTCTTCGGTCTCGGCGTCTGCTTCCGGCTCGCGCAAGGTCATGAAGATCAGCGAGGCCAGCAGAAATGCCGCCCCCGCCACGGCGATGATTGCCGCAAGCGGTGCGACGGCGACCTCGAACAATCCTACCGCCATCAAAAGGCCGACACCGAAGACCGAGATCGCGGCAACCGAAGCCGCCAGACCCGTGATCGCCCCGCGCCGACGCTTGGCGATGGTGCGCGCCAGCGCGTCCTTGTAACTGACGGACGAGGCCGAGCGCGCCACAGCCAGCACGGCGAGACAGCCCAAAATCACGCCGCCCGCCCAGGCGCCGGTCATGAGAAGCGCCGCCGCCGCGATGCCAAGCGCCGCGATGCCCTGCACCGCACTGCCCGCAGCCCAGAACCGCTTGCGCTGCGGGCTCGCCTCCACCCGTCGGGCGAGCGCGAGCTGAGGCAGTAGCGCGCCCGCCTCGCGCACCGGCACCAGCATGCCGATCATCGCGCCCGGAGCCCCCAGCGCCGTCAACAGCCAGGACAGCACCAGCTTGGGGTCGATCAGCGCGTCAGCCGTCTTTGTCAGGGTCAGCGACACGACATGGATCGCACCGTTGCGCGCCTCGCCGGGGCGCTGCGCGTCGGCGTCGGTTCCGGTAATCCGGGCAAAGGCTGCCGTGACGAAATCGCTCATCGCGGCTCGAACTTTCCAACGGGGATCTTCAGATAGCTGTGACCATCCGCTTCGGTCTCGGGCAGGCGTCCACCCCGGATATTGACCTGAAGCGCCGCCAGCATGCGGCCCGGCAGGGGCAGCGTTGCATCGCGGGCGGCTCTGGTGGCGATGAACTCGGCCTTGGCGATACCGTCCTTCACATGCCGGTTGCGCAGGCGGTGTTCTGCCACCGTGGCCATGTATTCAGGGGCAGCGCCATCATCGGGATAGTCGTGGCCGATATAGAGCCGCGTATCGGGGGAAAGATCGAGGATGGCGCGCAGCGAATTCCACAGATCCTCGGCGCTGCCGCCGGGAAAATCGGCGCGGCTGGTGCCGCTTTGGGGCATCATCAGCGTGTCATGGACGAACGCCGCATCCCCCGCGACATAGGTGATCGACGCCAGCGTGTGCCCCGGTGAGAACATCACGCGCACTGGAATCTCGCCCACCATGAACTCGTCGCCTTCGGCAAACAACCGGTCCCATTGCGAGCCGTCGGTGGGGAAATCGTCGCCAAGATGGTAGAGGTCTTTCCACAGCTTCTGCACAATGGTGACCTTTTCGCCGATGGCCGTGGGGGCACCCAGCTTGTCGGACAGGTAGGGCGCCGCGGTGAAATGATCGGCATGGGGGTGCGTATCCAGCACCCGGACCACCTTGAGATTTTCCACCGCGACATAGCCGAGGATTTCATCCGCGCTCTCGGTCGTGACGGCCCCGGCCTCGGGATAAAAATTCCAGACCGGGTCGACGATGGCCGCTTCCCGGGTAGCGGGACAATGAAACACATATTGCAGACTGCCCGTGGGTCTGTCGAAGAAGGCGCGGATGATCGGGGACATGATTTTTCCTGATTTCGATTGGTTCAATGCGTGAGGTGAGGCTTCTGTAACACCATCGCCGTGCAGAAGGCGATGATCACGGTCACAAGCGCTGCCGCCGCGACGATCCAGAGGGTTGTATCCATCGAATGCTCCGCGGGATACGTTATTTCGAGACGAGCGGCGGCTGCCTTGGCCGGGTTCCATGCAATCGCCAAACCTGTTCAATTCGCGGGTTCGCCGTCGTTCGCCGCACTCCAGGCCTAGGAGAACGCGTCCATGCGCCGGAGAACCCGGTCCTCAGCTCGTCCCACGCGCCGCTCGACGCCGGCCCGCAACCTCATGATGAAGGTCATCGGCCTGCTCCTCATTTGAACCGGGACCGGGCGCGGTCGAAAGCGCCCGAAATGCTGTCTCAGGCTTTGTCGAAGCCGGACTTCATGTCGCCCCATGCGTCGTGCCATGCGTGCGCGCAATAGTGGCCACCGACACTGCGGGCATCCTGCTTTGCGCCGCGATACCTGCACGCTCTGCCTTGGCACGCGGCCGTCGGCCGCTTGGCCCTTCCGTCACGTCCGCCCAGGAAAGGGCAACAAACTCTTGGCCCCCCAGATGTCCGCCATATAGCCCCGGATCGTGCGGTCGGACGAAAAATACCCCGACCCCGCGATATTGCGCAGCACCATGCGGTCCCAATGCGCAGGGTCGCCATAAGCCGCGTCCACCGCCGCTTGCGCCGCCACATAGGCGTCGAAATCCGAGGCGACGAGAAACGGATCATGCTCCCATGTCTGCTGGACCAACCCGTGATAGCGTCCCGGCTCGGACGGTGAAAACCGCCCCTCGGCCACCATCTGCAACACGTCCTGCAAGGTCTGGCTGGCGAGGATCGCCTCGCGCGCGTGGCGGGGATTGCGATAGCGCGCCTGCACCTGAGCGGCGTCCATCCCGAAAAGAAAGAAGTTCTCTGCCCCGACGTGATCGCGTATCTCCACGTTGGCGCCGTCCAGAGTGCCGATGGTCAGCGCGCCGTTCATGGTGAATTTCATGTTGCCGGTGCCGGACGCCTCTTTGCCGGCGGTCGAGATTTGCTCGGACAGATCCGACGCCGGGATCAGCCGCTGCGCCATCGAGACGTTGTAATTGGCGGGGTAGACCACCTTGAGCAGATGCTGTGTCAGAGGATCGTTGTTCACCACCTCGGCGACGTCATTGATCAGTCGAATGATCTCTTTGGCGGTGACATAGCCCGGTGCCGCCTTGCCGCCGAATATCTTGACCCGAGGCGTCCAGTTCGCGCCGGGATTGGCGCGGATCGCGTTCCATCGGGCGATCGTCTCAAAGACATTGAGCAACTGGCGTTTGTATTCGTGGATACGCTTGATCTGCACGTCGAACATCGCATCGGGGTCCAGCGTGACGCCCATACGCTGTTTGACCCAAGCGGCGAAGGCCATCTTGTTGGCGCGTTTCGACGCCCGGATCGCGGCCATGACCTGCGGGCTTTCATGCGCCGACAGCTCGGACAGCCGATCCAGATCCCGCTCCCAGCCCGCGCCGATGGTGTCGGTGATCACATCGCTCAGTCCCGGATTGGACAGGCGCAGCCAGCGGCGCGGCGTGACGCCGTTGGTCTGGTTCAGGATCCGGCCGGGATAAAGCGCGTTGAGATCGGCAAAGACCGTCTGTTTCATCAGCCCCGAATGCAGCGCCGACACGCCATTGACGTGACGCGCCATCACGAACGCCAACGTGCCCATATGCACCTGATCGCCGTGCACGATCCGCAGATGCGGGGCGCAATCCGTGGCTGCAACGTGATCGGCGTCGATGCGTTCGATGATCTGCATATGACGCGGCAGCACGCGGCCCATGAGCCATGTCGACCACCGCTCCAGCGCTTCGGGCAGCAGGGTGTGGTTGGTGTAGTTCAGGCACCGCATCGCCAGCGCCCTGGCCGTGTCCCACTCCAGCCCGTGATCGTCGACCAGCAGCCGGATCAGCTCTGGTCCCGCCAGCGCCGGATGCGTGTCGTTCATCTGAATGGCGACCTTGTCGGGCAGCATCGACAGGTCATCGTATTCGCTCAGGAACCGGCGCAGGATGTCCTGCAACGCGGCTGAGGTCAGGAAATATTCCTGCTTGAGACGCAGTTCCTTGCCCGGCTCCGTCGTGTCCTCGGGGTAAAGAACGCGGCTGAGCGTCCGCGCCAAAGCCTCAGGCGCCGCCGCCGCCGTGTGGTCGCCGGAATTGAACCGCTCCAGATCGAACAATTCGGTCGGCAAGGCCCCCCAAAGCCGCAATGTGTTCGACCATGCGCCCTGCCAGCCCACGACAGGCGTATCGTAAGCCCGCGCCAGAACCGTCTCGGACGCATGCCATACACCATCCGATACATGCCCCTTGAAGGGGATCGTATAGCTCGCCTCGGGCCGGTCGAATTCCCAAGGGTGCGTCTGTGTCAGCCAGTCCTCGGGCGTCTCGACCTGCCGGCCGCCTTCGAACCTCTGGCGGAACAGCCCATGTTCATAACGGATGCCGTAGCCGAAAGCGGGGCAGCCCAGCGTCGACATGCTTTCCAGAAAACACGCGGCCAACCGGCCCAGACCGCCATTGCCGAGGGCTGCATCCGGCTCGTCCTCGATCACATCCAGCAGGGAAATCCCTTCGGCGGCCAGCACCGCCTCGATCTCGCCGTGCAGGCCCAGATTGATCACCGCGTCTTCGAGGATCCGCCCGATCAGGAACTCCATCGACAGGTAATAGACCCGTTTGCCCTGTGCCTCGTAGGTCTTGCGCGTTGCGGCGAACCACGAATCGACGATCACATCGCGCACCGCATAGCTGACCGCCATGCGCCAGTCATAGGTGCTGGCGTGGCTTTGATCCTTGCCGATGGTATAGGTCAGATGCTGCGCGATCCGCGCGGCCAGGTCGCCCGCAGGCAAAGGTTTCAGGACGTTCATGGAGTTATATCAGCGCCTTATGTGATCCAGACGCGCCCATACGGGGGCACGGAATAAATGTCGTTCGTGAGGGACAGCAGAGCATCCGACAGCGCATCGCGAAACTGCGTGACACCCGCATCGTGCAGCCAGTCCAAAGGCACGTCTTGCCAGTTTTCGGTGAAGTTGAAAAGGCAGACAAGGGGACCGGTGGGTGCAATCCTTGCGAACGCAAAGAGCGTCGTCGTCCCGGTATCGAGGATGCGGGTCGGATAGCCGCCGTGGATCTGCGGCGTGGCTTTGCGTTGGGCAAGGATATGACGGGTGCCATGCAGGACCCGACCTGCGGCACTTGCCGGGTTGGTTTCGGCGCGGCGCACGCGGTCCCAATCCATGAACGGACGGTGCAGCCAGCGGCTGTCATGGGCATGGCCGGGGTTGTGCAAATAGCTGTAATCGTTGGTCAAGGCGATCTCGTCACCCATGTAGATCAGCGGCACGCCGCCGTAGGAGGCGATCAGCGCGGTGCCCAAGAGCATGCGTTAAATCGCGGCGTCGACATCGGCGTCGGTTTCCGCCCGCTCAAGCCCGGCGAGTGAGGCGAACGACCCCGATATCCGTTTGTCGCCGGTGTCTTCGTTGACCTGAAACGGCGTGCCGCGGGCAAAGCTGCCGGGAAAATTGCCCTCGAAGAACTCCGACAGGAACGTGCGGTGGCCGTAGCCCGTGACGCCTGCGGCAAAGGCATCCTCGTCGGTGATCGCCCAGCCGATGTCGTCGTGGCAGCGGATATATGTCGCGAATGTCGCGTTGGTCAGCAATTCGGGGAAATGGCTGCGCATCACATGGGTCATCAGACTGGTATCGCGCGACGCCAGCGCGCCCCAATATTGCACCATCAGGTTGTTGTGATAGGCAAGGTTGCCCTCGCGCCCGTCATGTTCGCCGCGACCGAAGTAGGTCAGCATCTCGGTCGGTCCGACGATGGCCTCTTCCAGATGCAGGACCGATGCCGCCACCACCCGCGTCACCGCGCGCAAGGCCCGCAGGATCATGTGCACTTCGGGTTCGGACTGACATCTGGTGCCCATACGTTTCCACATGAACGCCACCGCATCCAGCCGCAGCACATCGACGCCTTTGTTCGCGAGATAAAGCATGATGCCGGCGATCTCGACGAACACGCACGGGTTGGCCCAGTTGAGATCCCATTGATGTTCGTTGAACGTGGTCCAGACCCATTTATTGATGTCCGAATAATGCGTGAAACTGCCCGGCGCGTTGTCGGGAAAGACCTCGATCAGAGTTTGCGCATAAGCCTTTGGCAAAGTGTCGTCGTCGAACATCAGGTAATATTCCTGGTATTCAGGATCGCCCGAGGCCGCCGCGCGTGCCCAGCGATGTTCCTTGGCGGTATGGTTCAGAACCATGTCGATGCAAAGCGACATGCCCCGCGCGCGCATCGCCGCCGCCAGCGTTTTCAGTTGCGTCATGGTGCCATAAGCTGGGTTGATCCGGCGATATTCCATCACCGAATAGCCACCGTCACTGTCGCCGGGACGGGGTTTTAGGCAAGGCATCAGATGGACATAAGTAATGCCAAGCCCTTGCAGATAATCGAGTTTTTCGTGAATACCGCTCAGATCGACTGCGAACCGGTCGATGTAGAACACATAGCCCACCATGCCCGGTCGCTGGAACCAGTCCGGCTCCAGATCGCGTTTGAGGTCCTGGCGGCGCAGGTCGGCGGGGCGGGCCTTCCACGCGCGACGCATCACGCTTAGCAGGTCGTCGCGCAGGGTCGCATGGCCGGGATGGCCGCCGTAAAGCTGTTCCAGCATCGGCCAGAGGTCGGGCGCGCTGCGCTGCATCCGCATCTCGAATATATCAGGATCGGTCGGCATGGCAGGGCAATCGCGTTTGGCTTCATGCTTCTGCCAGCCCATTGAGAATGCAGCATAAGAATGTCTCATCCCAGCCAGCCCGCTTGAGTTTGATGGTGAGAGAGCCTTT
>Ga0307981_1001789_pt1 | contig 18490 bp, 18 predicted proteins | sample OrgLakmetagen987_FD_201849 | JGI IMG/M metagenome (GOLD analysis project Ga0307981, IMG submission 201849) | Saline water microbial communities from Organic Lake, Antarctica - #987 | ecosystem: Environmental > Aquatic > Non-marine Saline and Alkaline > Saline | place: Antarctica: Organic Lake... | reverse complement strand
TGGACTTGTGTCGGGTAAGCCGCACCGGTTACCTTCCTTTGGGCGCGCTACATGCCGCTTGGCATTAATTTGCGGAGCTGTTTCCCTCGTTTTCTTGGCGGCGAAGCGAAAGGTGGACAATACCGGATGGGCGGCCGATATTCGGTCGGATCTTCGCTATTCGAGCGCAGTTGAGACGGAACAAGCCTTTGACACTGGTAGGGCAAGTGGTCCAACCACCCTGCCGACACGCAAGGATGTGCTGATTGAAACTCGTCACGGCTCGGAATTCCTTGCAATGTACAACGATTTTGTCGATGGACATCCTGGAAACCGTTTCTTCCTTGATTTGATCAAAACAAGTGTTGAAACGTTCCAAGATTATCCGGAAGAATTTCGCAACGCCAGTGCTCGTTACATTGCTACCACTATTGCTTACGAACAGAGCCGCTTCTTGGTCCAAGGGCTAAGCGGGGACTGGCACGTTTTGATGGAGGAAGATGCTATTTTCGAGCATATTAAGAAAGAACTACTGGTGGGATCGAATCCGATTTTGAAAAAGCTTCGGCAAGCGATTGCCTTTATAAGCTCTGACTACAAGTATGGTATTTATCGCAAGACTGCGCTAGCCGAGCATGCTGTTCCATATCTTCGCCGAATTGAGGCCCTGTTGCTGGAAAAGTCGAAGGGTCCCGCTCCGAAAGAGAAGCTGATGTTGTGGGGAGCAGAGGACGAGGAAAAACGAGAGCCAGCCAAACGCACGCGCTTGTTCCGCCTACCTTCATCTTCAACGGGTGCCAAGCGAGCTGTGCGACGAAGTCGCTCTGCCTCAATCATTGTACCCCAAGAACCCTATTTCGGCGCATGGCTGAAAGAGGGGGACACTGTGGAAACATTCGATGAAGGTTTTTGGTACTTGGCTATTATTGATCTTGTTACAGCGCACGGTTATTATACGGTCAGCTACCCCGATGGATCCAATGGTGTTTTCGAGGACAATGCAGTCCGTGCGGCTCAACGCTACGCGGAAGGCGAACATGCGGAAGCTCTTCTCGAAACCCCCGAAGGTACCTTTTACTACACGTGCGAAATTGTCGAACAATTGGAGGATGAATCGTACCATGTGATATTTGAAGATGACGGCCGACACTATGCTGGCTTTGGGGCTGACCTTCTCCGCCGTAGCGGTAACGTGTTGCCCAAGGGAATGTATGAGGCTGCGTATTAGGAGAGCTTTGATCCATCATCTCTAGTTATAGCTCTAGACTACCGGTACCGCCGCAGCTGCAAAGCGATGCTGTAAAGACATTTTGTCGACAGAGCTTTCGAAAGTAACAGAGAATAGCCCAAATTACATGGTAGTACCGCCTCAGCTAGTCAGGTTCAAAATGGACGGCATGTTGGCTACTCGAGAGTACACATTCTCGCGATCATCGGCGCGCTTTGAGCAGCTAATATCGAACTCGTACATGACGGGCGGGACGTGATCAATAGGGCCACCCGCAATCTCAAATACCTTGGCCAGTGCCGAGCGCAGCATTCCTTCGGCCGTATCTTGTATTCGCTGCCGTTCAATGACCGAGGCCGAGTCATTGCTAATGGGTCTCGGAGTATTGTTCACAACGATGCGCAAGATCCACTGCTCCCAACTGTTATCAGTGAGAGTAGAAGAAATCATGTCGGCGTGAGAGGCGTGGGTTTCTATTAGAAGCCAACTTGAATGCGAACGCGTCAGTCCACTTACACGACCTTCTCTTCGTGCGATACCAGTCCAAAGAGTTGCCGAGATGCGCGCCGTTCGAAAAAGCTGAGAGTAAGGCAGCCCTGTATGCATGGAAACGTGTTAATAACACGGTGAGAGATCCAGCACATACCTTACCGTTGGTGAAGGAAACAATACATAGTGCACGCAACTTACACTCAAGAGTTCGGGGCCAATCTGTGACAGAGTGCGGAGAAAGGATTCGATTGCGTCGTCCACCTTTTGGTCCACATCATTCTCCAAGGACCGCGCTGCCGGTGTATGGGAGGAGAGCTTGTTTTGCGACCGATCATTGGCAATTCGTGTATACGTTAAATTGAAACCTTCGCATTCCACGTCTCGAGGGGTCACTGGGCCGGGAGAGCGGATACTAACGGCAAACAGCAAAAAGGAGAAAACACCAGCGCGAGTGAGAATACGGCTCGACCAGGAACGCAAGTAGGGCTGATTGTGCCCTCCTATGATCCACTTACAAGAGAATGGTATGGAGGATGCATTGGAGAGCCTCGCGGACTTGCCCAGTCGATAGCTCAAGCTCTGGAAGGTGATGCTCTTTGCAATTCATTCTGGCGTTCCGTCCAAAACTCGGAGAGTGTTTTCCGCTCTTTGCGTTCGTTCGATACAAAGCAGATCAATTCTCTTTCTTATTCACAGTGCTTCTATGAGAGGAACTGGTGTGTCTGGTGTTTCAAGGGGGGGTGGGCGGGGTGACGGTTAGGGTGTACGAAACGAGCAGTCCGAGGTCCGAGTGTCGCGCTCACGGCGTCTTCTTCATGGTCGAGTGACACGAGTCACGACGAGAAACGTCGTTAGATGGCAATCTCCGGGTATCTCAATATCAACAGTACATTGTAAATTCGCATATATGTCCCCGGGCAACGAGCAGCGAGCAAGCTAATAGCGATATGACAATGACACCCCTCGGCTTTCGAGACTACCACACAGTCCATAATAGACTAGTAAGCACATCGTGGAGAATTGCATTAGATCGACTTGTCTACACGCGGTAGGTAGAATAAGTAGATAATGATGTTGTTTTCATTTACAACCCCCTTAAATAGTATTGGTTATAGACTACCTTGAAAAGCAATCACACACACACAAACACTAGATGTATTCCTCCAGGCGGGCTCGCCTTGATGTAGAAAGAGATGATGCACGCCCCAAACTCCACGCCCACGCGTGCATTAGCTTACTGACCGCCCCAACCTTGGCCGCCCTGCTGTCCATAACCACCGTACATTTGCTGCTGCTGCTGAGCGGCTTGGTCCATTTGCTGCTGCGAAGGATACTGGCCTTCGCCACCTTGTTGGCCTCCACCCTGGGGTCCAGCTTGACCTTGCCCGTAGCCCATCATTTGGCCCTGATAACCTCCACCCATCATGCCGTACATGCCATTGGCGCGAGCATACTGTTGGGCGGTCGCACTATCCATACCCTGCTGCTGATGTTGCTGATGTTGCTGCTGTTGGAGTTGCGCCATGCTTTCGGGGTTACCGCCGCCAACACCACCCATGTTGGGGTATCCACCGTAAGCACCGTAGCCCATGCCAGGCATTCCCATGCCCCCATAGGCACCAAAATCCATGCCATACGGGTATCCACCAGCCATTCCAGCGGCAGCAAACGCCGAGTTCATTCCTTCGGGGTATCCACCGCGGCCATCACCACCCTTACCCATGTCGGGTCGCATCCCACAGGAAAATTGGTTACTGGGAGGCTTGAGGGCTTCACTACGCATCTTGGCCTCTTGTCGGCCGTTGTAGGCCTGCATCTCCTTCTTGTAACGCTCCGTGTCTTCTGCTGCTAGTTCCGCAAACCTGGAGAGACGATCGGGGTTAATATTCTTCCACCTGTAACCAATGAGCTTTCCCATTTCTTCAAAGCTCACCTTCCCGCCCTCCTTGCGGAGACGGCCGAGGGCTTCTTCGTCAAGAAAGTCTTCCCCCTTGGGATCGTTTTCACACTTTTCAGGGTCTTCGGCCTGGACAACCTTGAGAATCTTTTCACGCTCCTCCTTGAAGAAAAAGTTGTAGGCACTAAGAGGGCGCTTGGGCTTGTCCTTGGGCTTTTTCTTGGTGGGGCGCTTGATAGCGGTGGCCATCTTGGCTTTGGGCTTGGTTTCGGCTCCAACTTCGTCCTTCATGCTGCTTGGTCTAATGGTGGCTTGGCGAGGAGAGGAAAGAGAGAGTGTGAGAAGCTTGCGGTAGAGGTGGGTGATTCATCGTGGTCTTGGGACGATGGGGGAGTTCAAAAGTGGGATCTTAAACACATCCACCAGATCAAACACATGGTGTCAACACGTAACACACCACTTTCAAGTGTGGACAGAAAGACCCTCCTCCAACTTTTGAATCGGAGAGGTCTCTAAGTGGCGATGGTTTGTATGAACGGCCCGCGATATGTTTAGCCTTGTTTTCGGCATAAACAAACTTCCAAAGAACTCGAATTCCAGAAATTCACGTAAAAATGTACGTGAAGCAAGTACCAAGCCTACGAGCACGAAAACCGTGGTGAAACCTCGCAGTGGGAAAGCATCGCAGGTAAAAGAACCAGCGAAGAGCACGAGCCGCGAGAATGCCCTTTGCTTGGAACGCACGAACGATGCTAGATGGAGAATTGCAAGGCGAAGGACGAGTGGCGGCATGGCGCATCATCGTTCTTCTTGACTTTCTTCTCACGCTCACAATATGACCGGTGGGAAGGCAGGAAGCAATCGGCTACCGGGGGCATCAGCGAAGACTCCCAAAACGCAACAGCGATCACCACCATCATTAGCGAGATTGAATTTGTACGATTGAAATGGACATGCAAACGATACGACGATGAACGATGGAAACAGGGAGGGTGTTTGGTCTTTTGCACTTGAGCTTCATTCTCATTACTATTCACATGATGATTCAGTGGGTGGGATGACCTCGGCAGGCTACGTACTTAGCGGGGCAATGTCGATGCTCTTGTAATTGTGATGTAAGTCGTTGTAAGTGTGAAATTAGCGCTATGAAAATGTACAGGCCCTCTCATAGGCTGCTCACGTAGCCTCTCTCTTTACTGTTTACGTAGAATAAGTACTGGCTCCCTATGTAGCTAAAAACTTGCTCTAAGATTTTTTCGATTCATGTGCGTGGTTGGTGGTTGGCCAGGTGGTGGTGTCAGGTTGTGATTTTGTTCTGTGGGTCATTAACCCTGGAATGGCGGCATCCGGAATCTTTGTATACGTAAACTGAGGTCATCGTCGTCCATCCTGCATGCATGCACCCCGCACTGCTCATCACGGGATTAAAGAGTCTTCTTGGCGCGAAATCAATCGCGTTCGACTTTTTCGGACGAGAGGACGATGCATGGGAAGAACGAGCAACCAAACGAGAAACTGCACCGCCGCTAGCATTCAGCCTTTCCTCGACCACTATTCAAGACACGTAATCATGGACGTTGAGGTTGAAATGACCGACACTAGTCGGGCTGTCAAGGATGGCATTGTGGCAGCAGAAGACTTGGAACTCGACGAGATCCACGGCAGACCGGTAGCCCAACGGCAAAACAGCTGTTTCTTTGTTTGGTTGGCTGCCTTTACCATTGCCATGGCCGTCTTTGTCATCGGTACGGTGTATCTCTCCCCCGGTGAACTTCCAGCCACAGAGAACGAGTTCTCTCCCGAGTCGGGCGTTGTTGGAAACAACCAAGCCAAAGTGGAAGAGGCCTTTGCAACTATCCAAAACAGCAAGCATCACAACAGTAACAGCGGTGGCCTGGACACTTGGATGAAAGAGCACGGGTTTACGAATACTACCGATGGTATCAAAGCGCTTCCGAAGAAAGGAGGATCCAGTCTAGGAAAGCACCATGCCACAATCATTGCCGGTAACCACCAGCACGTGTCGGGTCACACGATAAAAGACGTGACAGAGACAGCTCCCACGACTGCAGCTGCTGTGACCAAGGTGTCGCAAGATATGGAAGCATGGCATGCCGCACCAGTAACTCTAAACGACGGAGTTCAATACGAGATTGTCGAGCAACTCATTCATGACAAGGAGGCCTTTACGTACGTTCCGTTTGCTTTGTTTTTGCCTCTGTTGGTTTACTTTTCTCACCACGACACCTCTCGTTCTGTACATCTCGTATAAAAACAGTGAAGGGCTAGCCTACGCCAATGGCCTCTTGTACGAGTCCACGGGCTTAAATGGGCAGTCTTCCATTCGCACTCTTGATCCTCATACAGGTCAAGTGATTGAATCCTTTCCAGTTTCGCAAGAGTATTTCGGTGAGGGCTTGACCATTGTCAATGACAAGCTCATCCAACTCACATGGAAGAGTAAGACTGGGTTCGTTTACGATGCCAAGAATCTCACCAAGCCACCCGAGACCTTCTCATTCTCGACGAAACGAAGCGAAGGTTGGGGCCTCACCTACGACGCTGAAAAGGATGAGCTGGTTGTGAGCGATGGATCCGACTCGTTGTTCTTTTGGGATCCGCATACATTTGAAGAACTGCGAAGACTTCAGGTGGTGCGCCAGAGCGGCCAACCAGCCAAGAATATTAACGAGCTAGAATGGTGGAGAGGTCGCGTGTTGGCCAACGTGTGGTACGAGGATACCATAATTGTGATTAACCCAGAAACAGGCGTTGTGGAGAAGGAATACGGTAAGTTTCTTCCTCCGGAAGCAAAAGTTGGCGGTGTTCAATCGATCGTATCTCTCCTCTAACGCATTTCTCCATCCTTGTCTATTTTCGATACAACAGATTTTCGGGACCTGTACCCTTACCTTGATAGAAAGCAGGCGAGGGCGGACGTCTTGAATGGCATTTCTATTTCGGAAGATCCGGATATTCTGTACGTGACAGGCAAAGATTGGGACCGCATGTTCCGGTTGCGACTCTTGCCCTGAATACACAGAAAAGTACGTAGCACAATAGAGAGACAGGGGGGCGAAGTTTTTGTATAAAGTAGCTTTTAGCTTAGCGTAGCGACAGGAGAGTAATTCTCTATGAGTCTACGAGTCTCCCATCGATGACGCAGTACGTCACAACATTTTGGCTTGGCGAGATAGCGTATTGCGTATTGGCTTGGTCTGAGTTTTGATAGGATCCAGAGGCACCAGGATGGAACGAACTATCGTTCGCTCCAGCACCAGCAATTTTTTGATACTTCGGCTCCTTTCCTTTCACACTTATTGAGATGGTTAGCGACAGCAGAAACCCTGTTATCAGTAGTCCAAGTATCACACACAGACCCTTCGGAATCATCATCCGGCTCACTTGAGAAGGGGAGGGAGAAAGTGGAGGTCAGTGTTTGCGAGAGAAGAAAGAAGCGGCAGTAGCGAGTGCCACATTTGAAGGTTCCGTGAACTTACGATAGAATCTCGGGACTGGTGCGCTTGTGTCGACATCGAAAAAACCCGCATGCGATAGACAGTTCGGACCATTCCAACCCTCTTGGCAAGAGCAGGAACCTGAAGAGCACGTGCCCCTTTTGGCACCACCGCAGTCTCTCGCTTTGGAGCAGACCCCACCACCTGTTCGTATACTCTGTAAAGGAACCTTCTCTCCCTCTGACATGTATCGCTTCGCGTGGCCTTTGATAAACAAAGCGGTAGGGCGTTCCTCAGGCGAGCAGCCCAGGATGTGTCTCGGCTCATTCACCGCCTGATAAACACGCACATAATCAATCTCAAAAGACGCAGGGTAGTTATCACAATAGCCGGACGGTAACGCACAGGCGCAAGCAGGATCCCCACATTCAAAGCATTTGCAGTCGCAGTTATCTGGGCACGGAGCAGGAAAGCCCCAGTGGCTCGAGACGGCTGTATTCATAATCAGATACATTGGTTCGCTTGGAATTTCAGTCTGCATAATGCTTAGGCTCTTGCCGTACAATGCGTGGATCAACTTTCCGTCGGTAAACCATTTGATGTAACCCCCTGATCCGTCTTCGGCTGGCGGTTCCCATTCAACCCGGTAAAGGTGCTGCCTCTCAAAATGCGTAGTGTCTAGCTGCATGTTGGCTGATATAGCATCCGATTGATAAGTGTATGCCTTTGGCTCGTGCACCAAGGTGACACCATAAAAAAAAGGGTTCAGGTCCGAGATTGTCTCGTTACCGTACTCCAAATGGCTATACCAGTTCCCCTGTAAAAATTGACCAAACAAGAAAAGGTGTTAGTGCCCGTCCATGTGGAAAGTTAGTCACCACTTGATTATTACGTACCGGATGCGGCCGTTTTCCCATTACAGGGCGATCTATTTCAATACCAGGTGCAACCTGCAGAGATGCCGACTGATAAGGTCGCTGAACAAAGGTATTCGGTAGCTTCCCGGCTTCTCCTTGCATGGACTCAATCAAATCAATTTCGGGTGCTCCCCTGCCTCGATACGGATCCAAGCCAAAATGATTCACTTTGGAACACGCGTTAATCTCCTGACTAGTTCTTGTTGCTTGATTGCACTTGCTATAGCTGAAAGGCCACATGAAATCACTGGATCCGACGTACGTCGCTCGCGCAAGGTTACCAAGCATCCACACTAGAAACAATAAATCAAACAACAGTGTCAGTGTCAACACTCAAACTCGACACACAAGCAGATACTAAAAACACGTTGTCAAGACTCACGTGCTGGCCAAAGTCCTCCTGTTTTCGCTTCTCCTGGTAGCTTGGCCGAGAACTCAACGATACCCCCGACAAAGCAAAACTTGTTCCAGCTTTGAAGCATGCCCGTCTGAATGTATTTTTTGTCGGCATAAAATGTCTTTTTCTTTTCGTCAAAGGCTTTATAAGTATTGATCTTTTGCTCGGTGGAAATGTTGAGCACACCTCGTGATGTGTTTGCGTTTTTGTGACTGTAAAAGTGAAGCGCCGAGTTGGTGTCTGCAAGAGATAGATATTGATTCATTCGACGCGAACATGTGTGTGTCTGTGAGTGAGCTTGGAAACGGTGAAATAGCTCGTGTTTGCCGTGTACAACAACTTACAATCGTTCTTATGGATCGCTGTCCAACGAGGATCATTCCCGTCGTTGAATGTTCTTCCGTCTTGTTCAAACTCGTCGGAGAAAACCTGTTGAATCGAACGGGGATAGAGGAGAGGTGGTGGTGGTGGTGGTGGTGGTGTGAGTTGCTGGATTGCCCATGCATGCAATCATTAGCGTCACCCGACAATTTCACTGCCAAATCCGCTCACCAGTTCGAATTGCCGATTGTCTCCCTCGGTAAGCGGTTTCATCGTTAGCTCAGCCTCGGGAGTGTCCGGATCGACCCAGCTTGCCTCAGTGGCGGCCAACAGAAGAAACGCTACTACCAACAGCATGACTGGAAAGAAAATCCGACTCATGATACTAAGTGTCGGCCTTCTTGTGTCCTTATCGAGACTCTAACCTCTACAACAGATCTGTTTTGCAAACCTTCGATCTGGAGAGTAAGACTGTGATAATAATGGTTTGGTCGTCTTTCGCCATCCATCATGCATCATCCATCAAGCATCCGCAACGACGATAAATCGACATCCTCTTCAACAACAGAAACGTACGTGAATTTTTACGGGATCCATTTCTTCGTGACTGATACAATTTGCGTTTTTCGATTTTCGAGGGCGAGGCATTCTGAACTATTGTATGGGAGGGGTTCATTGAATAGCAAACGGACATGAGTATCGCTGAATAATAAATATAGCCTAAGTATTCTAAGCCAATGAAGAAATAAGGCGCACAAAAAAAGAGACCCGACCATGATGGCATCCTGGAGTCGCTTTACCGCCGCAGCATGGCTACTCGCCAGCTCGTCTATCGCAGTAGGAGCACTTAGAACAACTGACTCATCATCATCAGTGCTACAAAGAAAATTGGAAGACGGCTACGACTACTCGGAGTTTGAGCAGGATCTTTCGCAATTCAGTTTACGTTTCGAAAAATGTCAGTACGTTCGAATGTTTGACGATGACATTGCTGAAGACAAAGACAGTACTTCGCCTTTGGCGACGCGCAGCTTTGTCGCCTTTCGTCTCTGTGAGTCTGATGCCTGCAGCACCTGCGACTCTGTTTACGGAAAGTACGTGGTCGATGTGGAGACCTACCTTGAATCCACAATGCAAAACCAAGCACAAGCCCTCGCAACCATGTGCGAGAACTGTCAAGACCGATGCAACACCGATGATGATGGATCTTGCTCCGATTGTGGTCGTACCTGCTATCAGTACGAGAATTTTGAAGCCGAGGGATACGTCGATGCTGCCGACTATATGGAATGTCAACAGCTCGAGAATGACAATAACAACAATGGCTACGCGCTTTACGTTGGACCGCGGTGTAGTAGCAACGGCAACCAAATTGTTATTGGATTGTTCTCGGACGATGAGTGTGTGGAACCCGTCAGCGATGTGGATGTGGAGGATGCGCTTGGTGCCAAGCTTTCCTACCACCTGCTAGCGCACACGTATTCGACGGACAAGCACCTTTGTCTTTCGTGCATGGAAGACAACGACAATGATGACAACCAGGGAGACCAGCAGGATGCGGACGATGTGAATGAAATGTGCGAAGACATTTACAATGCGGCAGCCAAGTGCGAATCCCAAACGGGTCTCGAGTACGGATTCATTCAAACCAGCAAGGAGGAGAATCAGTACGAAAACCAAGTGGAGAATGAAGACATGGCATGCACGTTTATCGACTCTCTCTTGTGGAATTCGTACACGGAAACGGGTGAAATTGACATTACAAGTGCGCAAGACGTCTACATTCGTCACGTGACCCAGAACCAGGCGCTCGTCTTGTCGGCACTGCTCGTGACAGTCAGTGGTCTGGTGTTTGCAATGAAGTATTTCAACAAGAAGATTGAACAGCTCGGGCCATCAGTTTCTCTCTCTTTGCGTGGGGACCCGTCCATGACCTAGACGTTGCGATGGCGTTGCGACGATTGCATCGAGACGAGGTGCTCCTTACTGACTACACACTCTTTTAATCATAGACATTTCTACATTTCTACATTTCAGACTTTGCAAAAAAGAGTGCGACTATGCCGTTTTTACAATCTCACCGTACTTGTCTACGATATCTTTCTTGTATATGTGTGTGTTTATAACTACCGACACATTACATGGAGATTGCCAAACCAGGCTTGAAGGTGGAAGGATCCGACGCCGTCATGGTTCCAGCAGCCGTCAAGGTAACCTTGGGAGCAATCTCCTTGATCATGCACGCAGAGAGGATTCCATTGCTGCCCATCTTGGCCTTGAAGGTACCAATGGGAGCCTTGTAGAGGCCACCAATAGCTAAAACGTCACAGACCTTGTCGGCAGTGTGGACCGTCTGCGAGGCGATCGAGAGCTCGGGGCTCACCTTGTACAGCAAACCAATGTTGAACTTGCTGAGCTTGGAGGTGGCAGTGAGACTGGTAAAGATGGGTCCCGCCGTGTAGCTAGCGCCAACGCTGAATCCAGAAAAGCCCGTGGCTCCCGAGAGAGCATACGTGGCATCACCACCAACCTTGATGCCCTTGGGGAGGCCCATGCAGGCCGAACCGCTCACCTTGGACATGTCCACGACATCAAAGACACCAGTGGCGTAAAAGTTTCCCTTGATGTAGTCGATACCCAAGTCGGCACCCTTGTTAGCCTTGAAGGAAAGCTTCACGTCGGGGGAAAGCACGAGGGAGGTTTCCAAGACGCGTCCACCGTCGGCCTTGACTTGACCCTTGTCCACGTTGAATTTGGCGTACGCAAACTTGGTGCCAATCTTGGAGGTAAGACCACCGTCCTTGCCCTGCTCGGTCTCGATCGTTACAGCGACGGGTCCGGCATTCTTCTTGCACTTGAGCGATACCGTGTTGGTAAAGTCATCCGTCAAGAGGCCTATAACGAGGTGTGTGTGTGTGTGTGTTGGTGGAGAAAGTGAAAAAAAAAAAGAGCAATGAGCGAGGGTTGGTAACAATGGTGTGTGATGTGAGAGGATATCTCCAAGTACATGACTGCGAGAGTCTCGAGTATGGACGAATCGAACTGAATCGAATCGAGATGGGGATTGAAGGCGTGGCACACTTTCGTACTCGTAGCAAGCAGGCCGACAACGAGAATGTCTCGCGTTGAAGGTCCCTGTTTTTGAATTTGGATGGCTCCCTCCGTACGATCGTAATTCTCGTTTCGTTGCCACCAACACTTTAGATGCAAGAAGGCAACTGATAGGCTACTTACTGTTGGGGCCCTTGGCGATATCGGCAAACTTGATCGGCATGGTAAAAGAAGTTGGGGTGAAGAGTAGTAGTAAGAGTGCAAAGGCAATCAATGCGACGATGGAGAGTAGTGCAAGTTCTGGCGACGCCAACAACGGTGTCAACGCAACGGAGGCGACGAGGAAGATTCGAGTCCCCCACGTCACGTCGATGAGGCGAAGCCTACGAACAATAGTCTGTCTTGCAGCCGTCCAAAGTCAAGCTCGTGGGGACACGGTTCGTTGGTCCGCCGGGGGTTCGGTTCGGAGGAAGTACGTCACTATTGTTAGTACAGAAACCTAAACGCAATCGTTACATCATCATCGCATCGCATCCGTCGCATCGCATCATGAATGGCATGAACATAGACCTACCGGTATGTAGTCTCTAGTTTTACTGTCTACATTTTGACCATGAGGAACGCCCGTATCAGATGGATTCATTTTCTTCTCGCTGCAATAAAAATCTTGATCTACGCCAAGAAAACGGACGCCCTTGCCGCTAACAAGAACAACAATCCTCCTCCAACTAGTAGTAGTAGTAGTAGCAGTAGTAGTAGTACACCACCACCAGACCCAGCCCTCGTTTCTCGCCGCCGCCAACTCTGGAAGCTTCCATTGGGTGTCATCGGTACCTATGGTTATGGTCGACTGATATACAATGCCTTGTCTGTAAGAGACATTCGGTTCCCCGAGGCCCATGAACGCCGCGTCGAGGCAATGATTCAACAAAGTCTCCTCGGGGCTGCCGCTGCTGGAACAGGCAGTCGCACCGTCCTTCGCGTCTTGGAAGTGGGCATTGGGACCGACTGTCGACTCATTCGTCGCGGCTTTTATGATTCAGCCTTTCAGCAACTTTTCAATGATGCAACAACAGCAGTCGAGTTGACGGGAGTGGACGTGCAGCTACCCACGGACGACGTTGTGCTGGCAGCCCGTCGACGATTGGATCGTCTCGGCAGCACTGCCGGTAGTAGTACCGACACGAAAATTCCACGCGTCAATCTACAGTTGCAAAGAGCAAGTATAACCGATTCCTTGTCCTTTCCAGATGGGTACTTTGACGCGGTGGTATGCTGTCTTACGCTCTGTAGTGTCACGGATCAGGAAGCGGCTTTGCGAGAGATTAAACGTCTCGTTCGTCCAGACGGTGGAACCTTCGGATATGTCGAGCATGTTGCAGTCAATAAAGAGGAACCGTACCGCTTTCTGGAAGCGCAACAAACAGTGTTGGATCCCTTGCAACATGCAGTGGCAGACAACTGTCACTTGCATCGTTACACGGAACAGGCGATCGACGCCGTTTTTGGCCTGCAACCTGCAAGCAACTCATCCACTTTGTTGCAGCATGAACGATTCCTTGTCGATAACATGTGGCCGGTATCCTGTCAATCGTGTGGGGTCATTCAAAGAATAGCAGCGTAACTTTTGGTTTATATCTTTCTACAGTTAGGATTAGATCTAACTATAACTACATTGCTCGTTCCGCATGAACCGCATGGTTGGCATACGCCACTCGCCCGCCCCATGACCTCTCCTGTTCATCTCTACGGATATATATACCGCAATATTACTTGGATACGTCGTGAATGGCATTGGCAATGTAGTCGACATTGTCGGATGTCACGCCAGCCATGGAGATTCGCCCATCCATGGTGCAGTAGATATGGTGAATATCCCGCATATTGGTGACCTCTTCCTTTGTCAGTCCGCTAAAGGCGAACATGCCAATCTGCTTGGTAATGTGATCCCATGGTCTGGACGTACCCGTTGCCTCCAGGCTGCTTCGCAGCGCAATACGCATCGTGTTGATACGTTCGGCCATTCCTGCACACTGGTCCTTGAAATCCTGGGAAAGCTTGGGGTCCGATAGAACGGTCGAGACGATACGAGCTCCGTGACGCGGCGGGTTGCTGTACATGGGACGAATGACCATTTTCATTTGGCTAACCACACGCTTGGCTTCGTCTTCGTCGGCGCCAACGACAGACAAGGCACCAATGCGATGACCATAGAGACCAAAGTTTTTGGAAAAGCTCTGAACCATGGCCAGCGTGTGGCCGTCTTCAACAAACATGCGGATCGAAGCTGCGTCCGTCGCGTGGTTGCCCGAAGCAAAGCCTTGGTACGCGCAATCGAAAAATGGCAAAAGTTTCTGCTTCTTGATGAGTTCGCTTAGTTGCTTCCACTGCTCCAAGGTAGGATCCATTCCAGTCGGGTTGTGGGCACAGGCGTGCAGCAATACGGCGCTGCCTTCGGGCATTTCCTTAAAGTCCTTGACCATGTTATCAAAGGCAAGAGACGAGTTGGAAGCGTCGTAGTAGCTGTACTTTTTGACTTCTAAACCAGAGTTGGTAAAGATGGGAATGTGGTTGCCCCAGGTCGGGTTTGGCACGTAAATGTGCTTGTGTCCGTGCTTTCGAAGCATCTCGCCCATGACGCGGAGACCACCAGTGCCCGAGAGTGCTTGCACTCCCTGAATACGGTTCTCCTTCATTGCATCCGAGTCTTCGCCGTAACCAAACTTGAGCGCGAGGTCAACGAAAGTGGGATCTCCAGCGATACCAGAGTACTCCATATCCAAGTGAGCATACATCATTTTCTGTTCCGCTTCTCTCACACACGGGAGGACATACGGCTTTCCGACATCGTCACGGTAAGCTCCGACACCAACAATTACTTTTTGGGGAAAATCGTCTTTCTGATACTGTTCGTTGAGGCCGATGATGGGGTCGAGGGGTGCCATCTCGTAGGCGGCCCACGGACTGCCGGAGCTCTTGCATCGGGAGATGGAGCGAGAGAAGGCTTGCTTTCCAGCCGAGGAGCGAAGGAGTAGGCGGCTTACGGTCTGCATCATGGTCGGCTAGTAGAGACAAGGACGAGGTCGACGACTTAACTTGAATCTTTTTTGTGGTTGTGATGTCTCGAGAGGAGAGGGTGTTCGCCGCTTCGTTGAGAATGATCGAAACCTCCTCGACGAAAATAGCTAATGTCGTGATGACATTTTTACTTATTGATATTATTTCTAAGTAGAATGGATATATACAATAATGTGGATAGTCAAAATGGCGCGCTCTGATCGACCACCCAAGTTGCTTGCACCATCCATCACCCCCCATTTTTTTTCCATTTTCTTCTGTTGCTCTTGATTATTGGTTGGTACCTTTGCGTTGTTCCCTCCCCCCAGTACACACCTGTCGCTATCATCATGTCGGATTCGGAGCACTCGAATACGAGCGCCAACGATAGGATGGACGACGAGGACATTGAAGTCGCTCGGGCGCCGTTGCTCTACACGCGGCCCGCCTTTTTCCGACAGACGCGAAAACGAGGCAAGATTATCAAAACTGTAAGCGAGCGGTACCTCCGCGACGATCTTGGCTTTGGATGTCACTATGTTGACGAAGACATAACCAAGCGTCGTGTTCAAGAAGCCGTGGTGGGAAAGCCGCGCGTCATCGAAACGACCCAGCAGCTTCTTTCCTTGCTGAAACCTTGCAAGCCGTCGTGTTTGGTGGTTTGCGACACCAACGTGCTTTTACACAATATGGATGTTTTGGAACAGGCTGAAGTGGTCATGCCCAACTTGGTGATTCCGCAGACGGCTCTAACAGAGTGCCGAGCCAATCGCATGGTTGCCTACGATCGTACGGTAGACTTGTTGCGGTCGGTTGGAGGAGGAAATCACAAGAGCGCTCGCTGCTGCATTTTTTTTCCAGATCCACACCATGTGGCGACGGCCAATGTTAAACTGACGGGTCAGACAGCAAACGATGAAAACGACGAACGTATTCGCAATGTGGCCGAGTATTTGGGAGAGCACTTGCAAGGCAGCAACGTGCGAGTTATTCTCTTGACTGACGATGCTGGATCACGTGAACTGGCAAAGGGATCGGACCTGTACCAAGCCAAGTCTGTTCGAAGCTGGGTACAAGAGCTCGAGCGTCACAATCCAGGAGTTGCGCTATCGGACCTTGTCGCTCAGTATGGCAGTAGTGGGACAGGTCAGGGAGTTGATACTCCTGTTGAAGACCAATTTCCTCCGCACGTGGGTGCGACGGAGCTTTCGCGTGGAGTCCAGAGTGGACTGTATTATCGCGCTGTTTTGAGGTCGACGAATCCAGACAAGGCCCAAGTTTCTATTCGACGTGGAGAGGAACGAGTGGCTGTTACCATTCAAGGATCCGTCGATCGAAACCGGGCCGTGGACGGTGATGTTGTGGCTATCGCCCTACATCCGTTAGACGAGTGGATTTCAGCAGTGGTGGGCAAGCCGGCTACCGAGACGAAAGACAAATCGAATGGCACCGGTATCGCGAGCGAGACTGCTGAACCTACCGAGGGTGAGCTAGACAATGTCCCAGAGACGTTATCGATGGAAGACGCTACCAAGTCGCTTCGACCGACAGGAAAGGTTGTAGGTATTCTCCGTCGCAACTTTACCAACCAGAGTGGGTCCATCTACGAAACAAACACTGGTCTTGATTCGTCCGAGCTGTCGGAAAGAGAGCAAATTGCGGCGAAGTATGAACGTGAGCATGCCGATGGAAGTACTACGTGCGTCTTCTTTCCTGTGGACAAGAAGGTTCCGCCCGTTCTTATCCGAACAACGCAGCGCGACCGACTCATTTCGCAGAGAATCGTTGTCTCTTTGGATGCGTGGCCTGTCCATTCGCCGTATCCTCTTGGCCATTATGTGCGAACGATTGGGTTGGCTGGATCGAAAGATGTGGAAACTGAAGTACTGCTGCAGCAGCACAACATCCCCCACGAACCCTTTCCGCCTGCTGTGCTTGCTTGTCTTCCACCTGAGGACTATCGCATCGATGCCGACAATAGTCCGGGCCGTCTGGATCTGCGACATTTACCGATCCTCTCTATCGATCCGCCAAACTGCAAGGATATTGATGATGCGCTCCATTGTATCGTCTTGCCAAACGGAAACTACCAAGTCGGTGTAAGTGATCTTTGTTTGATTTTTAGCTATACCTTCATCATTCCGCAGCTGTATACCTAACACGTCGTCTCCGTGCATCATAATGCAGGTTCATATTGCCGATGTCACCCATTACGTCAAGGCCGGATCAGCGATTGACCTTGAGGCTGCCAATCGCTCAACGTCCACCTATCTCGTCAACAAACGGCTTGACATGTTGCCAAGCCTCCTTACCACGGATCTATGCAGTCTCAAAGGTGACGTCGATCGCTACGCCTTTTCAATTATCTGGGAGGTCACACCCGATGCAGAGATTGTGAAGGTTGACTTTCACAAGTCATTGATCCACTCGATCGCGGCGCTTACTTACGGACAAGCACAGAGTTTCATTGATCAGCCCGACGATCCAAACGACAAACAAGCTAGTGCTGTCAAAGGGTTGGCAGCACTGGCTCGCAAGTTTCGTAAACGTCGAATCGATGCGGGTGCGTTGACACTTGCGTCACCGGAAGTAAAGTTTGTTCTGGATAGTGAATCTTTGAATCCGACCGACGTTCAGGCGTATGCACTCTTGGAAGCAAACGCCGTCGTCGAAGAATTCATGCTGTTGGCCAATGTTACAGTATCAAAGAAGATTCTTCGGCACTATCCAACTCTTTCTGTGCTTCGGAGGCACCCCTCGCCGAATCGCGCCATGTTTGATGGTCTCATCAGTAAAGCGAAAAGCCGTGGGCTTGATATTGACATTGAAGATTCGAAACGGCTTGCAGACTCCCTTGACGCTGCGCAGGACGAATCTGATCCTTATATCAACAAGCTCTTGCGTATTCTTTCGACTCGATGTATGTCACCGGCTCAGTACTTTTGCTCCGGAGAGTTCCGACCTACAGAATGGCATCACTATGGTTTGGCAGCTCCAGTGTATACTCACTTCACCTCGCCAATTCGGAGGTACGCGGACGTTTGTGTCCATCGGCTTCTCGCTGCTGCCATTGGAGTTTCCCCGCTACCACAGCATCTGTCCTCCAAGTCGTACCTTCACGACCTGTGTGCCAATATGAATCGGCGCCACCGTGCCGCGCAACTTGCAGGCCGGGCTAGTGTCCAACTGCACACGCTGATCTTCTTCGCAGGAGACGGAGCCAAAGAAGAAGAAGCATACGTTCTGGATGTCGAGACAGCCGACACCAGCGAACCCTCATTCACCGTAATGGTTCCTCGATACGGAATTGAAGGCCGCGTCAAGCTTTCCATAGCAGCAGACGATCCGAATCTAGTTCGATCACCGGCCGAGCACCGCATCTCGTACAAACAAGGCCGCAAGAATGCTACCGTGCAAGTTCTCGACAAAGTCAAGGTTCGCATCTGGGTCCGCGAGATTCAGGATCACCAGCGAGAGCTCGTCTTGGACCTGTTGGAACCTACGTTTGGCGTATCCGGCTTCTTGAAGAGTAAGAAACCACGAGAGCCAGAGGCGGCTGGTACTGGTACTCCTCGCAAATCAAAGAGAAGAAAGGCGAAAAAATAGAGTGAAAAGTCGAGATCTCTGCTTTCCTGCTAACGCTTACTAGCAATAAATATAACTCTCCGTCCCACACACGCTACACCCTCACTA
>Ga0307981_1001788_pt1 | contig 18498 bp, 18 predicted proteins | sample OrgLakmetagen987_FD_201849 | JGI IMG/M metagenome (GOLD analysis project Ga0307981, IMG submission 201849) | Saline water microbial communities from Organic Lake, Antarctica - #987 | ecosystem: Environmental > Aquatic > Non-marine Saline and Alkaline > Saline | place: Antarctica: Organic Lake... | reverse complement strand
AAGGCTCCGGGGCCTCAATCAAACAAATCCGCCCGTGGTTTGGGCGGTGCAATCCCCAAATGCGTCCATGCTTTTTGCGCCAACATCCGCCCGCGCGGTGTACGCTGGATCAAGCCTTGCTGCAGCATAAACGGCTCGATCACCTCTTCAAGCGAATCGCGGCTCTCGGATAACGCCGCCGACATCGTCTCGATCCCTACGGGGCCACCTTGGTAGTTCTCGGCAACCAACCGAAGATAGCGCCGATCGGCGCTGTCGAGCCCCAGCTTGTCCACACCCAAACGTGTCAGCGCCATATCGGCAAGTTCGCGTGTGACACGGCCATCGCCCTCGACCACTGCAAAATCCACGACACGGCGCAGCAACCGCCCCGCAATCCGCGGTGTGCCGCGGGCGCGTTTCGCAATCTCGCGTGCGCCACCCTCGTCTGCCGGAGCCCCCAACTTGCGGGCATTGCGGTCAACGATAATGAACAACTCATCCTCTGTGTAGAATTCCAGTCGGGTCGGAATGCCAAAACGGTCGCGTAGCGGCGTGGTCAGCAACCCCATCCGAGTGGTCGCTCCGACAAGCGTGAAGGGCTGCAATTCAATTCGCACCGTGCGCGCCGCAGGGCCTTCGCCAATGACCAGATCAAGCTCGAAATCCTCCAGAGCGGGATACAGCACTTCTTCCACCGCCGGGTTAAGGCGGTGAATTTCGTCGATGAACAGGACATCGCGGGCCTCAAGATTGGTCAGGATCGCCGCAAGATCACCGGCTTTCGCCAGCACAGGCCCCGATGTCATCCGAAACCCCACGCCCAATTCTCGGGCCATGATTTGCGCCAGCGTCGTTTTACCCAAGCCGGGGGGGCCGTGGAACAGTGTGTGGTCCATCGCCTCGCCACGTTGTTTGGCGGATTGGATGAACACTTTGAGGTTCGAGCGCGCCTCGGCCTGACCAACGAATTCATCCAGCATCTGCGGACGCAGTGCGCGGTCAAAGTCCTCGGGCAGCGGATCAGGCCGCAGGGTTGGGTCGCTATCGATCATCTACTATCCAAGGCATAAGGGGCGTTTGCGCTGCTGACGCCACTCTACCCCTTTGGGGCCAGAAGTTTCAACGCTGCACGAATCAGGATCGGTGTATCCGCTTCGGGATTTTCGCCCGCCGCTTGTGCAACGGCCCCTGCAGCATCACCGGGGCCGTAGCCAAGGTTGTTAAGCGCAGAAAGCGCTTCTGACTGTGCCGATTGGTTCGGCGCAGGGGCGGGGCGGCGTTTAGGTTCAGAGGGCTCAATCACTTGCACCGCCTCGACCTCTCCGTTTGCTTCGGCCAAGGTGGCGGTCATTGCCATCACGCCCGGGGCTTTATCCTTGAGGTCCAGCACCACACGCTGCGCAATCTTTGGACCAACACCCTTTGCCGCCTTGACCGCATTCCAATCCCCCAACGCAATCGCACGGCTGACCCCATCAGGCCCAAGCGCGCCAAGGATCGCCAAAGCAGCCTTGGCACCGACTCCTTGCACCGACGTCAAAAGGCGGTGCCATTCCTTCTCGGCCAGGGTTTGAAAGCCAAACAGTTGCATCAGGTCCTCGCGCACCACCAGATCGGTAAAAAGAGCAACAGCCTCTCCGACGCCCGGCAAGGCTGCCAGCGTCCGGTCAGAGCAATAGACAAGGTACCCGACGCCGCGCACGTCGATCAGCACATGATCGGGGGCACGGTAATCGATGCGGCCGGTGATCTTGCCAATCATGCCGAGGCCTTTGCAACGGCCTGGGCCAATGTGCTGGCCCCACCATGATGCGCGTGACAGATCGCGATGGCCAAGGCATCTGCGGCATCGGGGCCTGCGATTTCAATTCCCGGCAATTGCATCCGTACCATGTGCAAGATCTGCCCCTTATCCGCGTGGCCAACACCAACAACAGTTTTCTTGACCGTATTGGGATAGTATTCACCTACTTTCAGCCCGGCTTGCGCTGGCACCAGCATCGCAATGCCCCGCGCTTGCCCCAACTTAAGCGTCCCCGCACCGTCCTTGTTTACAAAAGTCTGTTCAACCGCCGCTGTTTGCGGTCTGTAGGTCACAATGATCCGTGTCAGTTGCGCATGCAAAGACAGCAGACGCGATCCAAGGTCCGGTCCTTCCGATACGCAAACGCCGTTTGCCACATGGCTCAACCGGCTTCCGGACACATCAATGATGCCCCACCCCATATTGCGTAGTCCCGGATCAATACCGATTACCCGTATCATGTGCCTATTTACCTCGGATTTTATGTTTTCTGACGATTAGCACAAAACACGAACACCCACCAAGGCTTTTCGACCCTGCCTTGGAAAGGACACAATCTCGCGTTTTGGCGACGGGTTTTGCCTTAAAACGACCGTTGGCCAGCCGCCAACGGCACCGACCCTGCCTCATATTCGCCATAATTTATTGAGGTTTCAGAAAAAATGCTGCTATGCAGAAAACGCAGATCACACATGCAAGTCTGGGTGTTGCGAGAAGTTTTCAAACTGCCTACTTGCTGAGCATTCCGATACATAATCGGCTTATTTCTCTTCAAGGATCACTCTAATGGCTCTGTTTTACACACCGACGACTAATTACGCCACCGCATCGACAGTCAACCGCGTTTTCTCCCATCTGGGCGACATCGTTGGAAGTGTCATTGCTTGGAACGACGCCCGCGTCACACGCAACGCCCTGTCCGCTCTTACCGACCGCGAACTTGACGATATCGGCCTGACACGCGGCAATATCGAATCTGTCGCTTTGAACCACTTCATCCGCTAAGGCGCGATGTCACGACAGCGCCCCAAGGGCAGTTCAATCAACGAAAACGAGCCACGCTCACCAAACCGGTCAGCGTGGCTTATCTTTTTGAAACGACAGCACCCCGAAAACACAAGCGGGCGCTTCTTGCACCGCTTATGGCTTCTTCTCGACAGTCAGTGTCGTCCAGTCGCCAATCATCTCTTGGTTCAGCAACGCCATTCCTGATTGCGCATACACCGCAATCACGTCATCTGCCTGCTCGTTCAGGATGCCCGACAGAATTGCCTTTCCGCCAGGTGCCAGCGCCTCGGCCATATCTGGGGCCAATGCGATCAAAGGCCCTTTGAGGATGTTGGCAAAGATCAGATCAAAGGGCGCTTTCCCGGCAAGGTCTGGATGGTCAAAACCGGCGGCCTCGACACAAATCAGCCGGTCACTTAGCCCGTTCGCCGCGGCATTGGCACGTGCGACATCAACGGCCACTTCATCAATGTCGCTTGCCACCACAGCGTTCGGCCAAATCCGCGCTGCCGCCATCGCCAGAACGGCCGTGCCGCAGCCGATGTCGGCAACGTTCAGCCCGATCATGCCCTCGTTGGCCAAGCGGTCAAGCGCGCGCAGGCAGCCCAGCGTTGTGCCGTGGTGGCCGGTCCCAAAGGCCATCGCAGCCTCGATCAGCAGCGGCTCGCACCCTTCTGGCACCTTGTCGGCGTCATGGCTGCCGTAGACGAAAAACCGTCCCGCCTCGACCGGAGACAGTTCGCGGCGCACATGGGCGACCCAATCGGTTTCGGGCAATTCCGACACGACAAAATCCTTGGCCCCCATGCTTGCTGCAAGAATGGCCAGGGCGGTTTCATCGGGAGCTTGTTCAAAATAACCGCCGACTTCCCATAGGCCCGATCCGTCTTCCATCTCGAAGACGCCAACACCTGTTGGCTCCGGCACAAGGTTCTCCATCGCCTCACCCAAGGCATAGGCGGGCTTGCGTCCTTCAAGGGTGGTCAGGGCTGTGAATGTGGGCATCGGTCTCTCCGCAGGTTTCAAGCATCGCCTAAGCAGGCGCGCCTGTCGGGTCAAGGTTTGGCTATTCGGCTGCCGCAGTCAGGCGCACGCTAAAGATCGTCTCGTGCCCCGGTACAGGGTGGCGCGGGATCATCAGCGACAGCCCCAGCGATATGCCCGCCATGCCCGCCGCCAGAAAGAACACAGCCGCCGGTGACACCATCCACAACAATCCCAACGCGACCGGCAAGAACACAGCCGCAATATGGTTAATGGTAAAGGCTACAGCTGCAGTGGGCGCAATGTCGCCGGGATCAGCGATTTTTTGAAAGTAGGTTTTCAGGGCCAGTGCAAGGGCAAAAAACATATGGTCCAGAACATACAGTGTCGCCGCGATCAAGACGCCCCAGCCCAGATAATACACGCCCCCATATGCCAGAAAAACGCAGATCAGGCCGATGTATTCAAAAGCTAATGTACGCCGCTCACCGAAATACCCCACAGCGCGCCCCATCAACGGGGCAAACATCATGTTTGCGATCAGGTTGATCAGATACAGCAAGGTGATTTCGTGAACGTCAAAGCCAAAGCGTTCAACCATCATGAAGCCGGCGAAAACGACGAAAATCTGCCGCCGCGCACCCTACATGAACTGCAACGCATAATATAGCCAATAGCGCTTGCGCAGCACCATTTTCTTGACCTGCGGATGGGGGGCCTCGAACTGCGGATAGGCAAATAACGCAAACAAGGCGATCACGACCGTCACTCCGCCTCCAATCATGTAGACGATGTTATAAGACAGCGACAGCGTGTCCCACAGCGCCATAATTGCCAGATAGGCCACCAATGTCGCCGCCGACCCCGCCGCCATCAGCCAACCAAGCATACGCGGCGCATCCTCGATCTTGAGCCACTGCAATTGCAGCGACTGGTTCACGGTCTCGTAGTAATGAAACCCGATCGAACTTAGCATCGTGATCGTCAAAATCCCGCCCATGGACGGAAACCAGGCGGTGAAAGCCGTCGCCACCCCCAGCAGGACCAGCGATACCAGTCCCAAAACCTGCTCGCGCACAAATATGATAATCGCGATAACACCGACGGCCAGAAAGCCCGGGATTTCGCGCTCGGTGTGCAACAAACCGATGTCAGAGCCATCAAAATTCGCGACCTCGATCACAAAATTATTCAGCAGCGCCGACCATGTGTTAAATGCGATGGGCATGGCCAGAGCCATCAAAAACAACAGCGCCACAGGGCGGCGCCAGAAAGGTTGATGCTTGGCATCTGCAAGGGTCACGAATTGCGTCATACTTTGCCCCATACGCCGCTTCGCATGCCTTGACGAGATCAAATAGTTCCAAGCCGTTTGAGCATGGGCGCGCGCCTCACTTCCAAATGGATAAAATCCTCGCCGAAGGCACGTTTTGCCCCTTTGGGCAAAACCACAAAAGACTCAATAAAAACTCTGCGGATCAATATCGACGGCGATCCGCAAGTCCCCCTTCAAACGCAACTGCCCCACCCATTTTGCCAACGCGTCCTGCAAAGGTACCGATTTATCCGCCTTGACCAGCAACCTCACACGGTGCCTCCCGCGCACCCGCGCAATGGGGGCGGGTGCGGGGCCGTAAACCTGTGCGCCCACAGCGCGCAGCGGGCCGTCCTGGCGTGCCAGTTGGTTACCCGCCTCGAATACGGCTGCCACATCAGGCCCACTCAGGATGATTCCAGCCATGCGGCCATAAGGCGGCACACCGGCCTGACGGCGCTCTGCCGCTTCTGCTTTCCAAAACGCTTCTTCCTCGCCTGCCAGAATGGCGCGGATCACCGGATGGTCGGGCTGATAGGTCTGCAAAAGTGCCGCCCCCGGTGCCTCTGCCCGACCGGCACGGCCCGCGACCTGACGCATCAGTTGAAAGGTCCGTTCAGCCGCACGCAAGTCTGACCCCATCAGCCCCAGATCAGCATCAATCACGCCCACCAGCGTGAGATTAGGAAAGTTGTGGCCTTTTGCCACCAGCTGCGTACCGATGATGATATCTGCGGCGCCCTCTGCAATACCGGCAATCTCGGCCTTCAATGCGCGCGCCGAGCCGTACATGTCCGAACTAAGCGTTGCGACCCGCGCATCGGGCCAAAGGGCCGCAGCCTCTTCCCCCAGCCGTTCCACGCCCGGTCCGACAGCGGCCAGCTTGCCCTCGGCTTCGCACGACGGGCAGGCCTCTGGCATGGGTTTGCTTTCGCCGCATTGGTGGCAAACAAGACGTTTCAGGAACCGGTGCTCGACCATGCGGGCATCACAATGATCACATCCGATCTGGTGCCCGCAAGCCCGACACAGCGTGACCGGCGCATAGCCACGGCGGTTGATGAACAGCATGGCTTGCTCGCCGCGTTCCAATCGTTTGTCGACCTCTACCCGTAAGGTCGGGGAAATCCATTTGTCGCTGGGTAATCCTTCTGCGCGCATATCAATCGCGCCCATCTGGGGCATGACCGCAGGGCCAAACCGCGAGGTGAGCTCTACCCTCGTGTATTTCCCGGCTTCTGCGTTTGCCCAGCTTTCCAGCGACGGCGTGGCCGATGCCAGCACCACTTGCGCGCCGCAGATCGACGCGCGCAGAACCGCCATGTCACGGGCGTTATACAGCACGCCTTCTTCCTGCTTGTACGAGGTATCATGTTCCTCATCGACCACGATCAGGCCCAGATTCTGGAACGGCAAGAACAGCGCCGAACGCGCGCCGATCACCACCTGCGCTTGTCCCTGCCCGACCATCCGCCAAATCCGGCGGCGCTCGGTCATTGTGGCACCTGAGTGCCACTCGGCAGGCTTGGCCCCAAAGCGCGTCTCGATCCGGTGCAAGAACTGTTCGGTCAGCGCAATTTCCGGCAGCAAGACCAAGGCTTGCCGCCCGGCCTTCAGCGCGGCGGCGACCGCCTCCAGATACACTTCGGTCTTGCCCGACCCTGTGACACCACGCAGCAAGGTTGTGCCGTATTGGCCCGATTGCACACCAACGGCCAACAAAGCCGAAGCCTCTGACTGGTCCACTGTCAGTTCCTTGCTGGGCAGGCTTGGGTCCATGCGCAAAAACGGCACATCGCGCGGGCTGTCTTGTTCCAGCACGGCGTCCTGGGCCACGAGCCCTTTGATCACCGACGACGTCACCCCGGCCATCTCGGCCAGTTCTTTGAGGGTAAACGACAAATCACCGTAATCGGCCAGCGTTGCCAGAACCCGTCGGCGCGCATCTGTCATTCGGTCTGGATCGGTCGTGCCACGCCGGTAGATCTTGCGCATTGAGGGTGGATCGCCCAGCCCCGGCGCGCGGGTCGCCAGCCGCAGCATCGCGGGCATGGGCGTCAATGTATAGGCAGCGGCCTTGCTGAGGAACGACCGCAGTTCCTCGCGCATCGGGGCGGCGTCCAACACGCGAATGACCGACCGGATTTTGGACAGTTCGTAATCGCCCTGCCCCACGCCCCAGACCACCCCCAACACTTTGCGCGGCCCTAAAGGCACCTCGACAAAGGCACCAAGGTGGCACCCGCCCTCAGGCGCTTTGTAATCCAACGCACGGCCTAACGGCTGGGTTGTCATAACCGCAACCAGATCACCTTGGTGAAAGAATTCAGGGGGGGTCACCAGTTGCTCCGGCCTTGGGGTTGCGGGAATTAGGGTTTCGGCAAAGCAGATCATGCGTTAAAGCCATTGCTAAAGGACATAGCCATTTGGCTTGCCTATTCCAACCTGCCAACTCTTCTAACTGGAAAGACGTAATATGAAATTTTTCGTAGATACCGCAGAAATCGACGCGATTGCCGAACTTAACGATCTGGGAATGGTCGATGGTGTGACAACCAACCCGTCGCTGATCCTGAAATCAGGCCGCGATATTCTGGAAGTCACAAAAGAGATTTGTGATCTGGTCGATGGCCCCGTTTCTGCAGAAGTGGTAGCTCTCAAGGCCGACGATATGATCGCCGAGGGCCGCAAACTGGCAGAGATCGCTGACAACATCACGGTGAAATTGCCTCTGACGTGGGATGGCCTCAAGGCCTGTAAGGTACTGTCGGGCGAAGGCAAGATGGTGAACGTCACGCTGTGCTTTTCTGCCAACCAGGCACTGCTTGCGGCCAAGGCGGGGGCGACCTTCATCTCTCCCTTTATCGGTCGCTTGGATGATATCAACATCGATGGCATGGATCTTATCCAAGACATCCGCATCATTTACGACAACTACGGTTTCGAAACGCAGATACTGGCGGCCTCAATCCGCACGGTGAACCATGTTCTGGATGCGGCGCGCATCGGTGCAGACGTCATGACCGCCCCACCAGAGGTGATCAAGAAACTGGCGATGCATCCTCTTACCAACCAAGGACTTGAGCAATTCATGTCTGATTGGGCCAAGACCGGTCAGAAAATTCTTTAAGCCGGCCTATGAGCCATCACTCCGGTTACGCGCGATGCCTTCAAGTAACGCGCGTAACTTGGATAGGCTGAGGGGGAAGAGGATGTTGGCCTGTTCAGCCCTGCTTAAGAGGTTTTCTCTCATAGTGTCTCTGAATGCTTCCAGGCGCGAAGCTGACAAGCAAATGCTGCAGCAGCGGCAATCCAAAAGCTGAAATCTTCTGGACCTGCCGAAAAAATTGGTGGAAATCCAAAAGAAAAGGGCAGATTTTATCGAAACCTCATGGTATCAACACCAAAAATAAGAACGAGACAGGCATGAGCAGCAACCACAAGATCGAAGATTCTCTTCGCGAAGCGATTATTTCGCAACCCGATGTCATCCTTGACGACAGCGATGTAATGCAAGCTCTTATAGCCGCAAACGAGCGTGCAATGGGCGGCAATATCGTGGATTTGCGCGGCATCGCCATGGACCGGCTGGAGACACGACTGGACCGGCTGGAAGACACCCATCGCAATGTTATCGCTGCAGCTTACGAGAACCTTGCAGGCACAAACCAAATTCACCGCGCAGTCCTGCGCATGCTGGACCCGGTCGAGTTTGAGACCTTCTTGCGTGATCTTGGCGGCGAAGTTGCCGATATTCTACGCGTCGATGCGGTGCGGCTGGTGCTGGAATCTGTTCAGAACGACAATGACCCGGCCGTCAAACGGCTTGGCGATGTGCTCAACGTGGCCGAACCGGGCTTTATCAACGAATATCTGACATCGGGGCGTGGCGGCACTGTTCGCCAAGTGACTTTGCGCGGCGTGCAAGACAGCCCCGCCAGCGTTTACGGCGATAGCGCGGATTGGATCAGATCAGAGGCATGCCTCAAACTGAACTTCGGCGAGGGGCGTCTGCCCGGCCTGTTGATTCTGGGATCAGAAGATCCGCATATGTTCGGCCCGCAACAAGGCACCGACCTGTTGGGCTTTTTTGCAGGTGTCTTCGAGCGGGCGATGCGCCGCTGGCTGTCTTGAGCACGGGCGCAAACACTCTTTTAATCAGCCCCGCTGCGCGGGACGCGTTGCAGACGTGGCTTGGTCACCAGCGCGCTCTCAAGGGCGCCGCCGAGAACACGATCACAGCCTATCAGGGCGATGTTACCGATTTTCTGGCCTTCATGACGCTGCACAAAGGCGACAGTCAGGGATTGGGCGCGCTGGCAAAGCTGACCATCTCGGACATGCGCAGTTGGATGGCAAGAACCCGCGGGCCTGATGTTGGGCCACGCTCGTTGGCGCGTAAACTGTCAGCAGTAAAAGCATTCTATCGCTGGCTGGCAGAGCGCGAAGGGTTCGAGGCGACAGCTGTTTTATCGACGCGGTCACCCAAGTTTCCCAAAAAGCTCCCCCGCCCCTTGGCGATCGATGCCGCCAAGGCGATGATAGAGTGCGTGGAAATGCAATCGCGCCACCCATGGGTCGCAGCCCGCGATGTGGCTGTGCTGACCCTGCTTTGGGGATGCGGACTGCGGATATCCGAAGCACTGGCGCTAAAAGGCATGGATGCCCCCCTGCCGGATGTTTTGCGCATTGTGGGCAAAGGCGGCAAAGAACGCGTTGTGCCTGTCCTGCCTGCTGCCCGAGAAGCCGTGGAGGCCTATCTACGCGCCAGCCCTTTCCCCCAGGAACGCGACGCCCCCCTGTTCAAAGCGGTGCGCGGAGGTCCCTTGGCAGCCCGCGCCATCTCGCAGGTGATGGCGGATGCGCGCATGCAGTTGGGATTGCCTGCAACGGCAACACCCCATGCGATGCGCCACAGCTTTGCGACCCATCTGCTGGATGCGGGCGGTGACTTGCGCGCGATACAAGAGCTGCTTGGCCACGCATCGCTATCAACGACCCAAGCCTACACGGCTGTCGATACGGCCCGTTTGATGGAAGTCTACAATAGCGCCCACCCCAAGGCGGCAGGCTAGGCATCATCCTCGCGAAACTCGCCGATTTCTTTCAAAGAAATCGCCCCGGAATTTTTGAAAATTCCGCCCCCCGTTTCAACGGTCCAACTGCATCACAAAATCCTGTGCTGCCTTGGTCGGGTCCTCCGCACCTTGCGCCACACGGTCGCTTAGCGCCTTTAGGGCTGCTTTCGCTTTTGGCGCGTCCAACTGGGCCAACAAGGCGTGTTTGACTGCCTGTTCGAACCAGTAGCGGGCTTGCGCTGCGCGTGTGCGCTGCCAAAATCCTTGCTCCCGACGCCAGTCTGTCAGGGTTTTCACCTCGTTCCACGCCTCTTTCAGGCCGTTTTCCTGCAAAGCTGAAACCATCATCGCTTTGGGAAATCCGTCTGGGTCCTGCGGGCGTTTGCGCAGCAGTCGCAATGCTCCTGCGTAATCCGCACAGGTGCGCGATGCTGCAGGTTTAAGATCACCATCGGCTTTATTGACCACGATGATATCCGCCATTTCCATGATCCCGCGCTTCACACCTTGCAACTCGTCCCCTCCCGCGGGCGCGAGAAGCAGCAAGAAGACATCCGACATCTCTGCAACAACCGTTTCCGACTGGCCAACGCCTACGGTCTCGATCAGCACGACATCAAAGCCAGCCGCTTCGCACAGGCTGACCGCTTCGCGGGTGCGCCGCGCAACACCGCCCAGATGTGTCTGACTGGGAGACGGGCGGATAAACGCCGCGCTCTCGCGGGCGAGCATATCCATCCGGGTCTTGTCGCCAAGAATCGATCCGCCAGTACGGGACGATGACGGGTCGATCGCCAGCACGGCCACGCGCAGACCGCGCGCAATCAGCATCATGCCAAAACTTTCGATAAAGGTCGATTTGCCCACACCCGGCGTTCCAGACAGCCCGATCCGCAACGCCTCGCGTTCTTTTGGCAGGGCCGCCAACAGGGCTGTCGCCTCGGCTCTGTGATCTGACCGGGACGATTCGACCAGCGTAATCCCGCGTGCCAGCGCACGGCGTTCCCCCCCGGCGATCCCCTTGGCCAAATTCTCGATATCCATGCCACTGCCCCTTTACCTTGGCCTGCATCTTTCAAACGATGCTCTGCAAATGTCCAGAGCAACGGTAGGGTTGGCGGCGCGCAGAGTTTCACCCATAACCCAGTCTATGGCGTATGAACTTCCCATTGATCAGGTAATGCCGCAGGTGATTGACGCCCTGCGCAGATCGGGCCGTGTGGTGCTGCAAGCGCCGCCCGGTGCGGGTAAAACCACGCGGGTGCCCTTGGCGATGCTGGACGCGGGCCTGACACAGGGCAGGATTATCATGCTGGAACCCCGCCGCCTTGCCGCACGGGCTGCCGCTGAACGCATGTCTGCCACTTTGGGTCAGGACGTCGGGCAGACGGTTGGCTTTCGCGTGCGGGGGGCGTCAAGCATCAGCGCAAATACCCGCATCGAGGTGGTGACCGAAGGGATCCTGACCCGGATGCTCCAACAAGATCCGGACCTGCCTGGCGTTGGCGCGGTGATCTTCGATGAATTTCACGAACGGTCTCTCAATGCCGATATGGGCCTTGCGCTGTGTCTTGAGGTGGCAGGTGCCTTGCGCGACGATCTGCTGCTGGTCGCGATGTCTGCCACTTTGGACGCTGCACCCGTTGCAGCCTTGATGGACGCGCCGATTGTCACCTCGGAAGGTCGCAGTTTTGAGGTCAAACCACATTGGCTGGATCGTCCCGTCGGCAAGCAGCGTTTCGAACAGGCCCTGGCCGATCTGGTGATCCACGCGGTAAACACGGCCCCGGGATCGGCTTTGGTGTTTCTGCCCGGTGAAGGGGAGATACGCCGCGTCGATGTCGCATTGCGGGACCGGTTGCCCCCCGACTGTACGGTTGCCCCCCTGTTTGGCGCGATGGAATTCAAAGCACAGCGCGCAGCCATTGCCCCTGCCAAATCGGGGCGCAAGATCGTGCTGGCAACCTCTATTGCTGAAACCTCGCTTACCATCGAGGGCATTCAGATCGTTGTGGATGGTGGGCGTGCGCGGCGAGCAGAATTTGACCCGTCGTCGGGCATGTCGCGTCTGGTGACAGACCGGGTGACGCGGGCCGAAGCCACCCAAAGGGCCGGCCGCGCCGGGCGTGTTTCCAAAGGGATCGCTTTCAAGCTGTGGACCAGAGGTGAAGAAGGCGCATTGGCAGCCTTTCCGCCCGCAGAGATCGAGGTTGGCGACCTGTCATCCTTTGCGCTTGAGTTGGCGATGTGGGGGGCACAAGCGGCCGACCTCAGCTTTGTCACGCCCCCGCACGAGGGGCGTCTGGCCGAAGCGCAAGGCGTTTTGAAAATGCTCGGCGCATTGGATGGCGCAGGGCGCATCACCGATCACGGCCGCGCGTTGGCGCGGTTGCCGCTGCATCCCAGACTGGCCCATATGGTGGCAAAAGGCGGGCGCAGTGCACCAACACTGGCCGCGGTCCTGTCAGAACGGGACCCGCTGCGCGGCGCGCCCATTGATCTGTCTTTGCGCATGGATGCGGTCGCGGGCAAGCGCAGTCTGGGCGAACCCAACCAAGCCACCCTCGCCCGCATCCGCCAAGAGGCAAAGCGCCTCGCCCGTGGGCAGTCGCCGCAAGGCCCTGACACTCTTGGGGTGCTGGCCGCACTTGCCTATCCGGACCGTGTAGCGCTTCGCCGCAAAGGCGACAGCGCGCGCTTCGTGATGTCTGGTGGTAAGGGGGCTGTGGTAAATGACGGTGACCCTATGGCGGGCGAGCGCATGCTGGTTGCGACCGACTTGGACGGCGACCCGCGCGAGGCGCGTATCCGTCAAGCGGTGCGCCTGTCCGATACCGACCTACGCGACACATTTCCCGATCAGATCGCATGGCATAACGTCTGCACGTGGTCGCGACGGGACGGACGCGTGCTGACGCGGCAGCAGGAGCGCTTTGGCGCTTTGGTGCTGGATGATCGCGCATGGGCTGATGCGACCCATGAAGATGTTGCTGTGGCAATGTTGGACGGCGTGCGGCAACTGGGCCTGATCCCAGGCAAAGCCGCCAAGCTGTTTCTGGCGCGTGCGCGGTTGATGGGCTCAGACTTTGCCAATTTCCCGGATTTCTCGGACACTCACCTGTTGGAGACGTTGAGAGACTGGCTGCTACCCCATCTGGTCAATGTCCGCAGCGCAGGCGATTGGAAGGGGTTTGATTTACTTCCAGCCCTGACAGCGCGGCTGTCTTGGGATCAGCAACAGGCGTTGGACAAAGCAGCCCCCTCGCATTTCACGACGCCACTGGGACGTAAACTGGCAATTGACTACGAAGGTGCGCAACCCCAAATCTCGTTGCGCCTGCAAGAGGTGTTTGGCGTCACCCGGCATCCCATGATCGCGGGGCAACCCTTGCAAATCACACTGTTGTCACCCGCTCAGCGCCCAGTTCAGGTTACCACTGACTTGCCGGGATTTTGGATCGGATCCTATGCGGATGTGCGCAAAGACATGCGCGCAAGCTATCCTCGACATCCCTGGCCAGAAGATCCAACGCAGGCCGATCCGACCTTGCGGGCAAAGCCGCGCGGGACTTAGCGGGTGGACTGCTGCACCGTCTGGGCGGTCAAGACCAGCAAGCCGCCTGCAATGGCCCAGTTCTTGACAAAAATCGACATCTGCCATGGGTCGTCCGGGATCAAATGGAAAATACTCGTGATCATACAGTAGAGCGCCAAGGCAAAGCTGACGGGAGCCAACCAAAACCCACACATCAGGCAAAACGCGGCAAAGCCGTTGAATGCCATCGCAGGCCAAACCAAAATCGTCGGCAATCCGCGCGCTGCAAGCAGCGCTTGTGTCGCTTCGGGGGCAATAAGTTTTTGAACACATCCTGCAACAAAAAGGGCCGCCAACAACAGGCGGCCCAAAAGCACTAGCGTGTTTGTTATCTTGTCGCTCATGCAGCGGCAGGTTCAAACGTCAATGCAACGCCATTCAGGCAATGCCGTTTGCCCGTCGGTTCGGGGCCATCGTCGAAGATATGGCCCAAATGGCCACCACACCGGTCACAATGCACCTCTGTACGGACAGAAAACAGACTGCGATCCGGCATCGTAGCAACCGCATCTTCAAGGGGGGCATAAAAGCTAGGCCAGCCTGTGCCACTTTCATATTTAGTCTCAGAGCTATAAAGGCTCTGATCACAGCCTTTACAATGGTACACACCTTTGCGGTCTTCGTCGTTCAAAGGGCTAGAAAAAGGGCGTTCTGTGCCCCCATTGCGCAGCACTTCATAGGCTTCCTCGTCCAGCTTTTCGCGCCACTCTGCCGGAGTATAGCTTACTTCAAAGTCACCCTCGGCAACGGTACCGGCGCGGGCAGGTGCGGTAAAAGAAAATGGCGTCAGCGCCATCACAAAACTGCTGTATTTCAATAATGTCCGGCGTTTCATCAAAAGCCCCTCTCGGTCACATCGTCCAGATGGAAATAAAATCTGCCGAACAGTCTGCAATACAGAACTGTCCGGCAGGTCACTCGTTACATGCGCAATGCGCGAACACTAGTTAAACTGGTTACAACGGCAAATCGTTCCATTTCACCTTTACAAGCAGCATCTGATCACATCGGCGACACGTCGCTTTTTCCAAATATGCTGCTCTAAAACTCGCACACACCACTCTTGGCATCAGGTTTCGTTGTGATGCCGAGATACGGTATCAACGAGGATGAATGACAAAGAGTTTCAGGTGATTGGAAATAATCTGCGGTTTTTGATCAATTTCGAAATATTAATCGCTTAACCACGCAGTACATCGGCGTCGCAAGTCCGACATGATCCGCGAAAACAGGTTTAAAGTTCTTTCATTTCGCCCGCAGCAAGCACGGCACCGGTAGGCGCACCCGTTGGAGAGCCCCCTATGGGTTCGTCCGAAATGGCCAGCGTTATCTCGGCGGCCTGACTGCGCAAAGCTTCAGGCACAAGAACGCGCACTGTTTCGCTGTCAGGTAAGACGCCCAACGAAACCGGTGCCTGGTCGGGCAAGATCGCCCAAAGCTCGAACACACGGTTTGGCAACACCTCGCCCGAGATACGACGCAAAGCGATTTCGTGCTTTACCGGCTCGACAACCGCCAAGACCTGCAACGCGCTTGTATCACTGCCCAGTTGGGCCGCCAATACAGTCGGCTGGGCGTCTGGCCGCGTGTTCATCTCAAGCAGTTGAACGCCTAAGTAGCCGGCAAACAGTACGGATACCATGCTGACACCCTGCCACAGCCAAACGCGCTGCAAGACAGAAACACAGGTTTTTGGAAAGACTTGCGCAAGCAGCTTTTTCTTGACCCGCGCGGGCGGTTTGACGGGGTTAATGTCATCTGTCATCGCACTCAGGCGTTCCTGCCAAAAGACAACTCGTGATGCAAATTCCGAGTCTGTCGCCATTCTGCGGCGACCCTCCAAGAGATCCTTTTCAGATGCCACGCCAAGCACAAGTTCGGCGGCCAGGACATCATCGTCACGCGGGGTATCTGTTTGTTCTGTCATTGGCTCATACATTCCCGCAAGGCAATCAGCCCGCGCCGCAGCCATGTGCGCATTGTGTTAAGCGGCACACCAAAGCGGTCCGCAAGATCGGCGTAGGTTTCACCGTCAAGATACGCCCCGCGAATGGCTTTGGCACGATTTTCCTCAAGCGTGTCCAGACATCCCGACAGGCGCGATGCCTCGGATGATGCAACGACCGCCTGTTCGGGATTCAGCCCCGGGGCGACCAATTCAAAACCGGGGGTGTCGATATCTTGGTGACCCTTTTTACGGGCCCGAAGGCGGTCGATAGAGGTGTTTCGCGCAATCGTGATCAGCCATGTCATCGGACTTAATCCGTTGGCAGAATAACGATCTGCATTTTTCCATATCTTTACAAATGTATCCTGCATGGCATCCTCTGCGGCGGCGCGCTTGTTCAAAACACGCAGGCAAACCCCGAATAGTTTCGCAGAAACACGGTCATAAAGCTGATCAAACGCGACACGATCCTTCATAGCAACGCGTGCGATAAGGTTTTCGATCTCAGTACGGTCCGATTGCAAGGGCTGCTTCTCCGTCTGACTAAAATACCAATACCATTCACCAAGATGGCCAGCCCCGGGAGCAACTTTTTCCAGTGACAGTGCCATCGGTCTTTAACATAAGCTAAATGAGCAGGCTTGGCCAATTGTATTGCATCTAGTTTGCACCGAGCCCGCTTGGTCTTGCAAGCTATCGCAGCCTTTGCAGACAAGACCCCTTTCAGAAGGAAATCAGATGACCCCTAGACGTTCTTCATATGATGTTGTGATCGTTGGCGGTGCGATCTTCGGGTCCTCGCTGGCTTGGTGGCTCACGCAGACTCCCAGCTTTGATGGCACGGTGCTGGTGGTCGAGCGTGACCCGACCTATCAATTCGCCTCCACCAGCCATACCAACAGCTGCATTCGTCAGCAGTTCAGCTCGGCCATCAATGTTCAGGTGTCACAATTCGGCGCACAGTTTATCAAGAATTTCCGCCACTTCATGGGCGATGATCCAGATGTACCACACTTAACGCTGCAAAGTTTTGGCTACATGTACCTTGCAGATACAGCCGAATTTGCACAAACGCTGAAGCGCAACCAGCAGATCCAGACATCGCTTGGAGCAGCCACAAAACACCTGGACCGCGCAGAAATTGCCGCGGCCTATCCGTTCTACCAGCTCGACGATATTCTGGCAGGAAATCACAATCTGATCGATGAAGGCTATTTCGATGGTGGTACGATGTTTGACTGGTTCAAACGTCAGGCCAAGCGCGGCGGCGTCGACTATGTCCACGACGAAGTCGTTGCGATGACGAAATCAAGCTCAGGCAGCAGTATCGCCTCTGTCACGCTGAAATCCGGGGCCGTTGTGGGCTGTGGCACGGTCGTTAACGCCTCTGGCCCGCGCGCACTTGCTACGGCACGATTGGCTGGCGTCTCGCTGCCTGTGGAGCCGCGCAAACGGTATACATACGTGTTTGATGCCGCTGACCCGCTGGACCGTGACCTGCCCCTGACGATTGACCCTTCGGGGGTGCACTTCCGTACTGAGGGGAAATATTACATGGCCGGATGCGCGCCAGACGAAGACATCGCCGTAGCATATGACGACTTTGGATTTGATCACAGCATCTGGGAGGCCAAGGCTTGGCCTGCCGTTGCCACCCGCATTCCGCAATTTGATCGCGTCAAGGTGGTCAATGAATGGGTCGGACACTATGCCTATAATACGCTTGATCAAAATGCTATTCTGGGGCGGCACACCACGATCGAGAACTTCGTTTTCATGAACGGGTTTTCCGGCCACGGGTTGCAACAATCCCCCGCGATTGGCCGCGGCGTGGCCGAGTTGATCACCTATGGCGAATACCGCAGTCTCGATTTGACGCCCTTTGATTATCAGCGGATAGAAGACAAACGCTCGATGATCGAACAGGCCATCATATAATTTTGGAAGGACACGAACATGTTGAAGAAATTGGTTTTGACCGGTGCTGCCGGACGTCTTGGATCATATCTGCGCGAACCCTTGTCGAAGATGTGCCAAGAGCTGGTCAGCACCGATATCGCAAACGAGATCGGCACGCTTTACCCGAACGAACGTTTCACCCAAGCCGACATTGCGGTCTATGACCAGATCGCGCCGCTTTTGGAAGGGGCCGATATGGTGGTTCACTTCGGTGCCATCGTGGATGAAAAACCATTCGAAGAATTGCTCGGTCCGAATTTCGTCGGCTCCTACAATGTGTGGGAGGCTGCATATCAGCTCGGGCTGCAAAGGGTCGTCTATGCCTCTTCCATCCATGCAGTCGGGATGCACAAGAAGGCAGATTTCATCGGCATTGATGCGCCCCACAGGCCCGACACCTTCTACGGCTTGGCAAAATGCTTCAGCGAGGACCTCGCCAGCATGTACTGGGACAAGCGCGGCCTTGAAGCCGTCTGCCTGCGCATCCTGAGCTGTGCCCAGGTCAACAATACCCGCGCTTTGGGGTCGTGGTTGTCTTATGATGATCTGATCCAACTGGTTACACGCGCCATCGACACGCCCTCGGTAGGGTTCAGCGTGATTTACGGCGTGTCAAACAATGACCGCGCACCTGTGGACAATGCCAAAGCGTCCTTTCTTGGCTACCGCCCGAAGGACAACGCGGAACAGTTTGCCGAGGCCCTTTTGGCCGAAGCCGAACCCGTTGACCTGAAAGACCCCGGGCAAATGTGCCACGGCGGCCCTTTTGCAAAGGTCGATCTGGGTCAAAGCGGTGTGGCGTCGATGAACATCGTTAACGACAAA
>Ga0307981_1001786_pt1 | contig 18501 bp, 18 predicted proteins | sample OrgLakmetagen987_FD_201849 | JGI IMG/M metagenome (GOLD analysis project Ga0307981, IMG submission 201849) | Saline water microbial communities from Organic Lake, Antarctica - #987 | ecosystem: Environmental > Aquatic > Non-marine Saline and Alkaline > Saline | place: Antarctica: Organic Lake... | reverse complement strand
GGTCTGATCCTGCGTCAGAAAAAGGGGCCGGTCGGGATCGGGGTGGAAAGTGTGCTGCTCTTTGCGATCTATGCCGGGGCGGTCGCTTTGCAGGTCTTCGCCACCGGATGATCGCGCCGCTCCGGCTTGACACAGGCCCCATGCCGGGCGATGCCGCGCGGATGAACACCGAAAAGCGCCCACAGCAGGTCTACACGCTGGTCGTCGAGATCGGCCGCAAGGCGGGCGACGGCCTGCCGAAAAAGGCCACCGGGGCCGCACTGATGGTCTTTGCCTCGGGCGTGGACGAGGCCGAGGCGGTGCGCGAGACGGTGGCGGTCCTCAAGCAGGCCGATACCGCGCCGCTGGACGTGTCGGGCTACGGAACGCTGGCCGACCGCGAGGCCGAGGGGCACGAGATCGACGAGGAAGAGCGCGCGTTGATGCAGCGCGCCCTCGACGACAATGCGGTGATCGTCGCCCAGATGACGCCGTTCTACGACTGAGCGTGCGGCTTGGGCCGGCATCCCGTCAGACCCCGCCCCGACTGTCGCGCATCTGCCATAGGCGGCGCCTGGTTCGTCGAAACACTTGCAGGCGATTCGCCCGTGCAATACGCTCCGGGCATATTTTCCATGGAGTACGTCATGATCCCGTCACGCCTCTCGCTTTACGCGCTCGCCACCTCGCTTGGCACCTTCGCCGCCCCCGTCAGTGCCGATCCGACCATCGGCATCGGGTTCAGCCTTTCGTTCGGGGGCGGACAGCCCCAACTGGGCGCGGGCGTGCGGGTGTTTTCCGACGATGAAGAGGATGAATTCGCGGCCGCTCTCGGGCTCGATTACGTGTTCACCACACAGAGCTGGCGCCCCACCATCGGTGCGGCCTATCTGATGGAAGACAGCTATCTCGGGCTTGATCTTGGTTATAATTACACTCTGGGCACCTTCGACTTCGGGGCCGGCGCAGGGCTCGCGGATACCGATGACAACTAGGGCCGGCCGCCGGGACAACGCGCCGGCACTCTAAGCCAACAATCCATCGCAGGGCGGGAACCCTGATGGTTTGGATCAGCGGCAAGAGGGATGGTACAGAGCTGCCGGTCTCCGCCCACACGATCGAAGGCCCGAAAGATAACGCCTGAGGTTCCCACGGTGTCACGTGTCGCGTGGTTTGCTCCGGGATGCGCAGCACGGCAGGCGCAACCTCCAGAGCCAGTGACAGGACACGCCCATGCCCCATACGCCCCTCGACCCCGTCCGGCTGACCGCCGATCTCATCCGCTGCCCCTCGGTCACCCCCGAGGAGGGCGGCGCGTTGCAGCTTCTGGACCGCGTTCTGACCGGGGCCGGGTTCGAGTGCACGCGCGTCGATCGCGGCGGCATCGCCAACCTCTTCGCCCGCTGGGGGGCCAAGGGGGCGGCGCGGACCTTCGGTTTCAACGGCCACACGGATGTGGTCCCGGTGGGCGACGCGGCCGCGTGGAGCGTGCCACCCTTCGGCGCCGAGGACCGCGACGGCCAGCTTTGGGGGCGCGGCGCGACCGACATGAAATCGGGCGTCGCCGCCTTTGTCGCGGCGGCGGTGGATTTCGTGGCCGAGACCCCGCCCGATGGCGCGGTGATCCTCGCCATCACCGGCGACGAGGAAGCCGACGCGGTGGACGGCACGCGCGCGCTGCTGGACTGGATGGAATCGCAAGGCGAGCGCATGACCGCGTGCCTCGTGGGCGAGCCGACCTGTCCCGAGCGCATGGGCGAGATGATCAAGATCGGGCGGCGCGGCTCGCTGTCGGCCTGGATCACGGTCACCGGCGTGCAGGGCCATTCCGCCTATCCGCATCGCGCCTGCAATCCCCTGCCCGCGATGGCGCGGCTGATGGACCGGCTGGCCTCGCACAGGCTTGACGAAGGCACCACGCATTTCGATCCCTCGACGCTGGCCGTGGTGACGATCGACACCGGCAACCCGGCGACCAACGTGATCCCGGCAGACTGCCGCGCAACCGTCAATATCCGTTTCAACGACGCGCATGACAGCGCGTCCCTGATAACGTGGATGCAGGGCGAGCTGGACCGCGTGGCGGCTGAATTCGGCGTGACCGGGGACATGCAGGTCAAGGTGTCGGGCGAGAGCTTCCTGACCGCCCCCGGGCCGCTGTCGGATCTCGTCGCGGGCGCGGTGGAGGCCGAGACGGGCGGCACGCCCACGCTCTCCACCACCGGCGGCACCTCGGATGCTCGGTTCGTCAAGGATCATTGCCCGGTGGTCGAATTCGGCCTTGTCGGGCAGACCATGCATCAGGTCGACGAACGCGTCGAGATCGCGCAGATCCATCAGCTCAAGGCGATCTACGCGCGAACCTTGCGCGACTATTTCGCCTGATGCGCCGCACGCTGATCGTCATGGTCAAGGAACCGCGCCCCGGGCGCGTCAAGACCCGGCTGGGGCGCGAGATCGGCATGGTGCCGGCGGCGTGGTGGTTTCGTCATCAGACCGCGCGGCTGCTGCGCGAGGTGGACGATCCCCGCTGGACCCTTTGCCTTGCCGTCAGCCCGGATCGCGCGGGCCTGCAAAGCCGCATCTGGCCCGCGCATCTGCCGCGTCTCGCGCAAGGGCGCGGTGATCTGGGGGACCGCATGGGGCGGCTGCTGCGCGGTGTACCACACGGGCCGGTCTGCATCATCGGCGCCGATATCCCCGGTATCCGCCGGCACCACATCGCCCGCGCCTTCGCGGCGCTCGGGCGGCATGACGCTGTCTTCGGCCCCGCACATGACGGGGGGTACTGGCTGATTGGTTTGAGGCGCATGCGGGCCGTGCCCGCGACCCTGTTTCGGGGCGTGCGCTGGTCGAGCCGGACGGCGCTTGCCGACACCGTGGGCAGCCTTGGGGGCCGGCGCGTGGCCTGTATCGACACGCTGCGCGATGTCGACACGGCCACCGATCTGCGGGGCGACTGACCGAAGGCACCGCGCGCGCGCCGCTCCGTCCATGGCAGGACGGACGCCCGTAACAATCTCTTGCACGCGTCACGACAGCGGGTTATCTGACGATTGGCGCGGGTGTAGCTCAGGGGTAGAGCGTCTGCTTCCCAAGCAGAATGTCGTGAGTTCGAATCTCATCACCCGCTCCAGTCAGCCCATGAAGCCGGTTTCCAGACCGCCGCGCGCCGGTGAAGGCGGTACTGCCGGGCACCGCAAACCCGCCACCATGCATGACGGTTTCCGCGCCGGATCCGACACCGGTGCATGACTGCGAAATCGGCAGTTCGACGGGTCGGGCCTGCCGGAAAAGCACTTTTTCCCATGCGCTTGCGATTCCTTGTGTTATCTCAAGCGCATGGACATCGTTCTGATCACGACCTTCATCGCGGCGCTTTTCCTCGTCATCGGGGTGGCGGAGCCCTTGGCGGCGCGGTTGCGGCTGCCCTACAGCGTGATCCTTGCCAGCCTCGGTATCCTGATCGGGGCGAGCGCGATCTTTTTCCAGCGCACGGAACTGACCGACGCGCTGAACCCGGTGTCCGAGGCGATCCTGGGGATACCCATACGCTCCAACGTGTTTCTTTACGTGTTCCTGCCGACGCTGCTGTTTCAGGCGACGCTTGGCATGAACCTGCGGCGGATGCTGGATGACTGGGTGCCGATCCTTGTGCTGGCGGTGGTGGCGGTGGTGGTGGCGACGCTGAGTGTCGGCTACGCGCTGGCCTGGGCCAGCACACTGCCGCTCGCCGCCTGCCTGCTGATCGGTGCCATCGTCTCGACGACCGATCCGTCAGCGGTGGTCTCGATCTTCCGGTCGCTTTCCGCGCCACGGCGGCTGGCGCGGATCATCGAGGGCGAGAGCCTTCTGAACGACGCCGCGGCGATCGCGCTGTTCGGTCTGTTCATGGGTTTCGTGATGCTGGGCGTGCCCGACCCGAACCTTGGCGATGCGCTGGCCCGCTTTCCGCTGCTGATCGGCGGCGGCGCGGCCGTCGGCTGGCTGGCCGCAAGGGTCGCGGTCTGGGTGATGGCGCTGTTCGGCCGGCACGAGCTGGCGATGATCTCGATCTCGGTGGCGCTGCCCTATCTCGCCTATATCGGCGCCGAACAAAGCATCGGTGCATCGGGCGTGATCGCCGTTGTGGCCGCCGGGCTGACGCTGAACCTGACCGGGCCGGGACGGCTGCCGCCGCAGTCATGGGCCAATCTGCGCGAGGTCTGGGGGCTTCTGGCGCATTGGGCGGGCGCGTTGATCTTCATCCTCGCCGCATTGCTGATCCCGCGACTTCTGGAGGAGGTGCGGATCGAGGATTTCGTGCTGATCGGCGTCGTGATCGCGGCCGCCATCGCAGCAAGGGTGGTGATCCTGTTCGGGTTCCTGCCGCTTTTGACGGTGCTCGGGCTGTCGCCCGCGATCGAGCGGCCCTACCGGGTCGCGATCCTCTGGGGCGGCCTGCGGGGCGCGGTGACGCTGGCGCTGGCGCTTGCCGTGACCGAAAGCTTCCGGGTGCCCGAGGACATCCAGCGGGTGGTCGGCATCCTCGCCACCGGGTTCACGCTGTTCACGCTGATGGTGCAGGGCACGACGCTCCGGACGGTGATCGGCTGGCTCGGGCTCGACCGGCTGTCGCGGATCGATCAGGCGCTGTCGCGGCAGGTGGTCGCCGTGGCGCTGCAGACCGTCCGCGAGGATGTGGCGCGCACCACCGAGAATTACGAGTTGAACCGCGACATCGTCCGCTCCGAGGCCAAACGCTTTGGCGACCGGCTGGACGTGGCGGTGAAACAGGCCGAGGAAAGCGCCGACATCGTCGATCGCGACCGCGTGACGCTCGGGCTGATCGCGCTTGCCGGGCACGAGCGCGACACGATCCTGATGCGCGTCCGCGAGCGGACGATCTCGGCGCGGATGACCGAACAGGTGCTGTCGGATGCCGACCGTCTGATCGAAGGGGCGCGGATCCAGGGGCGCAGCGGGTATCAGGGCGCAGCACGGCGCAGCGTCGCTTACGGGCGCACCTTTCAGGCCGCCGTGTGGCTGCAGAGACGGCTGGGCCTGTCGACACCGCTGGCGCGGATGACCGCCGACCGGTTCGAGACCCTGCTGTCGCAGCGCCTGATCCTGCGCGATCTGGGCACGTTCATCGACGGGCGCATCCGCCGCATTCACGGGCGGCGGGTGGGCGAGCTGCTGCACGAACTGCTGACCCGGCGGATCGAGACGATCGAGACCGCGCTGGAAGGGCTGCGCCTGCAATACCCCGGATATGCCGAGAAATTGCAGCGCCGCTTCATCCGGCGCACGGCGCTGCGGCTGGAGGAACGCGAATACACCGCGATGCGCGAGGACGGGCTGATCGGTGCCGAGGTCTATACCGCGCTGATGCAGGATCTGGGCGGGCGCCGCGCCGCCGTCGAGGCGCGGCCAAAGCTTGACATGGCGCTTCAGCGGACAGAGCTGGTGCGGCAGTTTCCGCTGTTCACCGATCTCGGGGACGCCGCGCTGAAGCGTCTCGGTCGCGCGCTCGAGACACGCTACGTCAATTTCGGCGACGTCATCATCCGCAAGGATACTCAGGCCAAAAGCGTGTTCTTCATCTCGTCGGGGGCCGTGGAGCTGGAGAGCGCCGGCCAGACATGGCGGTTCGGGCGGGGCGAGATGTTCGGTCAGCTCGCGATCCTGATGAACAAGACCCGGCGGGCGGAGGCGCGCGCGATCGCGCCCTGCACGCTTCTCGTGCTCGACGAGGCGCGCTTTCGTCGCCTTCTGGCGCGCAGCACGGCGCTGCGACAGGCCGTGCGCACCAGCGCCGAGGCCCGCGGCATCGACCCGCAAAGCCTGCTGCCCCCGGGACAGGATAACACCGGGCCGGCGCGCCGCAAGAACGGCTAGAAAAGCACCCGGGGCAGCCATGTGGCGAGAAACGGCATCGCCCAGATCAGCGCGAGTCCGATCGCCTGCACGCCGATGAAGGGGGCGACGCCGCGATAGATCTGGCCGGTCGAGATTTCGCCGGGAGCGACCGCGCGCAGGTAGAACAGCGAGAATCCGAAGGGCGGCGTCAGGAAACTGGTTTGCAGGTTGATCGCCAGCAGCACGCCCAGCCAGATCGGATCATGCCCCATCACGATGAGCGACGGCGCGACGAGCGGCAGCACGATGACCGAGATCTCGACGAAGTCGAGGAAGAACCCGAGCACGAAGATCATCACGAACAGCAACGCACCACCGGGGCCGCCGGGCAGGTTGTCCAGCAGATGCGCCACGCGCGCTTCCCCGCCAAGCCCGACGAAGACCAGCGAAAAGACCCCGGCGGCAAGGATCGTCGCGAAGATCATCGCCGTCATGGTCAGCGTCGAATTGAGGGCGTCGTGCAGGATGCGGTCCCGGATCGCCGCGCGCAGCGCAAGACCGACAGCGGCGAGTCCCGTGAGCGCCAGAACGGCATAGACCCCGCCAAGCGCCCAGTCGGCAGCGCCGGTATCGCTGCGTTGCAGCCGCACCGGAAAGGCGCCGGCCAACAGACCCAGCCCGATCAGCGCCGCCGCCCCGATCAGGATCAGCCGGGAATTGATCCCGATCTTGCGTCCGGCCATCAGCAGCGCGCCGATGGCCCCGACAGAGGCCGCCTCGGTCGGGGTGGCGATCCCGAAAAGGATCGCGCCCAGCACGGCGAAGATCAAAAGGACCGGGGGCGCGATCGCGGCCATGACCTCGCGCCAGTCGGGTCTGCCGGGGCCGGTCTCGGCGGGGGGCATGGCGGAGGGGCGCAGCGCACCGAGGATCAGGATATACACGAGGTACAGCGTCACCAGAAGCAGCCCCGGCAAAAGGGCCGCGGCAAAGAACTGGCCGACCGAAAACTTGCCCTGTTCGTATTGCGCCTGCTGGTAGGCGTTCGACATCACGTCCGCGAGGATGATCAGCAGCGTCGAGGGCGGGATGATCTGCCCCAGCGTGCCAGCCGTGCAGACGATGCCCGAAGCCACGGCCGGATTGTAGCCCGCGCGCAGCATGGTGGGCAGCGCGATCATGCCCATGGCGACCACGGTCGCCCCGACGATGCCGGTGGAGGCCGCCAGAAGCGCGCCCACCAGAACCACCGAGATCCCGAGCCCGCCGCGCAAGACCCCAAAGCTGCGCCCCATGGTGTCGAGCAGATCCTCGGCGATCCGGCTCTTTTCGAGGATGGCCCCCATCAGGACGAAAACCGGAATGGCGATCAGCACGGTATTGCCGATCAGCCCGAAGACCCGATGACCCAGCCAAGATAGGCGAAGGCCACGGCGACACCGGCAATGCTGAACGACACCCGAAAGCCCGACAGGATCGCCGCCATCAGCGCGGCGAACATGATCAGGTCGAGATGATCGGTCATGTCTCGGCCTTGCCCGTGACGAGGCGCAGCACCAGCGACAGCGATTGCAGCAGGATCAGGATGCAGAAGGCCGGGATCAGCGACTTGAGCAGAAAGACCGCCTCGATCCCGCCGACGGAAATCGGCCCTTCGAGAATTCGCCACGAGTTTCGGACCGAGGGCCGCGACCAGTGGAGCAGCGCGGTCATCGACGGCATCAGCAGGAACAGGTGGCCGAAAAGGTCGATGCGCCGCCGGGCCGTGTCACTGACCTTGGCATAGATCACATCGACGCGGACATGCTTGTCGACCAGCAGCGTGAACCCCGCGCCCAGCATGAACAGCGTCGCATGCATGTAAAGCACGCTTTCCTGCGCGGCGATGGAGTTGACGCCGAAGACATAGCGCCCGATCACGATGCAGAACTGCACCAGCACCATGAGCAGCGCCAGCCAGCGAACGCCGCTTGCCACGGCGCGGTTCATCCCGTCGATCGCGTCGGCCAGTCCCAGCATCACCCCTGCCCCGTGGATCGCGGTGCGCGACATGCGCCGCGCACCGTTTGCGGATCAGTACCCGAAGACACCGGCGCGGGCGTTCATCTGGCCGTTATCGGCGTAGGTCTTGTATCCGCCGACAAGGTCGCGGTAGGCGATGACGCTTTCGGTGATGCGGCGCACCAGCTCGTCATCATCGTCAAGATATTCCTGCATGACCTCTTTGGCGGCATCGCCCATGGCGGCGATCACGTCATCGGGCAGTATGCAGCGTCACGTTGATGCGCCCGCCCGACATGGTGGTGATGCGATCGGCCAGTGTCTGGGCGGCGACACCGGGTCCGGGCAGGTTTCTGGGCCATGCCGAAACGAGGCTTCAGTCGCTCACATCCTGGACTATGGCGGGGGACGCAAGCGCGGTCGCGGCGGTGCCGGCGGCGGCGCCATGATGGATGCTGACCCATGTCGCGCCGCTTGCGGTGTTGACCAGCGCATTGAGCAGCGGCCAGTCGCTGACCGAGTCCGAGCCGTCGCGCATCGCTTCGGTCTCGCGGTTGGGCGAGGCGACCGAGCCCGCGTCCAGATGGTCGCGCCCGATCACCACCGGGGCCTTCAATTCGCCGCTGGCCACCATCTCGTTGAAGGCCAGCCCCGCAAGGTGCCGCGCGCCCAGCCCGAGCCAGCAGATCCGCGCCGGCAGGCCCTGAAACGAGATCCGATCGCGGGCCATGTCGAGCCAAGTGTGCAGCTTGGCATTGTCGGGGAAAAGCTCTTTCAGCCTGGCGTCGGTGGGGTAGCTATCCTCGGGGTCGCCAGAAAGGGCGCACCAGCGGAACGGCCCCACGCCCCGACATAAGAGCGGCCGGATATAGGCGGGCACGAAGCCGGGAAAGGCAAAGGCATTCTCCAGCCCCTCCTCGAGCGCCACCTGCCGGATGTTGTTGCCGTAATCCAGTGTCGGCACGCCCGCGTTCCAGAAATCCACCATCGCCGCGACATGCAGCTTCATGCTGGCGCGGGCGGCCTTTTCCACCGCCTTGGGGTCTTTTTCGCGCGTGTCGCGCCACTCGGCCATGGTCCAGCCCTGCGGCAGGTAGCCGTTGGTAGGGTCATGCGCGCTGGTCTGGTCGGTCACCATGTCGGGACGGATGCCGCGGCGGACAAGGTCGGGGAAGACATCCGCGGCGTTGCCCAGCAGGGCCACCGATTTCGCCGCGCCCGCCGCCGTCCAGCGTTCGATCATCGCGAGTGCATTATCGAGGCTGTCGGATGTCTCGTCCACGTAGCGGGTGCGCCGGCGGAAATCGATGCTGTCGGGGTTGCATTCCACCGCCAGACAACAGGCCCCGGCCATCACCGCCGCCAAGGGCTGTGCGCCGCCCATGCCGCCAAGCCCGCCGGTGAGGATCCACTTGCCGGTAAGGTCGCCGCCGTAATGCTGACGCCCGGCCTCGGCGAAGGTCTCGAAGGTGCCCTAAACGATGCCCTGACTGCCTATGTAGATCCACGACCCGGCGGTCATCTGGCCATACATCGCCAGACCCTTTTTATCGAGCTTGTTGAAATGGTCCCATGTCGCCCAATGCGGCACGAGGTTGGAATTGGCGATCAGCACGCGCGGCGCGTCGGCATGGGTCTTCACGATGGCAATGGGCTTGCCCGATTGCACGACCAGCGTCTCGTCGCCCTCCAGATCCCTCAGGCTCTCGACCATGCAGTCGAAATCGGCCCATGTCCGCGCGGCACGTCCGATGCCGCCATAGACCACCAGTTCGTGCGGGTTCTCGGCCACGTCGGGGTACAGGTTGTTCATCAGCATCCGCAGCGGTGCCTCTGTCTGCCAGCTTTTCGCGGTCAGCTCCGGGCCGGACGGCGGGTAGATGTCGCGGGTGTTCTTGCGCGAATCGCTCATCGCGGTCTCCAGTCGGACAGGGTTTCGAGAATGGCCGTGAGATGCGCCCGCAGGCGGTCGGCGCGCGCCGCGTCATAGTCCCATGGCGGGGCCTCATGCATGTAGGCGGATTGCGCCAGTTCGATCTGGATCGCGTGCACGCCCTGTTCCCGCTGCCCGTAATGGCGCGTCGTCCAGCCGCCCTTGAACCGCCCGTTCAGCACGCTTGTGTAGCCGTTTGCGGCCTCGCAGATCCGCATGACGGCGGCCTCTATCGCGGGGGCGCAGGTCGCGCCGGTATAGGTGCCGATGTTGAAATCGGGCAGCGTGCCGTCGAAGAGATACGGGATGCGCGACCGGATCGAGTGGCAATCGTAAAGCAGCGCGAAGCCGTGCTTTGCGCGCGCGCGGTCAAGCTCCGACGTGAGGGCGGCATGGTAAGGCGCGTGGTACGCCGTGCGCCGCCGCTCCATCTCTGCGGCTTCCGGCTCCTGCCCCGGCAGGTAGATCGGATGACCGTCGAAATCGGTCAGCGGGCACAAATCGGTGGTGTTCCGGCCGGGATAGAGGCTTGCCCCCGAAGGGTCGCGATTGACGTCGATCACGTAGCGATGGACCCGCGTGCGCACGCTCGTCACCTCGTCGATCAGCCCCGCATAAAGCCGGTCGATATGCCAGTCGGTATCGGCGAGCGCGCGCCCGGTCTCATTCAAGCGCGACAGGCAATCGTCGGGCATGTCGGTGCCGGTATGCGGCAGACCCAGAACCAGCGGGCTTTCGCCCCGCGTGATCTCGATAGGAGTCATACCGACATCTCCAGCCCGGCGGCACCCGAAAGGCTGTCATCCGCGATACACGCCGCCGCGGCCTTGATATCCGGCGCGAGGTAGCGGTCCTGTCCAAGGCGCGGGACAGCCGCACGCAGACACCGCAGCGCCGCCTTCAAGGGTGCGGAGGTGACCAGCGGCGCGCGCTGCTCGATTCCTTGCGCGGCGCAGATCGCCTCGATCCCCAGGATCACCGACAGGTTCGCCGTCATCCGCCCCAGCCGCCGCGCACCATGCGCGGCCATGCTGACATGGTCCTCCTGATTGGCAGAGGTCGGCGTGCTGTCGGTCGAACAGGGATTGGCCAGATGCTTGTTCTCGCTCATCAGCGCGGCACTTGTGACCTCGGCGATCATCAGACCGGAGTTCAGCCCCGGCTCGGGCGTCAGGAACGGCGGCAGATCATGCGACAGCGTCGGGTCCACCATCAACGCCACGCGGCGCTGCGCGATGGCACCGATCTCGGCCACGGCCAGCGCGATCTGGTCGGCGGCAAAGGCGACCGGCTCGGCGTGGAAATTGCCCTTGACAGGATCTCGGCCGTGTCGCGCTGCCGGGGATCAGGATATGGGTCATCGCGCACCTGCGAAGATACGGGCATGGAGCGGGGTGATGCCGATGCCGTAGGACAACTCGGCGGGGTCCGTGACAGACCAGATCGCGAGATCGGCCCGCATGCCGGGCGCGATCACGCCGCAATCATCGAGGCCAAGGGCGCGGGCCGCATTGCGCGTGGTCCCGGCCAGCGCCTCGGCCGGGGTCGTGCGAAAGAGCGTGCAGGCCATGTTCATCGCCAGCAGAAGCGACCCCAGCGGCGACGATCCGGGGTTCCAGTCGGTGCCCACGGCCATCGGCACGCCATGGTCGCGAAACGCCTGCACGGGCGGCGCTTGCGTCTCGTGGAGCGTGTAAAACGCGCCGGGCAGCAACACGGCGACGCTGCCCGCAGCCGCGAGCGCGGCGGCATCGCCCTCGGTGGCGTATTCGACATGATCGGCCGACAGCGCGCCGTATTTCGCGGCCAATGCCGTGCCACCGCTATGGCTGAGCTGTTCGGCATGCAGCTTGACCGGCAGCCCGAGGGCGCGCGGCGTCAAAAACGCGCCCGATCTGCGCGGTGTCGAACGCGATGCCCTCGCAGAACCCGTCAACGGCATCGACCAGACCTTCGGCTTGCGCGGCCTTCAGCGCGGGGATGCAGACCTCGTCGAGATAGGCGTCGGCATCGGCACCGGCGGGCACGGCATGCGCGCCCAGAAAGCTCGTGACCACGCGGACGGGACGGTGCCGGGGCAGCGCCCGTGCCACAGGCAGCATCTTGAGTTCGGTTTCGATATCGAGGCCGTAGCCCGATTTGACCTCGACCGTGCCGACGCCTTCAGCGATCGCTGCATCGACGCGCCGCAGCGCGCCGTGCAGCAATTCGGCCTCGGAGGCGGCCCGCGTCGCGGTGACGGTCGAGACGATCCCGCCCCCGGCGCGCGCGATCTCCTCGTAGCTGGCCCCTTCCAGCCGGATCTCGAATTCGCGCGCGCGGTTGCCGCCATGCACGATATGCGTGTGACAATCGACCAGCGCCGGTGTGACCAGACACCCTTGATAGCTCTTGTGCGCGAGCCCGGCATATGCGGCGGGCAGGTCTGCGGCGCGACGCGGCGCTGGACAGCCTGATCTTCGCGGGCGGCGGCCCGGACGGCCTGCGCGAGGTCTGGAGCGCCGGGCGGCATGTCGTCCGGCAGGGGCACCATATCCGGCGCGACGCGATCATCGCGGGTTTCATGCACAGGATGAGCCGACTGGAGACCGCGATTTGAACGACGAGACGCGGCTTTCCTGGATCGATGTGCGCAACGAGATCCGCGCCCGCATCCTCGACAGGACCTATGCGCCCGGCGACAGGCTGCCGCGCGACGCGGATATCGCCGCCCACCTTGGATGCGCCCGCGCCACGGTGCATCGCGCGATGCAGGACCTGTCGCAGATCGGGCTGGTCGCGCGCAAGCGCAAGGGCGGCACCCATGTCCACAGCGATCCGGTAACGCGCATGACGGTCGATATCCCGATCACCCGGCGCGAGATCGAACAGCGGGGCAGCACATACGGCTACCGATTGATCAGCCGCAGCGTCGAGCCGACGCCCGGCGCGGTCATGGCACGGTTCGGCATCGCGGAGCCGGTCGACATGCTGCGCGTCAAGGCGTTGCATCTGGCCGACGACCGCCCCTACATCCTCGAGGATCGCTGGGTCGACACCCGGTCCACACCGCGGATCCTTGATGTCGATCTGAGCCGTGAGAGCGCCAATGAATGGCTTGTGCGCAACAAGCCCTACAGCCGCGTCGATGTCCGGTTCTCAGCCATGAATGCCGGGGCCGAGACGGCGCGGCATCTCGGCACCGCCACGGGCAGCGCCGTTCTTGTCATCGACCGCACCACGTGGATCGACGCGGCGCCGATCACCACCGTGCAGGCCGTGGCCGCCCCGGGCTATCAACTCGCCGCGCAGAGTTGAGAGACCCTTGACGCGCGATTTGCGCCAAACTGTTGAACAATCGGATTATGGGCTAGGTATGGACTGATGTTCTTGGATATATGCAGATGAACCGCAGCGTGAAAATGGTCGCGGGCCTTGGAATCGTCGTGCTGTTCGCCCTTGCGGGGGTGACCGGCACGCAGGCGCTGCTGTCGGTTCAGCAGACGGATGACGGCGGGCGGGCCAGCAATGCGACACGCGTCGCGGTGGCCTCGCCGGAGCAGCGCCGCATGGAGGATGCCGTGACGGCGACCGGCACCATCATGCCGGTGCGCGCGGTCGAGCTTGTGCCGAACGCACCGGGGCGCGTCACCGGCGTTCCGGTGTCCTCGGGGCAGCAGGTTGCGGCGGGTGACCTGCTGATCCAGCTGGATGATCGCGCTGCACGTGCGGCGCTCGCCGACGCCGAGGCGACACTCCGCGAGGCGCAGCAAGCCTATACAAGGATCGAGCGTCTGGCCGAAAGCAATGCCGCCGCCGAATCCCGGCTTGAAAGCGCGCGCGCCGATCTGCACCGCGCCGAAGCGGCCGTGATGGCGGCCGACGCGGATCTGGAGGATCGCACGATCACCGCGCCTTTCGACGGAACCCTCGGTGTGATCGATATCGATGAAGGTGCGTATCTCGACGGCACGACTCCGGTGACGCGCCTGTCGGACCTGTCCTCGGTCGAGGTGTCGGTCTCGCTGCCGGAGCGGTATTTCGAAAGCGTGAAACCGGGCCAGACCCTGCAGGTCACCACACCGGCCTATCCCGGCGAAACGTTCGAAGGGCGTATCACGCTGCGCGCCCCCGAGATCGACCGCGACACGCGCAGTTTCGAAATGAGGGCGGAGATCGCCAATCCCGACCGGCGTCTCGCGGGCGGCATGTTCGCCCGGTCGCGTCTGCTGCTTGGCAGCTATGACGGCGTCGCGATCCCCGCTGCGGCGATCATCAGTGAGGGCCTGAAAAGCTACGTCTACACCGTCGCGGATGGCACCGCCACGCGCATCGATATCGATCCCGGCAAATCCTTGGGTGAGCTGACCGAGGTGCGCGGCGGGATGGCCCTTGGCGACCGCGTGGTCGTGGCCGGCTGGGATCAGCTTTCGGACGGGGCCGCGGTCAGCGTCGAAGGGGACGGCGCGCAGGAGGCGACCGAGTGACCCTGCCCGATCTTTGCATCCGTCGCCCCGTTCTGGCCACGGTGATGTCGATGCTGATCGTCGTCATGGGCATCATGGGGCTGAGCCGCATGCCCGTGCGCGAACTGCCCGATACGACGACCGCGCAGGTCACCGTCAGTGTCGATTACATCGGCGCGGGTCCCGGCGTCGTCGACAGCGAGCTTGCCACCGTGATCGAAGGCGCGGTGTCCAGCGTCGCCGGCATCGACCGGATCGAGACCGAATCCGAGCTGGGGGGCCTGCGCACCGTGATCACCTTCCGGCAGGGACGCGATGTCGATCAGGCGGCCTCGGACGTGCGCGCCGCGGTGCAGGCGGTGACCGACGATCTGCCCGACGAGGCCGAGGATCCGCAAATCGAGAAGAACGACAGTCAGGGCGATCCGATCGTCTGGATGACCATGACCTCCGAGACGATGTCGGCGTCGGAGTTGACCGATTATGCCGACAGGTTCGTGACCGACCGGCTGGAAACGCTCGCCGGTGTCGCGGCGGTGCAGGTCTATGGCGACCGGCCCTATGCGATGCGCGTCTGGCTGCAGCCCGAGGAGATGGCGGCACGCGGCGTCACCACCAATGACGTCGCCGACGCGCTGCGCGGCAACAATCTGGAACTGCCCGCCGGACAGCTTGAAAACGATGCGCGCACCTATCTGTTGCGCACCGAAACGCGGCTGTCCAGCGTCGCCGAATTCGAGGATCTGATCGTCACCGCGACCGGGGCCGGAAACGTCACCCTCGGTGATGTGGCCCGGATCGAGATCGGCAGCGAAACCGACGATACCGAGTTCCGGTCGAACGGCGAGACGGCGCTCGGGATCGGCGTGCTGCGCCAGTCGGCGGCGAACACGCTGTCGATTTCCACTGCGGTGCGGGACGAGGTGGCCGATATCCAGTCCGGCCTGCCCGGCGGCACGCGCCTGCAGATCACCTCCGATGATGCCGATTTCATCGAAAGTTCGATCCGGCAGGTGCTGATCACGCTGAGCATCTCGGTGGGCATCGTCGTCGCCGTGATCTTCGTGTTCCTCGCCTCTGTGCGGGCGACCATCGTGCCGGCGGTGACGATCCCCATCGCCCTGCTGGGGGCCTGCGGCGGGATCGCGCTGGCCGGGTTCTCGATCAACACGCTGACGCTGTTCGCGCTGGTGCTGGCGATCGGTCTGGTGGTCGATGACGCGATCGTGGTGCTGGAAAACATCGAGCGGCGCGTCCGCGAGGGCGACGACCCCAAAGAGGCCGCGCGCGTCGGTGCCAATCAGGTGTTCTTCGCGGTGGTCTCGACCTCTGCGGTGCTCATTTCGGTGTTCGTGCCGCTGTCGTTTCTGGAAGGCGAGATCGGCAAGCTGTTTCGGGAATTCGGCGTGACGCTGGCGATCGCCGTGGTCCTGTCGACCTTCGTCGCGCTGACGCTATGCCCGGTGATCGCCAGCCTCGTGCTGTCCCAGGATCGCGCCGAGGGCCGCTTTGCGCGGGCCGTGAACGGCACGACAGAGCGCCTGTCGCAGGGCTACAACCGCCTTCTGAGGCGGGCGATCGGTGCCCCGGTGGTGATCCTCGCGATCGCCGCCGCGCTCACCGGCATGTCCTGGACGCTTTACCAGGAGCTGCCCTCGCAGCTGACCCCGGACGAGGATCGCGGCATCTTCTTCGTGTCGGTCAACGGCCCGGCGGGATCGGCGCTGCCGTTGACCGATGGCGCGGTCCGCGAGGTCGAGGATCTGATCGCCCCCTACCGCGAGGATGGCACCGTCGAGGATCTGATCTCCATCGTCGGGCAATACGGCGAGGCCGGGCGCGCCTTCATGGTCGCGATCATGTCGGACTGGGGCGACCGCGACATGGGTCCGCGCGACGTGCTGGCAGAGCTGCGCCCGGACTTCGCCGCGATCCCCGAGGCCAGCGTGCGCAGCTTCGCGCCCTCTGGTTTGAGCGCCGGCAGCGGTTCGGGGCTCGAGGTGATCGTCACCGCCCCCAGTTTTGACGAGGCGGCGGAGTTCTCGAACGAGATGGCCGAGCGTCTGCGCGCCAATCCCGACCTCGTCGGCGTGCGCCGCGACTACGAGATCAACACGCCCGGCTTCGACATCAAGGTGAACCGGGATCTGGCGCGGGAAATCGGCGTTGATGCGCGGGCCATCTCCGACGCGGTACGCACCTTCTTCGCCTCCGCGCAGGTGACCGAGTTCATCTCGCGCGACCGCCAGTATCCGGTGATCCTTCAGGCCCCCGATGACCGCCGGTTGGCGACCGACGACCTGCGCGGCGTGAACGTGCGGGCCGAAAACGGCGCGCTCGTGCCGCTCGACGGGCTGGTGGAGCTGCAGAGCCGCGCCTCGGTGCGGGCCTATAACCGGTTCAACCGGCAGCCTTCGGTCGAAATTTCCGCCTCACTCGCCGAGGGTGTCGATCTGGGATCGGCCATCGCCACGGTCGAACAGATCGCCGCCGAGATGCCCCCGCAAATGCAGATCTTCTATGCGGGACAGGCCGAAAGTTTTCAGGAGACCTCCGGCGGGATCGCCATGACCTACGCGCTGGCGCTGCTGGTGGTGTTTCTCGTTCTCGCCGCGCAATTCGAAAGCTTCGTTCAGCCCGTGGTGATCATGCTGTCGGTGCCATTGGCCGTGGCGGGCGCGCTGCTGACGCTGCTGTCGCTTGGCGAAGCGATCAACATCTACACGCAGGTGGGTCTTGTCATGCTGATCGGCCTGATGGCCAAGAACGGCATCCTGATCGTCGAGTTCGCCAACCAGCTGCGCGACGAGGGCTATGCCGTGCGCGAGGCGGTGATCGAGGCGGCGACCGTACGTCTCCGCCCGATCCTGATGACCGTGTTGTCGACCGTGCTGGGGGCCGTGCCGCTGGTGCTGTCCAGCGGGGCGGGCGCGGCAAGCCGGTTTTCCATCGGCATCGTGATCATCGGCGGCTTCATGGCGGCGTCGATCCTGACGCTGTTCCTGACCCCGGTGCTGTACGATCTTCTGCAACGCGAGCGCCGCCGCGCGCCAGAGACCGACGCGCGCGCCGCCTGAGCATGGCGGCCCCCTGCCCCGCCCGGTCCGGTCCGCGTCGTCGGTGCTTGATGCTTGTCGCGGCATGCCAATTCGGGCAAGGACCGGGGACCAGATCACGCGACCGGTGTCCCATCATGTCCGGAAAAAACCTGAACACGGCAAATCTCGAAAAGCCGGGCGCGTAAACGCCTGCCGGGCTGGTGATGGATCCGGTGCAGGGCAATGCCGCCCTATGGCACCATCGCCCGGATGTCGCGCACCGGCTGCAGGAGGCGGCACGGGCCGATCAAACGGCCCCTATCCCGGCGGCGCTTCGTCACCCGGCGGCAGCATCTTGTCGTCGTCCATCACCAGCTTGGAGAGATCCGCAGCCGCGGCGCGCAGCGCCGGAAGACAGGCCAGCGTGCGGTCCACGTCGAAGCGCTGCGAGGGCGCGTGAAACGACAGCGTGACCATCAGCCGCCCGTTGACGTCCAGCACCGGGACCGCGAGTGCGATCATGCTGTCCATGAATTCCTCGCGGTCGAGCGCATATCCCTGTCGGCGAACGGTCGCGATCTCGGCCAGCAGCCCGCCCCGATCGGTGATCGTGTTGGGGGTGCGGCGGTCCAGATCGGTGGCGGCAACATACTTTTTCAGATGATTGCGCGCCAGTGAGGCCAGATACATCTTGCCGCTGGCGGTGCAGTAGAACGGCACGCGCGTGCCGATCGGCAACTGGATGCGCAGGGGCCATTCGGTCTCGACCCGCTCGAGATAGATCATCGCGTCGCGATCGGGCAGCGCGATGTTGCAGGTCTCGCCGATCTCGCGGCTGAGACGGCGCAGGATCGCCTGCCGCGCCGTCCGGATCCGCAGCGAGGACAGGATCCCGCCGGCCATGCTGCGCAGCCGGGGACCGGGCGAATAGGTCCGCCCGTCCATGTCGCGCTGCACGAAGCCTTCCTCCTCGAGCGTGTGGAACAGGCGGTGAATGCTCGGCTTGGGCAGGCCCATGCGCGCGTTCACCTCGGTGGGCGTGACCGGCATGCCCACCTCCGCCATCCGCTCGATCACCAGCAGCAGGCGCAGCGTCGTCGGGATCTTCTCCTTGCTCTCGGCGTCCATGACGACCCTTTCGTCAACGTTACGGCACCAGCGCGGTCGACAATGCCGGCACCAGCGCGATCAGTATCCAGACCGCGACCAGCGCCACGATATAGGCGGTCGTGTAGCGCAGCAGCCTGAAATAGGGAACGCCCGT
>Ga0307981_1001785_pt1 | contig 18501 bp, 16 predicted proteins | sample OrgLakmetagen987_FD_201849 | JGI IMG/M metagenome (GOLD analysis project Ga0307981, IMG submission 201849) | Saline water microbial communities from Organic Lake, Antarctica - #987 | ecosystem: Environmental > Aquatic > Non-marine Saline and Alkaline > Saline | place: Antarctica: Organic Lake... | reverse complement strand
AAGGAATGATGATCATTGATGATCGATCGCCAGAAAGATAAAAATGAAGTCGCATTTTCAATTCCCGCGCTATCAGCCAACGAATCATCTCAGCCATGAAATTCAAATCAATCCTGGGTAGCCGTTGAAATGCAAATCGACAGAATTTAGCATAAAAATATTCGGGCGCTCGTAAAAGGGCAATAGCAAATTCCTCTCAAGCCAATCAACAATCCAAGCATAAGTAGCTTATTTCTACTTACATCATACCATAGAAATCACATCACTCAGTGCATCAACAGATCAATACTCGTTGCGCACGCTGTTGTTACCCTATATAGCCCTCAGTTCTATATAACTTTATCCTTTTCTAGCACCACAGGCTCGCTTTCCGAATGCCCACTCCAAGAAGAGCAATACCTTTTATGGGGTCACAAAGTTCAATGAGTGACAATATCACTGCCCAAGTCGATGCTGTCAACGGCTCTCAAATATCAAATATGAAAACACCGGCTAAGAAATCCGCCCCATCAACCCTGGAAGGAATGTCGCCTCAGACGCTATACTCAATGTCTAGTCCCTTACCTGCCGCCGCAGGATACTACGTCCCTTCCTCAACTAGTTTTTCTCCAATGAACATGAACATGTACGCCTCGAACTCCAATACCAACTCCAATTTGTCCACCGTCTCGCCTTTCAACTACTGGACGACTGAGGCCAGCGAACAAGGAGTGGCTAATCTACCACATCCAGCAATTTCTATCACCCACACGCCCATCCGGAACAATTACGATGCTGCTACTAACACAGTCACTCCAGCTCAATCAGAGTCTGTTTCAGCTAACAAATCCTTCAGTAACACAGATTCTAAAACATTAGATGCCGAGTCTGAAGCTGCGCCTGCGGCCTCATCCACACCACTCAAGCCTGACAAAGAACAGTTACTCGCTAGTAAACGTAGAGCTTCCATGGGGAAATGGACTCTCTCAGAAGACGAAGCGCTCCGTAAGGCAGTTCAAGCAAACAATGGAAGAAACTGGAAAAAAATCTCTCTCGTTCTTCCTGGAAGGTCGGACGTCCAATGTCTCCACCGATGGCAAAAGGTTCTCAAACCAGGTTTGATCAAGGGACCTTGGACGATGGAAGAGGATGCAAAGGTCATTGAATTGGTTAAAAAGTTTGGGCAGAAGAAGTGGAGCTTTATCGCTGGTGAATTGAAAGGCAGGCTTGGGAAGCAATGTCGTGAGCGTTGGTATAATCATCTTAATCCTGATATCAATAAAGGAGAGTGGACGCAGGCAGAAGATGAGTTAATTATCTCCTCGCATAAAAGGATAGGTAATAAATGGGCTGTGATTGCTAGAGTACTCGAGGGGAGGACAGATAATTCGATCAAGAACCGCTGGAATAGTACGCTGAAGAGACTAACGAAGGACGGAATGATCGACCTTAGCAGTATCAAGAGGGATAACACAGCTTAGAAAGCACCCAAGAGGAAAAAAGCGATCGCTGTTTCAGAAACTACTGTCACGTCTCCCAAAGAATCTGAATCTGATGCAGATGTTTGCGAACAAGACCTGAAGAGAATGAAGGCCTCTCCTGAGGAATTTATATAAGAGACTGCTCCTCAGTATTTTTCGACTCCCGTCCGTCAATCTTATTTAGGCACGGCAGGTGTCAGGAGCATGCGCCACATATCCGAGGATCAGGATGAAACCGCAATGATTGCTGCACAAGCATTGAAAGTATTATCTTCTCCTCCATCATCGAGGAGAGCATCCAGAATTAATCCTGCAGAAGCTTCCATGTTCTCACCCACTTGTGGAATCAATTACTGCGACTCCAACACTATATTTAGTCCAGGTATGTATAAGACCCAACGCCAATTCGTATTTCTCTGCATTGGCTCATTCAAAGGATATAATCTCACTTTTTCTCTTCTTTATTCAGTGAGAACTATGCCGCAAGCAGCATCTGTTAGCAATTCCAGTGGAAGCAATCCAACTAGTCCAAAATTTGCGATTCACCACTCTCCGCTCAAAACGGATGTTCCAGCCCTTCCGCTTTATCAAAAATCGAGCACTTTCGAGAAACCAGCATCAAACGGAAACTACAGCTGCACCGGTTCTGATGGAACAAATAATGATAATGATAGCCGTTCTGCACATGAAGATATGATGAGCGATGCTGATCTTTTGTTAGACCTCAATAAGTCACGCACTTAAAAAAGAAGCGAGCGGCTTATTTATTCTTTGAACAGGAAGATTCATATTTGTGGGTAATTTGGGAATACTGTGATGGAAGCAAAATAGTAGGTCTAGTGACGGACAATTTTCCTATAAACAAATATAATGACAAGTACATTTATAATCTCTAGATCCTGGGCAAGAGACAAGAAAGAGGCGGCATCTTCTCATTTCTCATCATCATGTCCATGCTAGTATGGTTGTTGCTGCACAATAATGTACAAGCAAATTCCGACACTATTCCAACCGACCCGACATAGGACTCATTTTAAAAGCTAAAAATGTCTTGGAGGACTTTACGAGTAGCAAGTAGCAACACCGAACACTACCTACCAAACACCATCAAAAATCAAAAAAAGAGAATTTACATTTATATAATACCTAGTATACCTAATACCATCGAACATACTACATGGCCTCCAACATCTGCGAGACATGCGGCTGGTTCTCAGCCCTAATATCATGCCTCTCCTTTGGTTCATTTGCTGTTCCAATCAAAAGCAAACGTGCCAGGGACTGCAAGGTAGACCCCCTTGTCTTCCAATCCTATAAAACATTTATTTGTTTCATGACATCATTCTTGACACTACCCTTATTCCACCAAGACTTCTACTTCACACCCTGGGGAATCATAAGTGGTTTATTTTGGGTTCCTGCCGGTGTTGCTGCAATTTATGCCGTGCAGAATGCAGGTTTGGCAGTTTCTCAAGGGATCTGGTCTTCTTTGATTGTGATCGTTTCGTTCGTTTGGGGGATCGCTTTCTTTGACGAACAGGTAAGATCTGAAGGCATGGCAATTATTTCTGTATTTTTCATGATTATGGGGTTGTGTGGAATGAGTTACTTTTCGTCACCAGATGAAACTGATGCGAATCGAGACGAGATCGAAGAACGAGCCCGTAGTGTTTGTTCCTCTGTGATGGACGAGGGTACTGGTATTGATGCTGATTCAAATACAGATGCTGATTCAGATGGAAATGAAGATGGCAATCTCACTGGTTTAGAATACAAAGGTCTAGCATCAGAAGATGAATTCCACAATGAAGAACCTTCACAAAGAAATTCTCATCATGATATAATTAGAAGGCGACGACTGGGGATAGCTGCTGCTATTTTCAATGGAGTTTGGGGTGGGTCAATTTTGGTAAGGAAGTCTCAGTTTCTATTGTTTCGCATCACGCTACACAGGATAGTAATCAACTGAACTTTTCATGACACTAATTGTTTGCATCAAAGGTTCCAATGCAATTTGCACCATCTCAAGCTAGTGGAACAGGCTATGTCATCAGTTTTGCCATAGGCGCATCCATTGTCACAATATTATTATGGGCGATCCGTTTTGTGTATCTTTTATATCAGTTCGACATGAATATGGTCCGTACCTACAACGCTCTGCCTTCTCTCCACTTGCGAATAATGTGGTTACCAGGAGGCATTGCCGGGACGCTTTGGAGCATAGGAAACATTGCTAGCATGATTTCAGTGGAGAATTTAGGCGAAGGGGTAGGATATAGTCTGACACAAAGTAGCATGTTGGTCAGTGGACTGTGGGGCATCTTTTATTTTCAAGAGGTCAAGTCCAAAGGCATGAAAATCAAATGGTTTGTTTCGGCACTAATTACCTTGATTGGTATTATGTTACTGAGCTATGAGCACAAACAGTAGTGCAGTCAGATTATTGATAAAACCGTATGAGATGTCTGGATGAATTGAAAGTATACACCAAATACGTTTTTTATGAATGCACAACACTGTCAAAATAGAGTACATTCTTGCTATATCTGAATCAGTCTACTTTCCCAGCACTTCAATTTCTTCTACTAGGAAGTACAGGAGTTTTTGGCATTTTCACACCCTCCTCTTCCACAATCCTTTCAATCTCTTCCACCAGTGCGTCCATCAGTTCAACAGGACCACTCATCTTCATTTCGTTCACTTTCACTTTCATCTTCTGCAGCACATTTTCCTCCCACCCACCACAACCAACAATCCGCTGAATGTAAACACTTCCTTTCAAAATAGGACAATCGTTCGTTAATCTCAACACAACTGTAACCTGCGACCCAAGGCTACAAAAGATTTCTTGGTCTTCCCCTCCAAATCCATACTGTATCTTATTCTTGGCAGAATCTGTGATCTTCGTCAAATACCTTTGTCTCAACAGTGCCAATTCATTCATGCGAGCGGAAAGAATACGAATCCTCGCTAATGCTTCCCGAAGGACAAACATTAAATCCTGCATTGGGTCAAGGTTCGTAGCGAGACTTACGAGATCGTCCAATGGTGGGATTGTCACAGAGACGGTGGGGGTAGGGTTCTTCTCCCTCTCTTCCGAATCCAGCAGGGTATCAGTGAGCACAGAAGATGTGACAAGTGTAGCGGAAACGACGCGAAAAGAGTCTTGATGACCATTGGAATTATTGGACGATGTAAGAATTCTCCCATTGGCACAATTCCGGAGTGCAATTTCTACAATGTGCTGATCCAACAACTGCACTTTGAGCACAATAGCACCGGCCCCTGCGGCCCGCTCCTTATCCGCACTCATCTGATCCTTAAATTGTTTCCTCGGACTACTCTTCCGTGGACTAACAGTATCATTTGAACCTTGTTCCGTGGGTTTGGCATCGGTAACGGAAATAATTTTGATACCGCTAATGACCTCTATGGCTCCCTTGGTTGATTCATAGTAGTCACTCATATCCCTAAAGTCCTGAGCCTGCATTCTCATCGACTGCGAATCTTTCTTGAGCACTTCTATATCCGTATCCAATTCCAAGACTGCATCAGGATCTGCATGTTGTTGCTCATGGGAATGTGAATGTTTTTGAACAAGGGTTTGAAGCAAAATCTGTTTGGAATCAATATCATGAGAGACTTGTTCCGTTTCCATTCGAATCTTGCGTAACCTTGCCTCCATCATACTTCTCTTTTCCTTTAGCGAAGTCATTTTATCATCCTGTGCAGCCATCTCTGTCCGTTCCATGATATTATCATCGTCTCCATTATTCTCATTCTCTATTCCATCAATATCCATTATATTTTCTCCTTCTTTGGAAGGAATGGAATCCAGGATTTGGTGAAGATCAGCTTTTTTAGATTGCAACAGTTGATATTTATGACGGACGCCTTCATAGCTCTGTTTGACTTGATTCACGGACTGGATGAGATTTTCTTTGGCGGCATGGATCTGATTATTCAGGGCTTGTTCTTCTTCCTGTGTGGGCGGTAGCGGGAGATCGATGATGGGAGTGCTGTAGTCTATTTCTTCTCCATCAGAGGGCCGCTCATATCGGATGGTTGCGAGATGTTCGACGATGAGTGTGTTGATGGACGATGTGAGATATTTAGCCCGTGCTGCTCGATATCGTTGAATGGTTTGTGGATCGAGGAGGGGCTCACTACTGTTGTTGTTAATGCTGTTGCTGTTGCTGTTTGATTCGTGGATTGGTTCGTATCGTTCTGGAAGTTTGTAGCTTTCCAGCGTGACTAGAGATTCACGGACTTGGTTTAAAGAAGCCATGACAGATAGTAGTGATCAGTGTGATGATTGATAATGCGATATACTATGTGCTTTGCTATCGAAATCGAATGAAAATGTAACTACTTGTTGTAACTGATTTGTTGATTGTCTGCTCTTTTTGTGACCGTTTACTTTTAGCTCCAAAAGAAAAAGGCCTGAATGGCAAATTCAAATTAATTTTAAATTATTGGGAGAAAAATTATAAATAATTCACGAACGAAACTGCTGCTTCCATTGCAAGAGTTTGCGATGCAGGCACAAACACATCTACTCATTCCCTTCTACTTTACCTATCATTAGCTACAGTGGCTCGAATGTGTCAGCCACGAGTAGCAGATATGGGCAACAACGTCATGTAGAGAGCATTGCATTCGCTCTCACATATCTTTACAGTCTCTAGATCACCTTGTCTGCTAGACCTCAAACCGCACTGCAACAAACATCCTTGAGCAGCATTAATCCTTCCTGCCATGGTATCCATACACCATTGCAGTCCATCCATTGAAAATGTATTCTTCACTAAACACCGATAGCCCTCGCTCGCTTTTTTTTCATCCATGTATTCTCCACAAGAATGAGACAAAATCTTTGAGACATTGCTCTGCTTTTGCATCTTCAATCTCACTTGCAATGGCTTGTCCAATGCTTTCATGGTCGCATTGATAAAATCTTGATTGCCAAAATGGAATCTTTGCTTGAATGCAGATTCAGAATGTACATGTATCAAATCAGATGCGCTCTCTTGAGATACTGTGCCGATTGCAAGCGCATTGTGAAGTGTCAAGAAGATGGAAAGGGCACCAATATCCATTATTAACAGTATTACCCTTTTCCCGTCAACTTGGTTTTCTTGACGTTTTCGAAATTGCTCAGCGAAAGTCCATATTCGTTCATTGGCAGTGACGAGCTCCTTCACATTTCGGATGTTATTTATAATCGGTATCGTTTGAAGAATAATAATCTTGACCCCAAAAGTATCAATTATCAATTGTATTGAATCCTCAATGGCTTTCAAGGTGAATTGCTCCAAAAATTCAAACCCATCCCCTGTGCTTTCCCTATAGATCCATTCAGTAGCAATTTGATGAACTGCCACATCAAAATCTCTCTTCGTGCAAGAAAATCCATTGATCTCGCAAGCTTGGTCTATTTCTTCTGGCAGGAAAACTCCAAGCTCCTGATCCTGCTCTATCGTATTGTGCCATTCGTTTATCATATTTTTCATTTCACTCACATCGGACTCCATCCAACCACCCCCAGCATTGGGCTGAATGGCATTCATCAAATCCCTTCCACTTTCATGAAACCATCCAGTGATGCGAAGTCCTGCGATATGCCCCCCATCTGAAGTTTTGGCAACTTGAGAGATTTTGTTCCTCTTATCAGTGTCATATCGAATCACTTGAATGTCGGTTGCATTTGATGCTTCTTGGAGAGCATGGGCAAATTGGATCCCTACCCCGTCACCGAGGTAGATTATATTGAGATTAGTTTTCATTCGAACGTTAAAGTCTGCAACACCGCTTTGTTTGAGGATTGGCATTGATATTCGTTTGGTTTCATTGAGACAAAAATATTTACATGGATCATGTAAATACTTATATCGCAGCCCTCGCACTAGTTCGTATTGTACGAATTTGTCATCTAGATCAGACTCGATCAGAGTTTGTTCGTGTTTTGTGATTGCAGTGTGTTCCATAGGTTCGAAGTCAACATCGTTGTTGTCATCATTTCGAAGAAAAGCTTCATGTGTAGCGACTATTTTGTAATGTGTAAACCAAATGTTTATCACAATGATGCTCACACAAAAGATGGTTGTTGCAATACTTATTTTTTGGCTTGATCCCATTATAGGAGGTCACGCTTACAGAGTTTTTATTGATACTCCGGTCTAGCGGACGAAGTACCGTGATACTTGGCTTGATACTTAGATTGATTGTTTATTCTGATTAGTTGGTTGATTGTTTGAAAAAGACATCAAAGTCCACAGTAGTCCACGTTCCACGTCGTAAAGCTCATCCTTCGCCAAAAATATGTCACAATGGTCGATGTCAGAATTCCGTTTTCTCGACGGTTTTATATCTCATTAATCTAAATCTAGCGGGAAAAAATTTCCCGGTTCCATAATTCGTCATAAATACTTTATATTGGGAATCTACTTTTATCATAGCTGACCATAGTAATAAAAAATAATTACTGTCATGTCACATTGCATTCCTGGCTTGGTCTCTGAAGCATTCACCGAGGGATCTAGACATCAAACCTCTACACCCACCCCTAACAAGAATACACGAAGTCCAGAAAGGGACTGAAATATGTCACTTTCGATGGGAGGCAGCAGGGTCTCTTGAAAGCAATATGTGGCACGGGGTTTGATAGTCTCGTGTAGTTGTTGTCCAGACGGAGAGCGTCTAGCAGTGGTAACTGCATCCATTAAAAAGATTGTTGTATGCAAACACGCAGCTGCCGCATTAAAATCAGTGGTAGACTCTCTCGCTAAATATCTAGGTACGACAGCTCTCACAACAGTGACTAAACCCATACAACAACTAATGATTGACGGTGCCCCTTTAAACATGCACGTGTTCGCAGGTACGCGTGGTAGCGGGTGTGAAGAATGCGGATTCAGTGATTGGAATGCCGGTGATCGGAAGTACGTTGTTGAACAATGTCAGAACAAGGATTCACACCAGCATGGGGCCAGGGAACATCTCTGCCCCCCTTGTGCGGTGACACGCGGACTCCTCTAGTGGACTTGGATGACCTCATCTCAAGGGTGCAAAAGAAAGACGTGGAGGAGGATGAAGAAGAAAACGAAAGTAAATGCCAAAATTGTGGTTTGGATGTTTGCAACATCGGTGAGTTCGCCGTGGAGGGGCTCGTCCTAGTGAATAATAACAAAACTGGAGAGAAATACTTGCTCTGTATAAAATGCGCAGCTACTCGTGTGCCTCTTGGCCCAAGGACCTTCAGAGAAGACAACGATCATCCAGCCAGTTTTCGTTTGTCGAAAAGGTCCGAACTGTCATCATCTAAGAACGACTGAGATGAGCAAACAAAACAGCCAAAAATACAAAAGATCACTTGAAAGGGGGTGTATGTTGTAGGAACTTTGAACTTCTGTTGAAAAATAAGATTTAATGCGTCCCACAATATATATGTATGTGAAAATATCCATGATAACCTGATGTATCAACGAATCTATTTGAATGTACGATAGAAAGCTCATTGTTTCAGACGATGCCTCCTGCCTCTTGATGGGAGATGGTATCGTATTTATCACCATGATGTATTCACGGGTGCCGTGTGCCACTAGATACAAAATCGTGTAATACGACATTTCTCAAAAATTCCACCGAAATGTAAATCCATCTTCCCCTAAATAAATTCTTGTCGAGTTCGTTTCGATGCTCAAGACGTCAAACAGCGAAGCAAAAGCAAGCATAGCACGCAAGCAACAGTTCTTTGCGCGCGCAAAGCGCACCACCATTCATCTTTCTTTCCATCGTCGCATCAACCAAATCAATACGAGAAAGATATCTTGGAACAAACCTGACACCTTTGAAATGGTATACTCCTAAATTTACTTCGAAATTCTTCACCCATCGCACTACATCAACTTATTTACTATTTCACACCTCTTTGACGATACATTCCAGACTGGCTGTGCAAATGTTAAACGGAACAACAGTGCTTTCAGCAGGAGCTACGAGATGTTTCAGGAAAAGTACCGGTAGTGCAAACAGGATGATTCGTTCTTCTATACAGCATGCCGTGAATCCAAATAGATACTCTGCGGAACATATACATGGTCATAATATGGCTGCCTCAAACACAAACACAAATATGAATTGGAAATCTGATTATTCTTTATCAATTTCTATACAACAACAAACTAGACAATTTTCTAATATGCCATCCCATCTTGATGATTCAAATGAAAGGCATTCTCATGAACATAATAAACACAATTTGCACTGCAAAGATGCGCAGGAAGTCAAATCAAACCATTGCGAAAAAAGCACCTGTGACAACTACAATGAACCGGAAATACACAATGTACACACAATATTATATGGAAACGGAACACCACATGTATGCCATGATGGTTATCTCAAGAATGAACTACCCCTTCCACCACCACTACCAGAACCAAAATACTCTTTTCACAGAAGAATCATGCCTAATTCACATATACAATTTTCTTCTGTGCAAGGGAGAAAACTTTTCCAAGAATCTTTATCAGAAGGAATGGCAAAAGCGTTCTTCCCCTTATCGGAACAATTCTTGAACCAATCTGATCCTGCATATTGCGGAATAACGACTTTAGTCATGGTTCTGAATGCTATTGGTATTGATCCAAATGTTAGATGGAAAGGGGGGTGGCGATGGTATGGTTCGGAAGAGATGATTTTGAATTCGTGCTGTATTGATGCAGAACGAGTGAGGAGGGCAGGGATCTTGTTGGAAGAGTTTCAGAGTTTGGGGAGGTGTCACGGTCTGGACATTGACATGAAGCGACCGCATCCATTAGAGAGTACAGAAAGTAGTTGCGAGGATGAAGATGCCATAGATAATGAGGAATTCTACAGTTTGGACGAGTTTAGAAAGGATGTTGTCAAAATGGTGCAACATCCTCCCATCTTCGACGATGAGCAAGACTTTCACGGCGAGGAAGATGATACGAATAGTTCTGATGGTGCTTTCATGGTTGTATCCTTTTCCAGAGCTACACTTGGACAGACTGGCGATGGGCATTTTTCCCCTATTGCAGCATACTCGGCAGAAACGGATCGCTGTCTTGTACTAGATGTAGCGAGGTTTAAATATCCTCCCTATTGGGTATCAGTCAAGGATCTCTATGAATCCACTCGACCTCGTGATGACATGACCAACAAGAGTAGGGGATGGTTCTTGATTCGTCCTCTACTGAGCAGTGAGAAGAGCGGATCAAAGTTCAAAGGCAGGAAAACAGTCAATGAGAGGATGCGCCCAGCACAAATTGTTCCTCTTCTTGGAGACAAGAAGGATGAGCATGGGTGTCAAGTGGGTAATATCAAGGTCCATTATTGTGCAGTCAACCCTAATAGAAATGCGGCACGACACAAATACAAATGTGTATGAAATCATTTTTTGAAACAGGTTTAGAACAAGGAGAGTTAAAAACCACATGTTGTAATCATAAGCGAATTTTATTTCCTAAGACTTCAACTTACTGAGGTATTGATAGTGTTGCAGTGAGCCTCCGGTGAGCATCAATCTCTGCATTGGTAGATAGGAAGAAGAACAGGGCGACCAATGACAACAACGGATTCTGCCGACGGCGCCGCCATCAGTGACGAACGTCATTGTACCATGTTCTTAAATTTGTAGTAGTAGCAAAGTTCGTAGTCCATTACAGAACTTTGCAGTGAAGCTACCATAGATCAACAAACAACTCTAAATAGGAAAGCGAGCGCAGTCGGAAGGAGAACAACGACATTAACCGTTTTTCGAAATTCCGGTTCTGATCTAAACCAATCATATTGCTCCATTCACTTACATCACCCTTCTTATTTGATTTGCGAGATACAAAAGAATCAAAAAGAACAAAAGAATAGGCTTGGGGTGACAAAAATGATGGTTTCACGAGATTTCTACGGCAGTTGAAAACACGAGCCCCTCTCCCGAGTGCGATTTTTTGTAAACCTTGTCCAGAGAGGAAGTTTGTCATCTCATAATTTTAAGCTCGACGCAAAAACAACCACCGAAGAAATTCAACACCAAATAAACATGAGCCTTTTCCTCCCCAACAACGTTGCACCCATTGCACCTGCTGCAAACCTAGATAACTGGAATGATCAAATTGACTCCGAAAGTTCTCTGGCTAATGCAGACTTTTTCAAAAAGCCCACCGGCATGGAGAATAGAAATGTAGAGATCAATTACCATCAATTGTGAGTACTACAACACTGCATTGCTACTGCATTGCCACTGCATTGTTTCCTTTGATCATCGAATGTGACATCCTGGTCTCCATATCGAATTCAAACCGCAACAACGATTTGTGTTTTCATGAATGGAAGTATTTGGTCAAAGTGAAACCATGTTACCTTCGATTGGAACTGGAATTGATTTTCTCGAATGGCATTTCCTCTGTTTCTAGGAAGCATTCCTTATTAGGCTTGTTTGAGTGGCCACATTGTTTGATCACAATCGATTCTATTTGTGATCGATTCATTGCACCTTACATTTTGTTCTGTTGCATTCGTTGTCAAATTCTCAATCGTCAATTAGAATCGAGACACTACCAATTTGATGTGTTTGATTAATGTTCAAACGACATAATGGAGAAATGTATCAATTGTTGCAAATACCTTGGTAATCCACTTCCACTTGATTATCTTCTCACAATAACTCACATGTTCGTCTTTTTCTTCACTCAGGGTGGATGAAGCTCGCAGTAATTCTGCTGACTATGTCCAGACTATTCTAGATCAAACCCCAAAACCCAAGGGACGTAATGCTTTCACTAGCATTCACGTTGTTGGACCACATCTGAGCGTTCATAGCAAGGAAGCCGAGAAGTCTATCGAGGCTATCTCGAATGGAGCTAAGGCACTTAAAAAAGAGTTACACATACATCGTCTGAATAAGGCAGGGTGCAATCCTAAAGCTACTCCGATGGAGGAGTACAATACAATATTCGAGGCTGCTTCGAGTCTATTGCTCGCCAAGGCCGATCGAGCGTCTATTCTCATCTTTGTTGGATGGCACAATAGTCAAATGGATGCATATGGTGCTTTTATTGGTATGCTTCCGTTTCGTGGTCTCCAGGTCGCCCTGTTATCGAGACGTGAATCATATGGAGATATGCTCCGTTTTACAACGCCAAGCGGATCTTTTGATATTGATGGTTTAACCTCTGCAAGAATGGGCAAATTTTCTGTTCACGCCATCTTTGGAGGTTTGACATCGAAACGAGCGACTGAAAAGGTAAAAACATGGATGCCTGTTGACATTTCGTCAGAAGAAGGAAAATCAAGCGTCATTGAAATTCCTTTCAAGATTGGTGGGTTAACTCTGCCAATGCTCACTCATAATGGATCTTGTGATGATGCTCTCAAGTCTCTTGCAAGCCTTCTTAAGGACAAGTACCCCAAGGGGTTCACTCCAATCGTGAGTTGTGGTGAGACCTGCGATGCGCTTGGATACGGTGAAGATATGCTTAGTGCTCTAGGGCAGGACAACGGTATGCTCTTTACTCACAAATCTGGGGAGACCTACAAGAGATACGACAACTATGCCACTGATCGCTTGTTATCAACCATCAACAACGCTAGAAACGGAACAGCGCCCCCAGTAATTCTTGCTGTTGGAGGCGGAGTCAATGGTAATTGCATCGGTCTTATTGCTGCATTAACAAATTCTGACTTCATTGAGGTCCCAACTACCCCAATGCACTACAACGATGCTGTTACATCAGCGAAGAAGGCATTCTCTCTTGTTGTCGATGATAAGATCCTTTCCAAAAACATTCTTGGAGCTTTCTACCTTCCTCAGCTTGCTTTCTGTGTCAATGAGTGGCTTCTCACAATATCTTCAGCTAATGCTCATGCGACTGTTGGAGAAGCAACTAAAACAATGAATATGCTCGGTATGGCCAACTCCAGCGTTGGCGCAAGCGACTTCCACAATATTCTCGGAGCTGTCGAATTTGCATCTGACTTCACGAAGATATTAGAAGAGGTTGAGGGATTTGATAATCTCGTGAACTTCATTGAAAGCCCTGCCACTCTTAAAAAGAAGAGAAATATCATCAACATCGGAAAGAAGATTGCTGTCCTTCGTGACGCTGCTCTTGAGAAGGAAAAGCAGGTAGAAAAGGCCGGAAACTCTTTTGGATCCAAGTTCGGGAAGATTTTTTCTTCCCTTCCCTCCATGGCATCTCTTGCTACAATCGACTCCGACTCTGGGTCCTCTTCTGACTCCGAAAGTGATCGGGAGGAGGATCTTGAGTCCCTTATGGACGAGCGCAAGGAAATGATGAAGAAGTTCCGTGCTTCCTTTTACAACTTGCCTGCTGAGAAGAAGGACTCTATCTTTTCTTTCCTCACTACCATCAACCGTGAGATTGTCTGCGCGAAGGCAATGTTCCTTGCTTACTCTGACCCCTTTGAAAAATACCGTGCCCTTCTCTTCGAGTATGCACATACTCTTGGACACGGGGTGGAGGCTTTTGCAAACGACTTGTATTTAAAGGCCAAAAAATGTGGAATTGATATGGCTCCTGAGGCACTTCGTCTTCATGGGCAGTGTGTTGGTATGGCTGTTCTTTGGGCAGGTGAGATGTCAAAGGATCTTGGAAAACTTACTGGCGAGGGATACACACTTCACCAGTCCTTCCCCTACTTATTTAACAGAAACAATGGTTTCTCGTTTGGACCTCTTCGCGAACTCTGTGACGAGCTTGGAGTAGAATCTGAAGAATTTGTTGAGAGCGTGCTCAAGGTTGTTAGACGTGATAACAAACGTGGCTACTGCAATTGCTCTGACCCCAAGAAGTCTGTTGATCAGCTCGTAACATGTAGACCTGGAAAGATGTTGAAGAGTGACGACCCCAATGCTGAGATTCGATACCTTGTTGAGGTAGACGAGGAGTGGCAGGGCAATGTCCTCGCGAAGGCTTTTGATGGATACTTTGATAAGGTTGCAGATCTTCAAGATGGAGAGATTAAGTTCCTCTCGACGTCCCAGTTAAAGAGTAAGAGAAAAGGTTGCCAGTCACAGAGTAAGGATGTAGCAAAACACATTCGCTCTTGTCTGTTGAAAACATACCACAATGTCACGGAACTGTAAGCGCTACTTGATTTTCCAATAGATACACTTGTACAGCCAAATATATTGCACACCCATCCGGCATTCTGAAGACAAAGTGTTACTTCAAACTTTGCACATACCACTTTTACATAATATTAAGAAGGATTAAAAGATGATACCACACTACATTGTACTTTCTGCATACATCACAACAGTAATCTGCACCCTAACAAACGCATAATTATTCCAGCCTCGCTCCCTAAATCTTATGCACCTGGAGATCAAGACCATTATAAAATTGAATTGTTATAAAATGCTTGAATAGTAAAGATCCAGCTACTGGTTGAGCTCGAAGATGGGGCAAGATTCTTCATTCTTACACTTTCTCCGAATAGTTAATAATTGAAGTTTCATCAGCGATCTTAGTCCTGATCAATATTTAGACACGCCTTTGCAATACATCTTTGAGAACTGTGCTCTCATTGACCCAATAATTTGAAGATGTATTCTTATCTTTATGAACCGAGATATTCTCTACCTATCTCATTGTTCACAGGCATATTGAAGTTTCATTATATTGTACATATAATGAAAAATGCATAATGTATATGTCGGTTATTGCTTATTGACTAATGCTTTGAAAATAAGACCAGAAACCAAAAAAATTTCACTACTAGGATTCATCATTCAGAATATATCAATGCAGTTCACATCTTGGTATTTCCTCTGCACAACTTCGCCAAAATTTTAAACACCTCACTCATGCATATTATCTTGGCATGACGTAGAGCGGGCCTTCTTACTGCCTCCCCGGCTCACGAAGATTCTTACTTTCTTCTTCTTCCTCTTGGACTTTCCATTCCCTATAGCCAAATTTGTCAGAATCCTCCCTTTGATCTATTCTTGCCAATCATTGAAAATACGCACAATTGCAAAGGAGTATTTCCAGTCACATCTAAATGATACAGTGCTTCCGGATAGGCGCTGACAAGACAAGTGACGACATCAGGACTAGCTGCAGTTTCGCATGCAATATGAATTGGGAGTTTATCACCTGGTGCAGTAATATAGACAGACTGCGGGTGAACACGAATGAGTTCCTTCACCACGGCAATTGGTGCATGAGCGAAGCATGCTGAATGCAATGGCAGAAAGTTCCACATGATTTCATTGGTGTTTTTGTTTTTACGGTAAACCCAAGATTTTGCCATACCAGGATCATTCCTTATCCATTTCGAAGCATCTTCCAAGCTCTTTGTATCGATAGCTCAATAGAGCTGGGCCATTGAAGAATTGTAATCAACTTTAGTGTTTTCATCAATACCGAGATATCCGTCCAAATCGTCAAAAGTAGACGAATAGCAATCACAGGAATACAAAGATCCTCCTTCGGAAGAACAGATCGACAGAGAGCATCTATCATTCTCAGCTCCAAACATTGTCATATTGTTTATTTTTTGTATTGCTTTGTTCAATATCCCATCTATTTCCTTTCTTTTCTTGTAATTAATTGAGAACAAAATTGCAGAGTCGTCATTGCTATCTCTAGAGCTTCTATTAGTACTGTAGTAAGTACCATCATCAATATCATCATCGTCATGATCATAACTTTCAATCTCACATGGAATGTTCAACATGTGTGCGATGCTGTTGATCACCCTACTTATCGAAAAAGTTTCCATTATTTGCGGCAGCACGAACAGTTCCCTTCCTTACAGAATTATCTAACCAAAAGTGGGAATAACCAATGCTGTCGATAGTGGAGAACGAGTCTATCCCTGAGATCACATCACTGTCATAATAATAAGCTGATTCCTCAAAGCTTTGTGAAAATAGCATTCTGTTTTTTGTATTGATTTGTTACAAGAAGAAGACGCAGGATTCTGAATGTGATAATATTGTTATCTCCAAGGGAAACGAATTATCAAAGATTTGACAGGATTTGATTCTAATTGTGGCAGATTTAATTTATGCAAAGCAATTCATTCGCATTCACTCTAAGATCAGACTATTGACCTCTATTGACATATTATATATTATGAGTTAAGTTTTTGCGATGGTGGTTTGGCGTGTTGTTGTAGAGCATTCTCATTTTATAAAGTCTTACAAGAATGTCTCGAATTTCCCAATCCAACAAATATTCCCAATCATCATATTCTGGAAATAAAATGTAACGGCAACTTCTCAACAAGACTTGAACTAACTGTCATTATGAATATGTTCCTCACCAACGGACCTAAATATGTGCCAAATGTCAATTTATTCTGTACCAACTCAATACCCCTTTGAACAACGGTCAGCACAGAATTATAATACCCGTTTGATCACATACTTTCACAAAAACGTTTCAAAATTGCAAACTGAAAAATCGAAACTGACAACTGACAAAGGACTCAATCTTGTGGTAAACACACTTGAACCAAAACATAACAGTAACTTGTAAGAAACAAGTGTAAAGGATTTAAAAACAAAACAGTTACGCTAAAGTCAAAGCGTTTCAGAATCATGACGATGAAAGCAGCAGCTTCGTCGTTAATCATTTGCAGCCTGCTAGTGCATCACCCTAGTTTGGCATCGTCGAGACAGGCACCTTTCTTTGGAAAACATAAATCAACTACAGCAGTCACAGCCACATCGACTAAAGATTCTCACTCTCAAGCACAAAGGTATGCAGAAACGCACGCTTTTGTAGGAAAGAAGAATACACGCAAGGGTAACAAGAAGAACAAGAGGAAAAATCCTCTTCTAATCGATAGCGAAAAAGACAATCACGAGCAGGAATTCGTTGCTTCTTCCTCCAATTCACCAAAAGGACCGTTGTCAATGCAATTCACTCAAGATTATACTGCTAGTGTTGCTGCTGCTTCCACTGTTGCTTCTAGAGGGAGAAAGGCCAGCAAGATCAAGTTCTCTGACTCTTCAAACGATCCGAAAACAAGTCGTTTGATTCAAATACCAATGGCACTGACACTCCAGCACGATTCTGATGCATATGATGCAGTACCAGTACCAATATCTACCTTTGTAGACACAGGAGCTCAAGTTACTGTAATGACTTATGATGCTGCGAAACGAGCTGGTATTGCACACCTGATCGATACGAGGTATGCTGGACATGCTAGTGGAGTGGCAGGCGTATCATGCCGTGTCCTGGGCAGAATTCCAGCTAATTCCGTTTCATTTCTCTTGGGAAATGGGGATGAATTAGTTGATTCTTCTCCTGCAATTGCAGTACTGGAAGATCGTATCATGCAGGGGGAGACTGTGGACATGCTGCTGGGGTTGGATGTTTTGGAAGAATGGCAGGCAATGGTTTGTCTACGGGACCGAACACTTACTATTCGAAACGGATGCCGGAAGTTAGATGAAAAAGAAATTGTTATTTCTTTTTGCGGCAGTGCCATCTCTAAACCAGTCAAAAAGAGGGACCGGGGTCAAGGTGAGAGAAGCGAAGAATGGTTCAAGCCTGGAAGCTGTGACAATAATAGCAGAAAATATGAGTCTGCAGGAAAGGATCATCATAATGCAAGTCAACAGCTGTACGGAAAACGGAATAGTCCTCTAGCAAGGGATTCTAGCTTACTGGAATCAGAGCTAGATACCCTTGATCAGAGAAGTAGGTCGAAAGAGGAAACTAGATTCTCTAGTGTGAGCTCTTTTACCACTAAGGATCTGAATGACTTCGAAGAAAACGATGAATATAGAGAGGACGACGATCATGATGATGATGATTCAGATTCCAACTATTTTGAGAGCGAAGACGATTACGATGGCTGTGATCTATCGGGTGTATAGGGATATGTACACACAACTAAGCCTTGGGAGGCGATTTGCATAAATACTACAGAATATGCTACAGAGTAATGCCAATTCGGGATTGGTTTTACGCGAGTTGCAATTTGGATCACATAGCATTGCCCTGAATTGAATTCTGGCAGCCGTGATGCTAGTTAA
>Ga0307981_1001783_pt1 | contig 18520 bp, 14 predicted proteins | sample OrgLakmetagen987_FD_201849 | JGI IMG/M metagenome (GOLD analysis project Ga0307981, IMG submission 201849) | Saline water microbial communities from Organic Lake, Antarctica - #987 | ecosystem: Environmental > Aquatic > Non-marine Saline and Alkaline > Saline | place: Antarctica: Organic Lake... | reverse complement strand
GAAGATTTCTTCTCCTCCGAAAAACCTTATAATAACTGAATTACCGATATTGCATCTTTCTTCGCTCCACTCATCGAGCTATTACAACTGGTCACTGAGCGTGCCCCTCTCTCTCTCTATCGCGAATCTCCTATGATGTCTCCATCATCTCGCTCCACCAGCCAGCATGCTCACATGAAGAAACGAACGATCGTTGTTCTGCTAATGCTCTTTTGCATCATCGTTGCCGCCATCCAGTTGTGTATAGTACCTCCACCACAAAATCCACTCAAGCAAGTGATACCACACTATACTCAGACAGCTAAAGATATTTCGTCCAAAGAAAGCATCGATGATACGATCAATAAGAAGGATCCACATGAAGGAGGACCAGCAATAACAACGAAGACCATTGATATCGCTGGTGCTGGTGCTGCTGCAGGAGATATCTTTCCACCACAGCCTGGCAATCACTCCATGCCCCCCCCTCTCCATGGTGGGGGAACACTTAATGAAGTACTACATGTAGATATTATCACGGTTGCTGGCGGAGAACATTCAGTACAAGAAGGGACTACAATGAGCAGCGGCGAGAATGCTCCTGAACTCACTGTTGTAGATAGTATCATGTACAATGGTGAGCCCATTGTAGCTTTACGCCTAGAAATGCTGAACAATTACGTGGATCGCTTTTACATCGCAGAACAGAGAAAGGGTTTTTCTGGAATTGCAAAAGAGCTTCTTTTTAAAGAAATCAATGCAGAAGTTTTTAAGCCATATGAAGAAAAGATTACTTGGGTGCTTGTTGATGATGCACCCAATGCAACCATCGGAGCCTGGGACAGGGAAGCAATTCAACGTAATGCCCCTGCTGCTATGATGAGAGAAGATATCGCCCATGGTATTATCTCTGAGCCATTTGTTATCATCAGCACAGACGCTGATGAAATTCCTGACCCTCAAGTTATTGCAGAGTTCCAGCCTGGAAAGAAATGGCATTCAACTGTCATGGAAAAACCAACCCTTTTGTCCATGAAAATGTTTTACTATAATTTCAACTGGGTGCAAGGTAATTGGACAAAGGGGCATGTTTTACCAGGCAAAGCGGTGCTCGAAGGAAAATTCAACTTACATCAGCATCGGGTAAGGCGCAATATGCGTATGGCAGCTAATGTAATTTGGGATGCAGGATGGCATGGTTCCTACTTTCTCAGTGTGGAAAAGATCATTCACAAGATTGAATCCTTTTCTCACCAAGAATTTAACAAGGCAGAAATCAAGTCAGAAGAACATATTGTGGAGTGCATAATGAATGGAAAAGATTTGTTTGGCCGCCGTGGTAGTGAATTTGACTGCGAACATTATGATTATAAGCAACTGCCTCTCCCACTTAGGAAACTGCATGAGCAGGTGTGCAAAAGTCAAAATGTGACACTTTCTGGAGGCGGAATGATATAAATATAACTGAATTGCGGCTCGTGTTCGATTGATTAGATCAAGCAACAGTTTGTGATCTAACAAGTCATGGGTTAGTTAGAGAACAATAAAAGTAGAATGTACTGTAAACCTATTAAAAAATAAAAAATTGTCTTTATAATTACAAAGCTAAGAAGATACAAAATGCCAGCTCCAAATCATCGTCTTCAGCAGCAGCAATGGACGCAGACGACTCCTCGATCCAGAACGACGGAAATAGATAGTCCTTTCTTTACTCTTCTGATCTAAACTCGATCTACGATTTTGGAGGAACACCCAGAAAATCCTGTCGTAGAGAATGAGAATGCCAATTATCTAAAGTGACTAAAATAAAGTCGTAACTACGTCGCTTCAAAATCATAGAGAATGCCCCTGCGCTCCCCTGCGGCAGCGAGATTTTTTTTCAAATAGGAGGTCTTCTAGAGAGACCTTCGAAGTTCACATAGATTGAAGCATTAATTAATTTACATTGTTGCCCATTGTAATATATGTTGTGGCCTGCCTCTAACTTGTCATAACCATAAATGATTTGTTCATTCGTAATACCACAAGCTTGTCAATAAGATCGTGACCCAACAGTGTTCTATGCTTTGTCACAAGCAGATTTGCAGCTGAATTCATTCTTTCTGCAAAACTTTGAGAAGATAATGCTCCTAAAACTGACAGCGAGAAATCTTACACATTTCAGGTTAGATACCCAAATATGTCAGATGTGTCACAGGTTGAGATTTTCAATGATCAATCATCAAAACAGGAACATGTTCGCGAACATGCTCGTAAGGTATTAGCAGTTCTGAACACGTTTGCGAACACGGGAACATGGTCCCGAACATTTCAGGAACGTGCAGGGAAGAACTATTGTGAGAAAATAAAAAATAACTGTCTTTTCATTGTTGAAAGTAAATATTTGCACACAACCACAAACCACAACTCAATCATTCTGGCGATCGATGGCCGATGGCTCCAAGAATGAGACAGCGGAACGCAATGCGACATGTCGTTCATACCAACCTTGTCTGTCATGAACTCAACCTCAAATGAAGATATTCTAAAATTCAAAAAGAAATATCATTATGCATTAGATGTGCTGACGGATGGATCAGAATACACTGGAAGTGGAACTGTCTTCCTCACTGTTTCAAGACCCTCCTCGTCAACCTCTGCTACTGCTGCAGAGAATGATTCCATTAATGATGATACAATAGTTGCTAGATATGCACTATCGGGAGTATCCACATTGATATCTCGGCTCGCTGCAGATCAGGCACTCAAACTTTCATCAGTCCGGGCCATTTTCTGTCCTTCTAGGAAAGATGTGGATTATATAGCGGGGGTGCCATCTTTGTTGCTGTCTCTGGCGAATTATAGTTTGAATGGAAAAATTCATGTAGTGGGCGACGAAGGAATGGATGCATTTTTGGATCATGTCAATGAGCTCGTCCTGAAAAGAAGGAATTATCCGGAAATTATGACTTGCGTTGTTCCATCGAATGATGCAAAGACTTGGTGGAAAGTTTATGATGACGAATATATTGTTGTTCACGCAAGGATTGGCGCAGGAGAGGATGATGTCGATAGTGAAGAGAATGGAGAGAGTGAGGACAGTGAAGATGACAGTAGTCAAGAATCATTGGAACAAGAAGAGCATGCAGATGAGCAAAATGATGCTTCTCTGGACCTCGGCATTGTGTATATTGTTACTTTACAAAACACATCCCATCCGTATTCCTTTGCTGTTCTTCCGCCCGGAACAAACTCTTCTACTCACCCAAACATTCTGCATCCACTACCTGACAATGTCCATGTTGATCAAAAACAGTCCGAGGGTGAGGAGCCATTGGAATTTATCTTGCATATGAATCCTTTGTGTACCAAGAGTATAGAGGGTGAGACAAAGCTTCGGATATCCAACGAGCTTCGAGGTATAGCTAGAAGGCATTTAGGTACAATGCCCTGCAATTTAACTGGAAAATACGACAATGGACTGTTAGTTCGATCTGTGTACCAGACCCGGGCATTGCATAAGCATCTGCCTTTTGTCTTCACTGACCCATCTACAGGCTATACAAGTATGGCTATGAATCACAATGACATATGTGAAGAAAATATTGGTGAACACTCAATGGTTGTGATTCAGAGGCTAACATCATGTTCAACTGTTTTTTTGAATACAAATGAAGTAACCTCCAAAAAGAAATTGATTGTATTAGACCGAAAAGAAAGCATCATTGACAAAATATTAAAGGGAAGTGATGGGTTATCTATAACGAGCACATCTAAGTTGAATTCTATCAAGAACGAAGTTGATGAAGTCTCTTCCTTTTACATGGCAAAACGTGCTTCTACAAGCAACACTGAGGAACAAGACGATAATGAGATTGATTTGTCAGATGATGATGATGATGATGATGATGACGATGATGAAAGTATCAAGAATCGACCGGTGAAGCGTATGAAAACGACAGACTGCCTAGATGATAGCTTGGATGTAAGAGTACCCCATCTGCTTGTCCTTGGTACTGGATGCGCCTCGCCTTCGCCCCTTCGAGGGTCTTCTGGATACGCTATATTCCTCCCTACTATCATTAATGGCGCATTCGTCTTGGCTCCCTCGGTTGTCTTGGAATGTGGAGAGGGATTCCTTGCCATGCTACATCGCCATGCACCGATCAAACAAAGTATGCAGCAACATTTATCTCAGATCCGTCTCATTTGGATATCCCATGCGCACCTGGATCACTTTGGTGGTCTGCCTCATCTTATACATGAGATTGTCAAGGTCAATAAGCAAACTGCAATGTGCACCTGCTATCAAAAAGGGACGAACCGGGGTCCGTGTTTTCCTTCGCGGTCGACGGATGCAGATGATGGCTTGAATCGTCAACTTTGCAAACGATGCAGCCGAATTTGTCCTCCTATTGTTATTGCGCCTCAAAAAGTTTTACGTTACTTGGACTGCGCACTAAATTGCAAAAATGGTATTATTAACGGACAGAAGATGTACGTGGGTATCACCCAAAGAGACTTTGACACATCCCCATTCTCTCAGCAAGTTCGAAATGACGTTTCCAGTATTGAGCTAGTGACTACCCATAATCCAACGTCGCCACTGCTGGTAACGGGCGGTACGACGAGAACTTATTGTCCTGTTCAATTTCTCAAAAATATTCCTGTAGAGCATTGTCCCAATGCATATGCGTGTCTGATTGGATTGAACACTATGTCTTTTGACGATCAGCCTTCGCAAAATCTATTCACATTTTGCTATAGTGGAGATACACGGCCCAGTTCCAATATAGTTCGAGGTTGTCGTGACTTTTCCAAAGCATGTGGAAGAAATGTATCGCTATTACTTCACGAGGCAACTTTTGATGCCGATGAAAAGGGCAAGGGAGAAGCAATCCGTAAAAGGCATTCTACAGTAGAAGAAGCGATGATGATTGCCCGTCAGATTGATTTAGATAGCGTTTTGATGACACATTTCTCTCAGCGTTACCCAAAGTTCCCCCCTGGATATGATGCAGAGGCTGCTAGAAGTGAGTTTCGGCGTGGTGCAAGTAATGCTGGTCTAGAGGTCGCTTCAGCGTATGATGGAATGTTGATCCCATTGAAGGACGGGTTACGCACAATGCTGCCTCTGATTGGATCACTGGCAGCATCGGTCTTAACATAAAGCTTGTGTCAACAGCATAATAAGTGAAACTATTCTTGATGAATTCAACGCACACTAATAGATTCTTGCTACTGCTAGAACGCAATTCATTGGTCGATAAATGTATTGTTATGATTTTGAATTTGTTAAAAATAGAGCCTCCGCGTTAGGGCTGCTAGAGTTCTCCACCTCCTCAACGATCCTTTTTCACGTCCAGCAGCAGGTATTGGTGTAAAATTATAATTACTCCGAACAATTTGTCTTGATTCGATGCTTGCTTATTCCAAACTCTTCAACAGATTGGAATTCCGTTCTACCCCCAACACTCTAATTGGGGTTGAGGTTCAGCGCATCGGTGAAGCCACACATCCACCATTTTTGATACCAGACTTCTACTTCGTTGTCATCTGCCGACCTGCGCTTGGCGTGCCTTGGAGGGGGAGTAGATGGTGTGCCTATAGCAGATCTTTCCGATGCGGAAATATCAGTGGATACCATGGTAGGCGAGCTAAAGACTGCTCTTGATAATCTTTTCTTCGAGTGATTCGGTGTTGACCTTGCTTTTTTATTGTATTGGGGAGATGGATGTGAGTTTGCGGGTGCAAAGATGCATCTCGATGTACCACCGTCATGACCTTGGCTAGCGCTTGGTTGACTATTCATTGGGTAATTGCAGAAGAATAGAATGTGAGAATTCGCCGTGGTGTAGTATCAACAATGGCATCTAAAATAATTGCCAATTTCGCAAATCAGAACATCATCCTACATGTAACATGTACTCTCCATGTGTACAATAATATAGGGTAAGTAGAGAACAACAACAGAGAAACTGGACTCACCCTGAAGAAGATGAGACACGCCGAGCGCCATCCTTCGTACTGACGAACATCTGACCAGCAGCATTTTCATGAACATTACTCGCATAATCATCATGAATACCCTCATCTGTCGAATATCCCAACGAACTATCCGCAACACTATTCTCACTCCTAAAACTTCTTTGAGAGTGCGCAGCAGGAACCCCAAGAACTGCAGCCTCCTTTCTTCTAAAACTCGCCGCCTGTCTTTCCAGCACATGGATGTGCTGATCTTTATCCACCATCCTCAGAAATTCGATATCCGCCACGGAGGAATCGGTGGATTCTCCCGCTTGTGATGATGAAGCCGAGTATGTGAGCGAATGCCCATCATTAAATTCAGTGACTCCATGCGATACCTCCGAGGAATTGTCAAAGGAGTACATTCCTTGAGAGGAGGCTGTGTTTTTGTGTTTGCGGCCAGCAGTGCGTGGTGAATGTCCGAATGTATATGCCATTGTTTGATTCCTTTTGGTGGCAGTTAAGTTTTTATGAGTTATTTGGTTGCTTAGTTAGATCCTACTAGTTGTAAGTAGTGCCGTGTGCGCTATAGCTAGAGTAGAGCAATGACTTATTAAATCGGAGACGATGGAGGCTGTCAAATGTTCGGTGGTATCCTGTGAACAATATTGAATATGTGTGTCTTGTGATACTCTGCGGGTTCCACTTTGGAATAAAGAGGAGACAGTCTATTCCTACGGGCAGAAAGGAATTGAAACTGCTGGTAGTGAATAAGGCTGTTCGATTTTGCTGTGACAAATAGTTCCTCGTTGTTTAGCTGTTGCTATAAACGTAGGATCTTTACAGATTCAATTCAGTGTGGTGGTACAGGTAAGTTGAACGAGGTCCAATGGGTATTGAACGGTGTATGGTATATAAGGGTTGAGAGGAGATTGTTCCTTCTTAGCTAATGTCCTTAATGAGTCGTTTATTCGAAGGTGGTTCAATCTTGTTTCAACTTCTTTTTCATTTTTCAAATAATATTCGTGCACTGTCATTCCCGTGTCTACATGATACGTGTGTAGCATTGGTTTGTGTTACTTTCGTGTGACAGATACTCCGACCACTTAATAAATAGCCTTGAGATACCGATAAATACTGGTTCTTAATAGTGAGACATTATTAGATCATGCCGGTACTTAGTTACTGCATTTACTAGTAGCTGCCTACTCATGACACAATTAAACATGGCTAGGATTCATAAGGAATGCTGCTAATTAGATCGCACTTCAGAAGATGATGATGATGGTGATGATGGTGGAGTTCTTGATTTCAGTCCCACGTGTGTCAATTTAATCAAACAAAAAGAGCGGGAACCCTAATTTTTCAAGCAGAAAGAACCCGAGGCATGATGACTGGTGGTAGACATCAGAACCCGAGCGGAATGCCTCATGTCAGGAAGGATCAGGAAGGATGATGCAATGATGCATGATGTGGTATTTTGTAGAACTCATCTGGCACATGGCATAAACTCTACAAGAAGTGTCGTTGTGTTGTTTGTTGCTCTAACAATACCGGTACTCCCCCAACATTTCGGTCCCAAGCACTTGTCAATAATTGATAGGCACCGCACAAGAGGGCACATTTTCAAACATAAAAGGTAAAGGCAGTAGTACCATGGAGTGCACTGCAACGAGCAAAGCATATGAGGGAAACCTAGAAACGCCACTGGAGAATCATTCAGACAATGCAGATCAAACCTCCACCAACGTATTTTTCCAAGCTTTCGCTGCTGGAACCATTGCTAGTAGCTGCTGTCTCTTCCAACTTGGGCTGAATCTACTTGCGTCTTTCAACATTCTACACGTTGGATGTGCAGGATTCAACACAATTCTCGGTCCCCTTCGGCCCTATACCCGTGCCATGACTATAGCTTGGCTGCTGCAGAAATGGTTCACAAGCGGCGAGCGTGGCAGGTCAAAGTGTTGTACAAAGGGCGGTAGGAAGGGCCTGATTGTGTCTACAGTAATGTGTCTAACTCTAATGTTTATGCCAGAAATGCTGGAACTAATGCGGCATTCGAATTTGGATTTGATACGGTTAGGGCTTGGATATCAAAAGTTGCACGGAAGTGAGATTATAAAAATGGAATATGTTGTGGATAATATGGGATGTGAGGCTTGTATCAATGCTGTTGAAAGATTAGTCGACGGAAAATCGGGAGTTGTTCATAGCAAGGTTTCTTCATTTAAGTTGGGAGAAATAGACATTTATGTTGACAATGCTGGCGCAGATCCTACTTGGAAAGAAAAATTCGAAAATGAATTACTAGAGATATTGAAAGAGAGTGAATATGACCTTCATCCTAGGGGATGGGTGACAAAGAAGATGACATTGGACATGAGCAAAAGCATGTTTCATGAGCCATTTGCATCGAACTGATGAATAGAGTACTCCTTAAAAAGTCTCCATTCCCAATTCTAATTCAAAAGGATGATAATTGTATCTTACATATTTATCTGCAAGACGATATTTGTAAATTATTGGAATACTTGAACGGTTTACTAAGATAGGATCTTGCTTGGGGTCTTACACATTCCAATTCAACTGTAGGTGCGCCAGTTTGAGCTTTATTCTTTTTGGCGTGTTTAAAATAGCTCCGAGAAAAAAGGAAAGTGATGTTATTATTTGTAACTAGTAGGAAAGGAAGTTGAAACTTGAAACTCAATAACGCAAAGATAGACTTGTTACTGCTTGACTACTCTTTAGCTGCGTATAGAAAACCTATAAGAACTTCGCAAGCTGTAGGACTATGGATTGCACAGTGTCCACAGAGCCATTACCAGATAGTACGTGGTAGCATGATTCTGCACTCGAATGCAATCGATTGTTCAAAAACTCGACTTCTAGAACGACCAGTAGATGATTGATGCAGCAGCCGCGACACGGAAACCTGTGCTCGAATGGCTTGCAGAGGAAGCACTGGTGTCAGTCCTAGATGGTGCAGCTCCATTATCTGTCTCCTTGGATGTCTCATTTGTCTTTATTGCACTTGGCTTGTCCGATGGAAGCACCGATGGCTCGCCCGATGGTAAGTCACTTGGCTCGTCCAATGGAAGGATTGAAGGCTCGTCAGATGGCAAGATACTTGGCTCGTCCGAAGGGAGAACTGGAGGCTCGTCAGATGGCAAGACACTTGGCTCGTCCGATGAAAGCACCGACGGCTCGTCCGATGGTAAGACACTAGGTTCGTCCGAAAGAAGAACTGAAGGCTCGTCAGATGGCAAGGCACTTGGCTCATCTGATGGTAAGACACTTGACTCGTCCGAAGAAAGGACTGAAGGCTCATTAGATGGCATGACACTTGGTGTGTTTGAGCCCTTCTTTAGATGTTTGGTGGAGGGGTGTTTAGTAGAGGCGAAAGCAAGTCCTCTGACAGGTCTGGATACAACTTTGGAAAAGTTCACCTTCGAACCTTTCCTTGCAGACACATGGGCAGAGATAGTAAGAAGAATAGCAGAAAGGAAAAGCTTTGAGATCATCATTTCATTTCAAGTCAGTTGATGAGGATGTTATAATGTTCAGGTAAAATTATGAGTAGTACGTTCAACATATCTAGAAGCTTGATTAGACTGGACAGAAGACATTCAATTCGACAGATATTTTTTCATTTTGTTTTGAAGGAATTCGACAGATGTGTTTCTCCAAGCGGAGAAAAAGCTATTTATAAGAGCTACTTACAGCATGGAGTGATCAGCCACCTAATATTCTGATTAAAGACGGACTTATTGTCCTCTGATCTCTGGTAACTTCTATTTGGTCAAAATCCAAAAACGTGAATTTAGGTCAATCAGATTCACAAATGACTGTTCGTTTGTATTCGCATAGTACAATCCTCGCCTTTTCCCATTTGAGCATCCCATTGAACGATCGAATTGAAGTTGTTGCTGATAATGTATGCTTTCTCGACATCGAGGATACTGGTACTGACAAGCAAGAGCTACATCAGGCTGTATGCTATCAGTAGTAGATGCTCTGGATTCTGGTTGATATTTTTGACTTCTTAATGAGGTCAGTTGCATCATCGAACAACATAGTCTTCAGATATAAGTTCGGGAGTAGGAAATCCCAGGAAGAGATTGAGCGCGATAATTGGAAGGGTGACGGAGCGATTATATATCAGTCTCTCTGAAGAGCCACAACAGTGCTAGCATCAAAAGAGAATTTTACCATATCTTTTCAATTATTATGGAGGATCGATATTTCTTCTGTCCTTACATCTATTTGCCTCCTTTCTCTCTTAAAGGGCGAATCCACGAGATGGCAAAGTCAGTACAAGGACTTTGGCATGGCTCAATTTCAAATGTTGCGTTATAATGACTTCTACCTATCCTCAGCCATCCTCGTTCGTACCTGGAAGATGAGCGCTATAGAGTGATGATGACTCGGAAGGGAAAGATCAGTTTGGTAGTTTCTTATAGAAGTTCATTGCGTTTCTATGATAATGTTAATTAAAAAATGTTACTCAATTTTCATTCGTTTTGACGAAATCCTAAACAAACTCATGAAGCATATTATGCAAAACGATTTTGGGAGTCGTGGTTAGCATCGAACATATTTTTCGCAATTATGATACGCTTTCGCTTTCAGAAAACAGCAGGTCGTCAAAGCTTGACCATTCATGGTCAAGAGGTTGCTGACAAGTCCCGTCTTCTGTGGCATTTTGTAACTGAAGTATAATGTCGGGAGATACGTCATTGTTTTTTGCAACCTGAAGAGGACTCTCGCCATTTTTGTTCACGAGGAGAACGCAGGATCGTGAATTTAAAGAACTATCAATGAGAAGATTTAACTTCCCATGACTTGGATTGTTCTGTAGAAGAAAATGTAGGGGTGTATTTCCTGCTCTATTTTGTTTGGAGACTCCTTGTGGCCAAGCCTGCAACAATGCCACAATTTTCACGTGTTGGCGTTAGTGAGCGAATTGTAATTTGAGAGAAGTAATGGACAACTTTGAACTTACTATCACCAAGGATCTAATCACATCGATAGATGTGGAACCCGCTGTTGCACAATGTAAAGGAAGATCTCCTAATTGATTTTCCTTGAATAATTGGGAATTATCATGCCCGATGAGAAAATCTAAAACTTCTATCGGAACATTATTTGTTGCCGCCTTATGCAGAGGAGTATCGCCAAGCATACTTCCTCGCTTCGTACAATCTGGAAAAGACTTGCATATCTTTCGCACTATACCCAGTTTGGCGTTTGAATGAACTGCCAAATGTATTGGGAGATATCCACCATTACTCTGTGTGTGGCATGCAAGCGGATTGATATCGATGAGGCATCGAATAACATCCATAGAAATATTAATATTTTGTGATGCCACATGCAATGGTGTTCGACGGAGCCTATCTTGAGTCATGGTAGATGCCATGGTCCCAAGGACTTGAGTAATTTCAATTGAAATGGTAGGATGCGCAACAGCTATGTGCAGTGGAGTACTACCATGCGCGTTAGTCATTATCAATGCTTTCGAGGCTTCTGGATGACTCATCAAGATTTTACCGACTTCCACAGACGCATTGAATAATGCAAAGCAATGCAGCGGTGTTAACTGTTCATCGTGGAAAGTTCAATTTGTGAGATGGAATTCATTAACAAGGAGCAATGTTGTTTCACTTCGTGCTTACCTTTTCCCTGTTCTCAATAAGAAGAGGACAATATTGTCCATTAAAGTCTTTGTCACTTCCATTTCTATTAGATGATGATGAAAGATTTCCTAGCAGAAGATTCAGAACGAGGCGAGAATTGTCATCCAATATTAATTCTCTATTACTCTGATTATCGTCAGAAGAGTTTCGAATAAGTATATGCAGCGGAGTGTCCCCGTCTAAGGATTTGTGGCAAACAGAGTAGGTGTACTCTTCGATCATTTTCTTCACTACTAATGGGGAAGTTTCCAAGAATGCCGCCACGTAGTGAAGAGGAACCAACCCTGCTTTATCCTCCACTTTGCATGCTTTTGGTTCTGCTTCGATAAGAGACAAAAGAATTGGCTCACCAACGTTGTTGGCGATTGCATTATGCAGAGGAGAAGCGCCTAAAGAATCTTGAATTAAGAAGCAGTCTCTTGTTGGCATCCTTTTCTCAATAATTCGAAACGCTGCTATTGCATCCTTTTGAAAATCATATGATTGTTTATCCACGCATGCGGAAACCAATGGTGACGTTAGAAAAAGATGCAGTGGAGTGTCACCTTCTACATTTTGTTTGCCTAAAGACTCCGGTGTTCTCTCCAATAGAGCTGTTAGCACACTGCAATCTACGTCTGTCTGCATCTCCTCGTGTCCTGTAGGCGGAGGAGATAAATTGCCACAACATAGATGAAGAGGCGTATTCCCGTCCTCGTCGACCCTGAGTAAAATCTCCAGTTCACTAGGACTTATCAAATCCAATAACTTAATCGATAGAGCTGGCGGAGGCTTCCATGTACCGATGTGCAAAGCTTCAAGAATCTCTTCGGGTGTGTGTCCCAACAGGTTAAGGTTGTGATAGAGATCCTGCCAAGAACATGATTCTATCTGGGCAGCAATAGTCGAATGACGTGAAAGTTCTTTCTTCGCCGACTGTGATATGTCCGAAACTGACATAATATCATCATCACTCACATATTTAGGAACGCTGTTGGCACACATTCCTACTTCATGCTCATAAATGTCCTTTACAGCTTTTTCATTAGGCTTTCTCCACAGACCATTTTGGGTACTTGTCTGTTTCCCTATGTCCACTTCCCACTTACTTCCATTCTTTCTGTTAAAATCCATGCTTTTTGGAGCTGAAGATTTTGTGGCTACTTTTGTTGGCTGCCCAACATTACTATTCTGCTTCTTTCTAGTAGCCTTCGGTCGATTTCTGTCGAAGCCATTTTCACAGTCGAAACTTGTCGTATTTTGCCAACCAACGTCTTTCTCTTCGTGAACAGGTAGTTGCACTTTCTTTCTTCTTTCTTTCATTTTTTTTTCAGGCATAGCATGTCTGCACATTCTTTGTGGAAATGATGTCCGCAGTTGCGAAGCCTTTTCTTTCGTAGCTTGAACGTGTTCTCTGTTCCGCTGTAACTCTTTGTCTCGAAAAATAGTACTTTGAGTTTGCCGCATCATCACTGTTGGTAATCCATTAATTTTCTGTACTGGCCTTAATCTCAGACGTTCTCTTTTTTTCTTTGATACTTTGTCTGTTACAGGTAGTCCATAAGTTCGTCGCGTTGTAGCTTGAACGTGTTCTCTATTCCGCTGTAACTCTTTGTCACGAAAAATAGTACTTTGAGTTTGCCGCATCATCACTGTTGGTAATCCATTAATTTTCTGTACTGGCCTTGATCTCAGAAGTTCTCTTTTTTTCTTTGATTCTTTGTCTGTTACAGGAACTCCATAAGTTCGTCGCGTTGTAGCTTGAACGTGTTCTCTATTCCGCTGTAACTCTTTGTCTCGAAAAATAGTACTTTGAGTTTGCCGCATCATCACTGTTGGTAATCCATTAATTTTCTGTACTGGCCTTGATCTCAGACGTTCTCTTTTTTTCTTTGATTTTTTGTCTGTTACATGAACTCCATAAGTTCGTCGCGTCGTCGACGTTGAAAGACTTCTCTCATTTTCCTCTTCGTTTGCGACTTGGATGCGTTCTCTTGTCTTTTGTAGTTCTTTGCCTCGCAGAAGAGTACTCTGAGTATGTCGGCTCCAAATGTTACTATTCCTATCGATCTTTTTACGAATAGGAGGGATTTTTTCATGCATTGTTGCTATTGCATCTGACGGCTCACCTCCTCTATTCATATGATTATTTATTTTGTTCTGATTCATTATAGAAGAGTTTTGCACGGATTGTGTGAACTTTAAATCGTCAGGAGAATCTCTTTCGCTTGAATCATCTACATCGTTCTCCCACGACGGTGTGTCAATACCGAAAGATTTTCCTCTCATCGTTTCAGTCTCTTCAGTTCGGAGCGTCTGTTTCGAAACCCCATTCGTCATCAGCTCATCGACAATATTCTGAGTTCTTTCATATGTTCGTGCCAAACTACTAATGCCACTACTATAGTCCCGTGTATCAGGCGGCACTGGATGTGTCCTTTTACCCTCTATCTTCTCAAAAGAAGAGTTTGCTCTTGAAGATCTCAGTATTGAGGGAAGACTGGATTTTGAAGAAGGGCTCTCTGCTGATGTACCAACGTAGGGATTCAACTCGGTAATTGGCAGCGCACTACCTTGCATCTTCAATCCCTCTTATTCCTTTCTAAAAAGAATCTTTGACAGTAGTTGCATTCATAAAATCTGCTGTTGAATTTCAATTTGTTATTGTGGCGATTTAACATAAACTTTGTGTAAACAAGCGTTCGCTGAAGATACTAGCGATAACTAAACAGGCCTTTAATGAAGATGGAACAGCAACACATTTTAAACATTAGTAATTAATGACCACTTACCACTTAAAGTACCACTTAACACTTAATGCTATCTATGTCTAAGCCCCCCGACAGCAGGCTAGAGTAGTCAGCATGGTACAACTCCGCTAACACTGATATTGACTTTACATTCCCTTCATATAAGAGGATACTATCGTGTTCGTATCAACCGATGCGAATTAAAAACTACAGTCATTACAGTTCCTTGTAAACTGAATTCATAGTTCATAGATACATGGGTGTCGGTTTTCTACAGTCGCAAAGAGAACTAAAAGTAAAAAACAAAGATGAATATAACAAATTATTACACTGCAGGTCCTCTAGCTAAACCGTAACTTGCTTGCGATTGATCAGATGGGATCGGAGGGGGTAGTTCAACCATCCTATCCCGGATTGTGAAAGTGGTGTCAGGAATATACACCTTGGATACGCCTTCGCGAGCCAAAGCATTCGTAAATGGATAAGGATTGGCAGCATTATAATCAACCACATAATCATCTATACCCTCATCAAGCGCTGCAATGGTCACGCGTGTGATAGGCTGCGCAAAACCTGATTCAAAAAACCCAGTCATTAATTCAGAGGAACCGGTGCTCTTCGGAAAGCTATCTTCCTCCCAATGACTGCACATTGTTCCTCCACCCCCATCGTTCTCGACCTTGAGAGTACCTACACCGAGATTCAAAGCGTTGTATTCATCGCTAGCCAAGGAACAACCGCTACTCCAGCCATAAACGAATTCTCCAGAATTACAGGATGAAAAGCATGCTGAAAAGCCCAAATTCACAAGTCCAAGAATGTGACCCATCTCATGAAGTATGATAATCTCGGCATCGTCTATCAAGGTAAATGATGATGTTGTTAGAGATTAGGAAGAAAAATGGATGATCCCAGTATATGTAGTGTCTTGTTGCTTACTCACTTTGACTCATTGTAGCGAAATTGTCCTCATCAAAAACCATGATACCACTGATTGGAGATCCACCTTGTCCCCTTACGTGTATTGCACCTGCAGATCCCAAAGTATTAGACTGTCCATCAGTTCCATCAATATATTCCATTGAGAATCCAATCACTACACCATCGACACCACCATTGAAGGGTTTCGAAAAGTGTCCATTAAACCAGTCAAAGGAACCGAACCCTATCCAATAATCGTCAACATTACACTTGATGATGCTCTCCCACTTGGCTTTTGCAGATGCAAATGCAGCATCGAAGGCAGTGTTTAAACCCATATTCATGAGTGTAATTTTAAATGGCGAGGTGCCGTTAGGACATGTATTAGTTGCAGCAGCTGCAGTGGGTCCTTGAGTGGGTGATGGTGTTGTTTTAGGAGTAGTAACAGTGGCTTCGGTGGGGCCTTGAGTGGGTGCTGGTGTTGTTTTAGGAGCAGTAACAGGGGCTACAGTGGGTCCTTGAGTGGGTGATGGTGTTGTTTTTCCGCAACTGCCACAAGTCTCGGGACATTCCTGTTGAGTTGGGTTTCTCTTACATCTCTTTGTTGGATTTCCTGCCGCCCAACCGCAACCCTTTATTTTTCCATTGCGATCTAATTTGAAGCTATCCGTTGAGTCTTGACAAGAACTCGTGGGACCGCTGGCTGGAGCAGTGGGTGCCGTAGGTGCATCATCTTTGCAAAGCCCACAAGAGGCAACGCATTTATCAGCAATCTCATCATCGAAGAAAGATCCAGATTCGACGCAGTATTTACTAGTACGTTTTGCTGTGTTTCTCTTTGTGAACCAATCACAGCCCACACTTTTGCCAAAGAAATTAAGTTCGAACATAAAATCATTGGTATCTTCGCACGTAATAGCAGCACGACAGGCACCACAACTAGCAGAACAAGCTTCCATGATAGAAGGTTCGCTGCAGTACATTGATGTGCGTTTTGCTGAGTTCTTCGTGTTCAGCCAGGCGCAATTCACGGTTACGCCAGAGTTCGTCGTGACGAATTGAAAAGAACTATCGTCAGCACATATCTGAGCTGATGTTAGTCGTGCAGGGATGAGAGCAAAAAGCAACGCCGCACGATGATTAACATTACGAAGAAGGTGCATTATGTGTTGATGGGTCAATGCTAATCTGCTTTCCGTTTGTGATTATTACGAATTTTATGAGCATATCACAGTTTTCAGCTCTTCGTAATTCGCCGCAAACCGGGAAAGCTTTATAGCTTTATGATTATAAATTTTGAGTGTAGGTCCTTACCAATCGCTGTACTTTCTACACAGCCCCGTTTGAGGTGTCTCCATAATGGCCTCGCTGACATCATCAGTTTCTAAAAATATGACCAACCCATAGAGACCCCGAATGTAAGTTTTTGATCCATTTATTGAATGACAGCAACTTCAAGTTGCGGTAGCCAAGGCCGGACCAGGAAGAGGATATTTTTTATGAGAACGGGAACTCAGTCCCGTTTTAGGTGTCTCTATTGGCTTACGTGATATCCCAGTTTTCAGCTCTTCGTAATTCGCCGCAAACCGGGAAAGCTTTATCTTTATGATTTTTAAATTTTGAATGTAGGTAGGTCCTTTCCAATCTCTGTACTTTCTACACAGCCCCGTTTTAGGTGTCTCCATAATGGCCTCGCTGACATCATCAGTTTCTAAAAATATGACCAAACCATAGAGACCCCGAATGTAAGTTTTTGATCCATTTATTGAACGACAGCAACTTCAAGTTGCGGTAGCCAAGGCCCGAACAGGAAGAGGATATTTTTTATGAGAACGGGAAATCAACATTTAATGACAAAGAAATCATTTGCACCATCATGTGCAGCATTCTTCGCTGAGGCAGAAAACATGATAGACAAAAAACCTGTTCTGTATTAGTGATGTAATGTGGTTCGTTGAGGTCTGCATGTCATGCATTCTGTTTAGCTTTAGCTGCTACACTTTGCTTTGCTACTGCGTGAGTATGTCTAACGAATCCCGGAAGTCCCGGGAAGAGGGGTGCCGGGAATGGGATGGCATCCCGTCCCGAATCTCGGAGATCCCGTTTCCGAAATTCCGGCCAGTACGTTACTCTCTAGAAAATCCACACCCTTTGTATTCGTGTGCTCGCTTGCTTATGTTTGACGAACACAAGGTGACGAATGTCACACAGGACTAATGTAAATTATTTAGACTTTGTAGCGCAAATACTACATTTACATGCGACAAATTTGTGTTGCTGGTGTGGTCACTATTCCAAACAAACGCTACCATTCCAATTGAGCAGTATCAACTCCCTGTCTACCTCTAAGTAATTTTTGTCAGCAGTCCTCACGGTATTGAATTCAAATCAATTCACAAACATGACAATATCCTTCAAAAGACAATGCATATCGTACAACAAAATTCAATATTACCAACACACAACCTTCATTTGGATGAGAGGCGAAGTGATAGCTACAGCTAAAATTGGAACAGACCTAAGCAATACATGAGCAAAGATAAAAGTTATGTCAAAACATTTAATTGAATCATGCCTATTTCGCATGATTTGAAACAAGCCGGTAATGACATCTACTAGATAGTTAAAGAATTTGACTTTGTCGGAATTTGCATGTCTCTACTTCTCCATGGTCCTCTCTTCGTGTGTGTTGCAATCGAGTCGATCGAGAATACGAAGGATCTCTAATGTCTTCCTCTGTTGATAATTTGCGGATTCAGGATTGTGGTTAGGGTCTTACACATTCCAATTCAACTGTAGGTGCGCTACTAGTTTGAGCTTTATTCTACTTGACGTGTTTAAAATAGCCCCAAGGAAAGAGGAAAATGGTGTTATTATTTGTAACTAGTAAGAAAGGAAGTTGAAACTTGAAACTCAATAACGCAAAGATAGACTTGTTACTGCTTGACTACTCTTTAGCTGCGTATCGAATACCTATAAGAACTTCGCAAGCTGTAGGACTATGGATTGCACAGTGTCCACAGAGCCATTACCCCCAGATAGTACGTAGTGGCATGATTCTGCACTCGAATGCAATCGATTGTTCAAAAACTCGACTTTTAGAACGACCAGTAGATGATTGATGCAGCAGCCGCGACATGGAAACCTGTGCTCGAATGGCTTGCAGAGGAAGCACTGGTGTCAGTCCTAGATGGTGCAGCTCCATTATCTGTCTCCTTGGATGTCTCATTTGTCTTTACTGCACTTGGC
>Ga0307981_1001782_pt1 | contig 18527 bp, 12 predicted proteins | sample OrgLakmetagen987_FD_201849 | JGI IMG/M metagenome (GOLD analysis project Ga0307981, IMG submission 201849) | Saline water microbial communities from Organic Lake, Antarctica - #987 | ecosystem: Environmental > Aquatic > Non-marine Saline and Alkaline > Saline | place: Antarctica: Organic Lake... | reverse complement strand
GCGCCAGAACTGTGAGTATTCTCTTGCATACTTGCGGAAGCCTTTTCCTGCGCTTCCTTCAGGTCTTTCATGAGCTCTTGACTCGCCTCCAAGAAGCGTTGCGCATCCTGCTTAGTAATCTGCAGTGTCATGGAGGGAACGGGCGATTCAGATGCGATTCTGACCATTTCCGTCATGGTGAAAGTGGCTGGAGCGTGACAGGTACCCTCTGGTAGGAATTGTACGCGGAGTGCCCCGGAAGTGATGTTCAAAAACTCAATGGAAATGAAACGCAGAGCTTTCGATCAGTTCGCCGTCTAGAAGAGCAACTGCCGTCTCTACTTGCGGTACTACTACTCAAGGTATTTGTAGATACAACCAAAGAGGCTCTTTGGTCGCCAAACTGTTTAGTCTTGCTACGAACAGCAGAGGAGGCTCGTTGTGCCTCGATGCGTCGCTGGCTTGTTGCAACACGGCCGGAGGACACTGGACAGAGAATCTCGCCCGCGGCCGCCACGTAGAATCAGTACTGCGGCAACGCAGAATTCGGTTTAAACGATTCAAAAGTCTATCAAAAGCATGGCTGGCTCACATAATTTCTCGACTCCATTCAATTCTATACCCCCATACTCTCACATCGGCTTGAATCTGGCGAAATATGTCGATTGTCTCCTATGTGACATCAGTAGCAAAGATAAGTAACCATATGTATTTAGGAGAAGCATCCAGAATTGCCGGAGCGGCAGCCTCACGATCCGAGAGCGCGCGAATGAGATCCAAATTCCAAATCCAATCCATCCGTACCGGTATCAGTCGACTAGTCTATCATTAGTAGTCTAGCTAGTCTAGATCTAGTAGTCTACGAGTATTCAGATCACAGTCCTATGCTGTCTCTTGTTGAGGTCGAGCGCCATACAGTACGTCGTATTGTATACCAGGCACTATGCATACAGTAGGTACTGCACCCTACCGGCTAACATCTACCGCAGTCGTTCGGAGTCGACCAACACTAACCGTGATACTAGTTCCAGACAATGATCTCTAGCTAGTACTAGCTATCCACTCGTTTCGTACCGGTTTTCTTAGTAGCTTCTAGCTAGCCTCTCCGGACTCCCTTGTAGATATTACTAGCGCTGATACAGTGTAATAAGTAAGTCTTTTGAAAAAAGAGTGAAAGCTGGCGAGAAGCAAATACGACAATCTACGACCAAAAGACCTAGCTTGATTCTTAGCCTTATCTACATGCTAACAGTTAGTTGTTACGATATCCTCCAGCGATACGGAGAGACAGCTTCACGGTTCGCTACAGTATATGAAGAGTAGTAGCGCAAAGGCAGGAGACCAACGACCAACGCGAACACACGGCTCGTTATCGTTCGCAAAAGGATACGAGTTCAAGCTTTCCGCTGTCCAATTTCAAGGCCTACGACCGTCATGCCGTCATGCGTCGGTACATCCAACTTGTGATTTGCGACGGATTATTGATAGTACCTGTGCAAAATAGTAACGACAAAAGAGATGAACGGATGAGTACGAGCACTCGAAAGATATGGATGTTGATTCAATATTCGATTACACAATGTCCGTTTGAATCCTCGTAGGAACCATGCAGCATGCAGCATACCATACTCTGTACGGCACTTACAGCTCCAACGCCATTTCGTCGTGAATCTCGCAGTCTTCGAGAGTAATGTCTCGGGCGCTCCGCAAGGCGCAGCATGTAGAGTAGACTACTGGCCGTCGCATCGTTCTACGAGCGGATGGTGCTGCACCGACCAGACCGGACGGCCTTCCATGCGGGTTTGAATTTAAACGGATTGCTAGCCCTCTTGTGCTTTTAACTGCATGAAGTGCCTAACTTAAACCAAAAACTACTCGAGCCATAAACTGGGTAGCAAATGTGTAGTGCTACATGAAAACAACGAGTTAGATTTGATCATCTCTCATTATTGGTAGTACAATTCGAGACACATTCCGTCATGAATCTCATAGTCTTCGAGAGTAATTTGATCCTTATAAACGGTATACCACTTTTGAAAACGTAGCTTTTCCGGTCTCGTTCCCAGCTGCGCCGCTGCCAGTTTCTTGAGGTCGCCAATGGTATCGTCTTCGTTGCACTTTACGCGCACCTTTTTCCCCAGGCGATCGTCCAAGACTACCTCGATCATGCTTTCGCTGGATGGTGGTACCGTAGTCTAGTGCTACAATATTTCGGTCGGTAGAGGGAGAGAGAGAAGGAGCGGTTTAGCTGAGGAATGAGGGGTCGGTGGAGTGTGGACGAGCTCTGGATAGTCTAATACCGTACCGGTAGCCAGTGCCAGTGTGTCGATGCTAGTCGATGCTCCATTCGGTCCCGCCTTTCGCGCCTTTTTACTTTGTAATGCGAGACCTCGGGCTGACGATGCGCTCGAAACTCGAAATCCTTCTGACCGACGACGGACGCAGCTGCTCGGGTCATTGCCATTTCACAAGTTACGAGCTCGAAGTGGTCTTCTGGACCACGCAAAAAGACGGTTCGGTGAACAAGGAACCTAAGCCGCCGGAAGCAAAACGGTATCCTGAGAAAGTTTTCGAATTTCTTTGCACCTGCATCCAATCAAGGCGAAGTTCGCGAGGTACGGTGGGAGAACACAACATTTCCTTCCTAAAGTGTGCGCTTACAGACCTGCTGTATCCATACCATAGTCTAACCGGTACCGTATCCATACCGCAGTTATCGTTTCATATAGTATAACGCAATCACTCGCCGTACTGTAGTAGTAGAAATTACACCATGATGGTCCCACAGCTGTTAGCCTTTACAGTCTTGCTTGCCTTGACGACGACGAACCCTGCGACAGCCTTTTCTCCCAGTACCGGTAGCCGTTGGGGCTGCACACCCTTCTTGGCAAGGACAGCTGTTGGATACAGATTCGCCGCAATCGATGATGACACCGACATTATATCGGATGCGCCCGACCTGGACGACGGTGCTCCCTTATCGGTGGACGGCTCTTTCTACGAAGATCCCGCTGAAGAATACGTTCACATTCCGCTGAATGTGGACGATCCTTCTCTCATTGAGTTTGCCGATAGTGCAGACTTTCGCAAATCGATCGCAGGTAAGGATGACTTGGATCTCACCAACAGCCCGTATCCTCTCGCTGCCATGATGCAAACATCGGCACGTTACATTGCCGCTCACGCGGGACAAGTCGTCGTCTTTCATCTCTCGGGAGATTTGATGGAACAAGAGTCGACAGATAAGATCATCGCTGACATGGCCCTCGCTTGGTTACTCGGTATGAAGCTCGTCCTGGTCGTAGGTTGCCGTTACGATATGGGCACTTGTGACCTAGAAAAGATGGATAGCACGCACGAGTGCCACAATCTCCTCAAGGTTACCGACGCGGACACCCTTCGTCGCGTCGAGGAAGAAGCTGGTTACTTGCGCACCGAAGTGGAACGCAAGCTCAATGGATGCCTTCGCTTACACGGTGGCGGTACTTCCATGCCAGGCTGCCCAGCACCAGAAGGAAACGTTGTCTCGGGTAACTTTTACACGGCCAACCAGTTTGGTGTCGTTCAGGGACGCGACTTTGAGTACACTGGATGCGTTGGTGAAGTACACAAGAAGAACATTGACAAGGTATTGACCAATAACGATGTTGTACTCCTTACGACGGTTGGTCACAGCGCGCTTGGTGAGCTTGTTAACGTGAACGGTTACCATCTCGCAGCCTCGGTCGCGGCCTCGCTCGGCGCCTACAAGCTCGTTTACATGGCCAATGAAGGATCCGTTCTCCGGAAAAAGGGCGAAGACCAACCACTGCAAGAGATTCCCTTGTCTTTTGCCAAGGCACTGACTGACTATCACAATGTACACGTACACAAGACGGGCTTTGCCACCTTTGAGCAAGCTCGACTAGCGTTGGATCCGTGCGCTACCGAGTTGCTTTTGCATCTCGGCTGGGCATCGTATGCTCTGCAAAAGGGCGTAAAACGAGCGCACATTGTCAACCCTGGTGACGGAGCCCTACTGGAAGAGCTCTTTACCAGCAAGAACGGCGCCAACACGTGTCTCTACCACGACGAGGAAAAACCAAAGAGCAAAAACGACGTGGCTACGGAAGACTGGAACGCGTTCTTTGCTAGCGCCGCTGAACAAGGTCAAGACGTGGCCCTGTTCACTTAAAATATTGGGAACTGCGAGTGCGAACTTTTTTGACTCCACAAGCAGGTGCGGTGTGCAACCAGACGAACCTTTGTATGATACCACCCATCTGCATAGAGAGCATGCGGTACTTCGAACGACACCGCCGGCTCAAGCATTTACATTTCGATACACTGTACTAGTAATTAGAACTGAGCAAAGTGACCTTGATAAGCAGCAATCGTTTTTGGTATTTTTCTAGCAGGCGAGACATCCGTCATATTGACGCCCCTTGGCTAGCTACGCCCGAGGATCAGATCGGATGCCATTCCGATTTTTTTCACGGAAGCGTCTTGAGCTTATTAGACTCCCCATATGTTGGGTCTGTCACTGTCAGACTGATCTTTTGCCGGCCACTATAAAATAGATCCCCCAATGTACGGTGCATACGCAGTAGCTAACACTAACAGTACAATAGTGCCGTTACTAGGTAGAGTTAAGGTGTCGCAGTAGAGTGAGTACCGGACGATGCAAAATCCGCGGCCGTGGCGTTTCGCGCGAAACGTCTCTCGTGTGACTCATCATTCTTTTTCTAATTCTAAACGGCCGATATTCTCAATCATAATCTCGTCTCTTCCCCATTGGACGATCGAAAAGCGGCGAAAGCAACGAAAGCAACAAATAACCATGGCAGCCTTCCATCGGTATCTCCGGAAGCGCCCCGTGTCGTCGTTCGGCTTGATTGGAGGCTCGGGAGCCATCTCATATACCCTATATGTCGAATATCAAGCCGAACGGTCGGAAGAGCGTCATCGACTCGATGAAACGGTCAAAGCGTTTACGCTCCCACGAGCCTATGATGCGGATGGATTGAATAACTACTGGTCTATACGTCCTGTTTCGACGGCGAAACGGTTTGGAAAGATCATGTACGAGCTAGTCCCACTTGCAGGCGCTTACATCAAGGACTTTAAACTCCAGACTCCAACCGACAAGGAAACAACCGAAGCCAAGCAAATGGCTCTTGCTGAACGCTTACGAGAAGCGCTCACCAACTTGGGCCCCGCGTTTGTCAAGGCTGGACAACAGCTTTCCATTCGACCAGATTTGGTACCACCCGTCGTGCTCAAAGAGCTCCAAAAATTGTGTGACGCGGTGCGTCCCATTCCGGATGAGATTGCCTTGAACTTGATTCGAGACGAGCTCGGAGAGCAAGATCTTGAGGTACTCTTTCAAGACATTCGCCTGGTGGCTTCGGCTAGTTTAGGACAAGTCTACAAGGCCACTTTACGCGAGAATGGGCATGAGGTGGCGATCAAAGTGCAGAGACCCGACATGAAGCTTCACTTTAGCTTGGATCTCTTTCTGCTGCAAAATGTTGGTATCGTTGTCGACGCTTTCACAGCGGCCTTTACAAACCAGCCTCCTTTTCACAAAGCTCTTTACGAGTCGTTTGCTTCTGGCTCATACTCGGAACTGGACTACGAGAACGAAGCGGCCAACCAAATTCGATTCAAGAAGGAATTCGCCATTCGCAAATGCCCTGTCGTCGTTCCCGATGTCTATCAAGAGCTTACTACCCAAAAGGTCCTGACCTCGCAATGGATTGAAGGCCAGAAACTTGCCGACTCGCCCAAGGAAGATATCCGAAGGTTGATCGGTGTGGGAGTGGAGCTATTCTTGACACAACTCTTGGACATTGGCGAATTTCATGCAGACGCTCATGCTGGAAACCTCATTGTCACGCAAGACGGTCAACTGTGCCTCTTGGATTTTGGTCTCTGCGTCAAAATTGACGAAAAGTCACGCAACGCCATGACCAAAGCCATAGTCCACTTGATCACGCGTGATTTTGAATCTCTTGTTTCGCAAGACGCCAAAGAATTGGGGTTCTTGCCCCAGGATTTCGATACGAGTGAGCTCAAGCCGCTCCTTACCAAGATTCTCACGGTGGGAATTGTCGACTCAGGATCCGACCTACGCATTCGCAAGCGCAAACTTATGGAGATATCCAACGAGCTGAACGAGGTGTTCTTTCAGTATCCCTTTAGCGTGCCACCTTTCTTTGCTCTCGTGACGCGAGGTCTTGGGCTTTTGGAAGGTATTGCTTTGACGGGCGACCCTGACTTTGACATCTTTCGCGCCAGTGCACCCTATGCTCGCCGTCGAGCCGTGGCTCTCCTGGGTTCTCATGGTCTGCGTCGCTTGTCGGGAACCGCAAACTGATTACTGAACTGATTCCTCCGTCTGTACATAGTTTTGTGGACATCATGTAGTTTGCAACATACATAAAGAATCTTTCATATTTTGATAGTTACGGATTTAAAAGGGGTAGACGAAGCAAGATTGGCCCTAGGCCAAGAGCAATCGCTGTAGCAGTAGCGTAGCCAAGAATACCGACCAAAAGTGCGGGCAAGACGAGTTTGGGCCATTGCTTCGCTTGGGCCATGGCGGCCGCGGTCGTGGGTCCGCCAACGTTGGCGTTGGACGCGAGATAAAGCTCTCGCGCAGGTAGGCCGAAGATTCCTCGACCAACCGCCATTAAGACGCCAAAGTGAATGAGTATCTGTAGCGCCGAAAAGGCAAAGAGCGTTGGCTGTCGAGAAAGTTACAACGAAAAAGAGTGAGACGGATGCATACGTACACACACAAATGTATTGACAGGTTTGGGGAAAGAGAAACTCACTGCATGCTTCAAGACCAACGCAATCGATCCCGATGCACCCGACGCCGCAAAGAACATTTGAATACAAAAGATACCGAGTGCGGTACCCGCAGCGCGAATGCGTGTAAAGTACTTTGAAAAGACAGTGGCACCAACGACGGTCAAGACGGACGTCACTGGCAATGCTGATGTCCCCGCTGGTAATAAGGCGTTGGTGAGCATGCGACCAATGGTCACGAGTCCCGAGGCAGTGGAGATTGCAATACCCAAAGTGGGCAAGGAAATGGCATTCTCCGTCCTTGAAGAAGCTGATTCGTCGCTGTCCGAGCCTTGCGGATCGTTGACCCCTTTTGGCAAGGTGTTGACGTCGTATTCACCCTCGACACCGATCTCAATATCTGGAATCGCTATGTTTGCTACTTCCAAAGTTGATACCGTCGCAATATCGTCAGACCCAGCCTCGGAAATGCCAAACAAAAAGGCAAAGTAAATGGCAACAACGACATTATCGGCAGCGATTGCGGCCGAGACGGCCGACGCTGGTATCTTGAGTGTTTCAGCCACCGCCACAAAGTTAATGGCGCCGCCAATGTGACGGGCAGCCAAGGCGCAAGCTACTCTCCAACCAGTGTTACTCCCCAGAGCCTGCAAGGGAAGAATTGGATAGGCCACCAAGGTGCCAATCACAGTCGCCACTGCTCCAATGCAAAAGGCAATCAGTAGAGAACCTGTATCGCGTACCACTCGTCTCAAGTCGCTATCGTATAGTAGCATGGGTACAGCCAAGGGAATCAAGTATCGATTAATGGCGCCATATATAGGGGAAGCAAAGGGAAGGACTCCAATGTTGGCAATAATGAGTGCAAGAGCCATTGTGGCAAGCGGTGCCGACAGAGCTTTTCCAACCACTGTCCTTCGTTCGAGGGATATTCCAAAGGTACTAAGAAGAAGGATACCCGTGAGGCAAAAGGAAGGATCTGCATGTAGCGTCGATTGCAGCGCCGCGATATTCGGAAGGCTTAGATGGAGAGACGTAGACGACCGATCTTGTCTCGATGGGAAACCTTGTTTGCTTTGGTCGCGTAGAACGTATTGTTTAGGAGTTATTGAAAGGGGAACTACGCCATGTCTACCAACAGCAAAGCTTTCGGTGTGTTGAAGGTGGAGAATCAATGCCAAGCCAACGAATAGAGGAATTCGTGAGCGCACCATGGTCAAAAGACTAGTACGGTAGACCCGAATAGAATAGGGGACGTCGTCGGTCGTCGGTCGTCGCAAGGTGCTCGATCTCGATTATGCACTGTATCATCATTCTCGATCGCACTCAGCTTCCGAGCTTGTCGCACTTTCTGATCGTGACGTTATTCAACCAATCACATGGCTTCAAAACGTCACTCTAACAATTAGCGTACCCAGATCGATCGCCGCGGCTGCAACGAGACACTTCTCTCGTGGCGAGACCGATACAATTGACCATGATGTTCTCTCGTACTTCCAACACCCTCCGACGGGGTTTGCAACGATCGACGCCGACCATTCAAGCGCAGGCAACCCGTAAGATGGCTGGAGGGTAAGTTTCAGTCAAAAGCTTGATAGAATCGTTCGATTAGGCCACCAGAGTTTCACTCGCTCACACGCCGCTGCTGTTGCTACCTACCTACTATTGTCTCGTTATTGCGCGTACAGTCACTACATGAAGATCAGTGAACAGCACACTTGGTGGGGAGAAGCATTCGGAACTCTTACTTGGCTTTGGATATTTCACCGTGCCAGACTTGACGGCCCAGTTGTCCTCGGATGGAGACATCCTTGGGAACACGCTCCGGACCCTTTTGCGGCGCACGACGATCACCACGACGATCACGTCGCACCTGATGCGGGAGAGACGTGGGACAAGTTCTCTCTCAAGGCTATCCGTATGACTGACGATGATGACGACGACGAGGAGGATGAAGAAGAAGATGAATAAAAGGGTCGATCGGTTTGATTTCCAACCAAGAAACTACTTCTTGTATACCGCCAACTGAAACGCTCAATTGAATAGCCTACCCACTTGTTATACCTTTCATGTTAGGTGTATTGGAGCAGTGAATCAGTCATCTTGTGCTAGAAAGCAAACTGTATTTTCGTGACTTTCTGGAACTTTAGAGACAAATTAGAAAGCAAACTGTATTTTTGTCGTTGTCCTTATTAGGGTTCCAGTCATAACCTAATCATGAGGCAGGTATCGGGCGCCATGAAATCGAGAACAGCCTCTCTGGCGGCTCGTTACGACAAGGAAAGAGTCATATACGAGAACTACTGGCAAAGTTAGATGCGATATTTGCTAGAACGCGCGTATCATCGATGCATACCTAACGGTAGTTGTTAGACATTTTGTAGTTTCCATAGGGATTCCGCTGTCTTCAGTACAATACCGTAAAGGAAAGTAAGTCTCGAGTGGCTCTTCCCAAGAAGCTACTGACTACGTAGTCGAGCTAATGTATGGTGCCTTTTCCTTCGTCTCACCTAGAACGCGAGTGAGTCACGTAATAGCTTGCTTTCCCACGGCCTGACGAATAAATTGTGCGGTTCCGCTCGCCGGATCGTCCGTTTCAAAGACTCAAAATCACGATTTCATTGTCAGCTATTGCAAGATAACTACGACGTGTTCACCGTGCTCTCATCTAACCATGGCAGTTAACGCCCACCCAGAGACGGACTACTCCTCGTTGCTACCTCAGGCGCAGATCGATGCGGTCGTAGAGCAATGGCTGCATGACGATATGCCTTCCTTTGATGTTGGCGGTCTCGTGGTGGGAGATATCGAACGCCAATCTGTGCTATGGATGAAATCTCCTGGCGTTGTTGCGGGAAAGCCGTTTTTTGATTCGGTCTTTCGTTCTCTCGACTGCACGGTGGAATGGTCTAGCTTCGCTGACGAAGGAACGTATCTGGAGGCTTCTTCAAAAAACAAGATGGCCTTGGCTGTAGTCCGAGGCCCTGCAAACAAAATCCTTCAGGGCGAACGAACAGCCTTGTGCACTCTATCTCGCTGTTCGGGGGTCGCCACAGCTTCGCGCGTCGCAGTCGCTACTGCTCGTTCACTTGGATGGAATGGATGGGTCGCAGGTACGCGAAAGACGACGCCAGGCTTTCGCATCGTTGAAAAGTATGGGCTCTTGGTTGGTGGAGCTGCTACGCATCGATTGGATCTTAGCCAGATGGTAATGCTCAAAGACAATCATATTTGGTCCGCGGGATCCATTACTTCCGCAGTTAAGCTCGCACGAAAGGCTGCTGGATTTTCGCAAAAGATTGAAGTCGAATGCCAGTCTCTCGACGAAGCCGTGGAGGCAGCTGAAGCTGGTGCCGATATTGTAATGCTCGACAACCTTTCCGGTCCAATTTTGAAAGAAAACGCGGCCACTCTCAAGGAACGCTTTCCGCACCTTCTTATCGAAGCTAGCGGCGGTATCACTGTTGATTCCATGAACGAGTACCTTTCCGAGCACGTGGACATTATCTCACAAGGAAAGCTCACTCAAGGTTACGCTTGTTTAGATTACAGTCTCAAGATCGACGTATCGTCGGCACCTTAGCTCGCTCTAGAACCTCCTTATTGTTACAGATACTCAATCTTTCAATATCCTCCTATGGATTGACTCTAGTAGACGTATCCGTAGCCTACGTCTGGAATTTAGTGGCCCTTGAATCGTCTACTAGCCAGCTAGCAGAGCTATGATATAGGTAGTCACCATTCAGCAGGCCGAGACTGGATAGCTTTACAAAATGCTTAACTATCTAGCACTATGTAGAGGAGTCGCCGCCGCTACCACTATTGTCTGTCCACGGTGACCGACGGGCAAACGTTAAATTGCTGCCCTCGTACACAGTGTTGAAAGACTTTTCAATATCTTCCATGGATAGAGTATTCACTTCGTTGGTAATTGACGGAGGCTCCGAAGCGCTAATGGCACTCGCGTCAGAGTTCCTGCGGCTGTGACGAGCCGAAGGGAAGCTTGGAACACGGCGATCTCGTGATTCGACGGCTGAGGACGCTGATCGCATTCTAGCTTGATCGAGGAGCGAAGGCTGGTGATCATGCAGTTCCCCGTAGCTGTTGATGCGAACAAGATTGCCCCGACTGCTTCCGCTATTAGTTCGTTCTCGTGCCGGAACGTCAAAGCGGAACGAGTCTCGGCGCTCCAATTGAGGACGCTCACTGTTCTTGTCTGACCCGTCCAGTGATGAATCGGAAGTATCTTCTGCCTGTCTCGGGGGTAGAGCTCTTGGCTTTACGGGTGCACTCATCGTCCGACGATGCGCCCGTGAAGACGATACTGTCGATTTCACGGGACGACTGAGAAGTTCGTCAAGCCGGCTAGACGACAAGGGGGGCTTTTCGACTGGGTAAACAAAAGCTTCTTTCGCCTCTCGGGATGGTGGTGGTGCTGGTGACGAATATGACGATCTTTGCTCCTCGAACGCTCTCTCGATATCATTCTGCGTAAACGGTTGCTCAACCGTTCGCACAGATTTCGCTCGGTCCGCTTTGGGAACCCTGGCAAGCTCAACATCGCTCTCTCCACTGGTCTGGCTGCTGGCATAAGAAAACTCATCTCGCATCTCGTAGTCGACCACCAAAGGCCGTCCTTCCATCCCAGGCTCGCACAGCACTTCTGGGACGGCCATAATGTCACCCCGACTCCTCTGAGTCTTGTAAAAGACAGTGTCTCGCGATGCCATTAAAGAGATGAAGACAGATACGACCAACAGCGGAAATACCGCCGAATAGTCACCTGCCACTTTCGAGTGTCCGTGGGCGTCGTCCTCAGGGTCAAAAGCGCTAATGGTGAGAGTTAAAATGAGCATAATCGCCATGTGAGCCCGAAATGTAACAACGTGAGTAGAACCCATTGTACAGAGTAGAACAACGCAAGGGTATGTCGCAAGACTCGTACTGAATCCGTATTGCTGTCCTAGCCAACGCACTACATCTGTCAAAAAATGACTCATAGAGCAACCTGCAGGGTGAAAAGTGACGCACAGATTGTAAGCATAGGATAAGCAAGAAGCAAACGATAGTAAGAGGCAAAAACTATACAACACCTACCAACAAACAGCGGGCCCCAGAAGTGTCCAGCAATGATACCAGTACCGAGACTCAGTCCAGTGGTAACGATCTTTGCAACAGAAATAACAAGGGCGCATTCAATACTGAAACCAGCGCGTACTGCAGCTCCATCCGTTGGATCGATCATACAGCGACCAAGAGCAACAAGCGCCGCGGTGGGCTCGTCTCCCTGTCCAAAGACCGGAAGTGGAGTCCGTCCTTTGTCGATTAAGCTCTGAAGCTGCGCCTCTCCCCAGAACATCGAGTGTGGGACGTAGATACCGATTATGCCGACGATAGCACCTGCAAGAGTCCCAGCAACGGCTGCTCGATTGGGTTCCGAAGGAATGACACAGCACAAGTACTTTCGTAGACTGGTCATGACGCCAGGATTAGGGCTTTTCGACGCAGCCGCATTCGCTTTGCCCGCTTTGTTTTTGCCCACTAGCGGTATTACTTCGCTCAAGTCACCTACATCTGCACCAACAGAATGAGCCGGCTCAACAGAAGCATCGTCATGATCATCGTGTGTCGCGTGGAAAAGGTCGTGCACAAGTGTTTTTAGCACAACGACTCCCTTGGCATATATGATGCCAACCGCAGCTCCAAAGAATCCGTAGAACACCGCGCTCGTGAAGATCTCGCTCGGAAGCGACGCAGTCAGGAATGGATAGCTGTAGTAGCCGGTGACCTCATTCCCTGTAACCATTCGATTGCATAGAACCGCGACGATTGACGCGATCGTTGCAGGCGACAACGCCTCAAAATATTGCAGTCCCATTCTGTGAGGAATTTCCAAAACGAAGAGAGCACCCGCCATCGGGAAGCCAAAAAAACCTCCCACAGCCGCCGATGCGGCCGTCAGGTTCATCACACGAGCTTGCAGCATACTTTGCTTGCAAATAAGACCAAGCCGCGAGCCAAGCATACCTGCGGTAAGGACAAGTGGGAGTTCCGGACCGAGGCTCAGGCCCGACAACATTCCAGCGGTTGAAAGGAAAAAGAGCGTCCAGAACGTTCTGTAGTCTTGCACTCCGCGGGAGTGAATGTTGTTGATCCATTCATTCTGGTCAGGAATTGGAACTGGTAGTATAACAAAGATATAGGACAGGACGCCTCCGAAAAGTGCTACACAAAAGAGGAGAAGGTAAGTCCGATGTACGAGAAAGTTCAGCTGGTTGCATACTGGGATCGACTTACCCGGCGTCATCCACATGTAATGATACATCGGAAAGTACCCATCTAACTCCGTGAAAACACCAATCTCTAAAAGCTTCTCTGGGACTGATTTCCACATAAAATCGAGACCTTTTTCAATGATCATTTTCCACGCCGCCGTATAAAATCCCATTAGAATACCCAGGATTACAGCCCAAGAAAATTGTTGAAGCGATGTAAACTCGGGTGAACAAGGATTATAGAGATAGTGGCGGACGAATCCCGCTATCGTCCAGGCCGATAAATCGTCAAAGAAAGGCGTTCCATCCTCGTCAAACTTGACATTTCGAGACAACCATGCTGTAGGATCGAGAACATCCGTCACTTGATCATACAAGATCGTTGCGAGACTCTGATCATCCTCTCCGTAAGGCTTGGATCCGGCGTCATCGTCGCTGAATTCGGAAGACGAATCACGTCGGAACCATCCTCGATCGGCTTGCTTTGGTCGAGGAGGCAGCGCTCTGACTTGGGCTTCTTTGGTAGCACCAGTATCTGTACCCGCAAAATCACCCTGCACCAACGAAGAGAACATGTCGATTTCACGTTGCTGAACGGGTACACTGCCATATTGAGTTGGATACGGTGGCGGAGCCGGAGGGCCACCCTCACTCCGAGGACTTGGCTGAAAGTTGGCGCTATCCTCTAAACCACTCAAATTCGTCCCGTACAAGTTTTGGCTCTCGTCACTCAAAATAGAAAAGATACTGCCTCGACTGTCTCGAGCACCTTGCGAAATTTCGGATACACGAACATTGTCTCTGGTAGATCCTTGAGAGTATCGATGACTGACATTATCGGCTGGGGAACGCCGCGTTGGAGCACTTTCAGTCTCTGGTATCGAGTCATAACCACCAACACCAGCCGCTAAAGGGTGTGAATTGGGAGTATGCTGCATCGCCATGGATCTTCTAGCGGCAGCACTCATATTGGTATTAGTATGTTGCGCAGCAGTCGTCGGATTCGCACCGTACACATCATAACCATTGGTATCGTTTCCGAGCGAGGCCATTGCCATATCCGCTAAATCGGCCATTGAAGAAGCAGTCTGGTGCTGGTTCGACTGCGATACGTGCCCGTGCGATGCCTTGTGAGGACTTCTTCGCTTGTGTTTTCGATCATGGTGGATCGCTCCCGACGGCCCGCTATTCACTGCAGCTCCAGCCTTTGCCGATCCAATCGCTCCATGGTAAAAAGCACCGCGCATAGAATCCGTCGAGTCTCTCCGCATTCTCAAACCAAATGTGTTGGAATCACCAGCTTGACGATGATGCGTCTGCTGCTGCTGCTGCGTGTTGTTGTGGGTGCTGTTGTGAGCGTTGTTATGCGCATGCTGCTGACGATTTGGTGAAGACACCAAGGGAGCGTGTGATCGCGTTGTCGGCGCCATCGTGACGTTACGAATCAGGCAGCCTGAACGCAAACTGTATTAGCGCTGTGTGTATCTCAACTGATCTCAAATTAATGTAAGAAAAAAGGTTCAATAGAACGGCAACACCGTTCTGCCATTCACGCTTGTGGGGCGACCGGAGCAGGATACACACGTTCCGCGGACCTCGCTAGCCGATCTTGGACGCTTGGATCTGCTGTGAAAGTGAACGTGAACGTGACAGATGAAGTAGAATCGACCAAGAGGACAAGCGAATATTTACAACACCTTCGAATTAAGTACCGACTGCATTAACAGGTAAGTAGTAAGGACGACACTCTTTGGTCTTTGGTGGCTTCAACAGCAAGAGGTCTTACGTTGGCAGCAACGATCTTCCAGAAGAGTGCTGAAAAACGAACGAAGCAAAAAGTGACAAAAAAGACAAACGGAAAAAGCGCGTTTTCGGAACATGTTTTGGCGGGAAACACCAGTATATAAAATAGAGTGCGTCGTTAGTTGTACTATTTTGTTCGGTTGGTCGGACTCGGACGACATGCTAGTCTATCGCAATGTTCAGGCTCAGCGGGTGCAGCAACAAAAAAAAATGAATGAATGGAGTTGAGTGAAAGAAGACGGCAATAGTAACAGCAAACGGAGACAATCGGGGCGACCTATAACATTTCCCGTCACCGTCTGCCTTTCTCCTACTAGAGAGTATAAACGACTTTTTCAAACTAATTTCACAGTACTAGCTCTAGACAACAGCAACTAGAAGATCCAGTTGCTGTGCAAGAGCTCGGCTCGAATCTGATCGAAACCCGACTGTACACAAAATCAAACCAAGCTTGCAGCTTGTCATCGTAATACATGGTCCACCTATCGTTGGCCAACTTTCCTTTATTCTTGTGGACCTCGCCCTTTGTGTTTTCCACCAGAGTAACATATGGGAGACTCTCTAGTTTGTCAAACCCAGTGACATTCTTGACAGCCAAAAGATATCAAATAAAGACATGGTCAAAGCCCAGCATTCGATTGTAGGCAGCCCATAGAGCAACCCGGTGCAAGTTGGGATTGTCAAACAATGATTTGTGACACATGACGGCAGTTAGATTCTTGGACGACTTTAACGCATCCAGTTGCGCCGTTGCGCCACGGGAAACTTTTTGGAATGGTCTAGAATTGCAGGATTGCGGTAGCCTATTGACTCGCTCCGTACAGTCCTCCGGTCAACCGCCACATTAGTGCCGTTCAAATTGTGGAGATCAATGTTGAACAACCAAGAGTTATAGCCCAAGTTTCTGATCTCATGGTCATGTTCCTTGTTATTCATGGCGTTTGAACCCACATCTGCCACAGCATCAAGATCACGCGGCGGGGAGGTTGTGGCCCAAAAGTAGGTAGGCGGTAGTCTGCAGCATTCCTGAAGCGGAGTGCAACCAAGGAATACCCCGGCATTTGCTCAAAATGCCCAGACACGTCTCCTTTTTCAGAATTGTCAACCAAGCCAAAAAACCACTTTTGACTTTTCATTGAAATCAAGAATGCCCTAGTTTGGTGCCATGTGGCCCAAAAGTAGGTAGGCGGTCAACTGCAGCATACCTGAGGTGGAGTGCAAACAGGGGATCACCCCCGAAAACGGTCAAAATGCCCGGACACATCTCCTTTTTCAGAACTGTCAGAACAGCCAGAAAACCATTTTTCATTTTTCATTGAAATCAAGAATGCCCTAGTTTGGGGCAATGTGGCCCAAAAGTAGGTAGGTGGTAGTCTGCAGCATTCCTGAGGCGGAGTACAACCACGGGATCAATCCAGTATACGCTTAAGATGCCCAGACCCCTCCCCTTTTTAGAATTGTAAAATCAGGCACTAAATTAAGTTTTCACATTTCATTAAAATCAAGAATGCCCTAGTTTGGTGCCATGTGGCCCAGAAGTAGGTAGGCGGTAGTCTGCAGCATTCCTGAGGCGGAGTGCAACCGCGGGAACACCCCGCATGATCTCAAAATGCCCAGACACGTCTCCTTTTTCAGAATTGTCCAACCTGCCAGAAAACCATTTTTCAGTTATTATTGAAATCATGATTGCCCTAGTTCGGTGCCATGTGGCGCAAAAGTAGGTAGGCGGTAGTCTGCAGCATACCTGAGGCGGAGTGCAACCACAGGATCACCCCCGAAAGCGGTCAAAATGCCCGGACACATCTCCTTTTTCTGAATTGTCAAACCAGCCAGAAAAATCACTTTTCTTTTTTTATTGAAATTGTGAATACCCTAGATTGGTGCCATGTGGTCCAAAAAAAGGTAGGCTGTAGTCTGCAGCATTCCTGAGGCGGAGTGCAACCACAGGAACACCCCCGCATGATCTCAAAATGCACAGACATGTCTCCTGCCAGAAAACCACTTTAGACTTTTCATTGAAATCAAGAATGCCCTAGTTTGGTGCCATGTGGCCCAAAAGGAGGTAGGCGGTCCACTGCAGCATACCTGAGTCGGAGTGCGACCAGAGGATCACCCCCGAAAGCGGTCAAAATGCCCGGACACGTCTTCTATTTCTGAATTGTCAAACCAGCCCGAAAAATCACTTTTCATTTTTTATTGAAATCAAGAATGCCCTAGTTTGGTGCCATGTGACCCAAAAGAAGGTAGGCTGTAGTCTGCAGCATTCCTGAGGTGGAGTGCAAACAGGGGATCAATCCAGCATGTCCTCGAAATGCTCAAACACGGCTCCTTTTTCAGAATTGTCAAACCAGCAAGTAAATTCACTGTTCATTTTTCATTGAAATCAAGAATGCCCTAGTTTTGTGCCATGTGGCCCAAAAGTGGGTAGGCGGTAGTCTGCAGCATTCCTGAGGCGGAGTGCAACCAGGGGATCAATCCATTATACGCTCAAGATGCCCAGACCCCTCCCCTTTTTAGAATTGTAAAATCAGGCACTAAATTAAGTTTTCACATTTCATTAAAATCAAGAATGGCCTAGTTTGGTGCCATGTGGCCCAAAAGTAGGTAGGCGGTAGTCTGCAGCATTCCTGAGTGGTAGTGCAACCGCGGGAACACCCCCGCAAAAGGTAAAAAGGCCCAGACACGTCTTCTTTTTCAAAATTTCTCAAACCAGCCATAAAAATCACTTTTCATTATTCATTGAAATCTAGAATGCCCTAGTTTGGGGCCATGTGGCCCAAAAGTAGGTAGGCGGTAGTTTGCAGCATTCCTGAGGCGGAGTGTAACCACGGGATCACCCCCGAAAGCGTTCTAAATGCCCAGACCCCTCTCCTTTTTAGAATTGTAAAATCTGCCTTTTGGACCGCCAACGCTGTTGTTGATCCCAGCACCGGCACCGCCATGGAGTATCCCCAGCTCAAACTGGGCGAGGATAGCAAACTCTGGCTTGCAGCGGCCTCGCGCAAAATCGGTTGCCTTACTCAAGGCAAACAACCGGACATGCCCACTGGCAGCAACACAATGCACTTCCTGGATCACCGCGACCTTCTTGGAGGTCGCAAAGACACTTACTTACGCATCGTTGCAGCCATCAAGATGCACAAGGTCGAAACGCACCGCATCCGCTTCACGGTTGGCGGCAACCGCATCAACTACAAAGGCAAAGTCAGCACTCCCACGGCCAACTTAGAGACCATCACTATTCTCCTCAACAGCACCGTGTCCACAATGAATGCAAAAATGCTCACTGCCGACATTGAAATTTTTAACCTCGGCACGCCCATGGATCGCTACGAATACATGCGCATCCCGGCAAAAGACATTCCGGCCAACATCATGGAGCAGTACAACCTTGCTCCGCTTGTCCACAATGGCCATGTCATCACTGAAATTCGAAAAGGCATGTATGGCCTTCCACAAGCCGGCATCTTAGCCTACAACCGCCTTGTCCAGCACTTGGCCCTTTCCGATTACACGCCAGTCAAGCACACACTGGGACTTTTCCGTCATGCCACCCGTCCTGTCACCTTCTTACTCGTGGTTGACGACTTTGCCATCAAGTATGTTGACCGAGCCAATGCCGAGCATCTCCTCGCAACCCTTTGGTCCCTTTACAGCATCACCACGGACTGGACC
>Ga0307981_1001781_pt1 | contig 18531 bp, 17 predicted proteins | sample OrgLakmetagen987_FD_201849 | JGI IMG/M metagenome (GOLD analysis project Ga0307981, IMG submission 201849) | Saline water microbial communities from Organic Lake, Antarctica - #987 | ecosystem: Environmental > Aquatic > Non-marine Saline and Alkaline > Saline | place: Antarctica: Organic Lake... | reverse complement strand
ATCTCGGAGGATGCTCGTCATTGCTCCGCTCTTTCTTATCGGCAAGTTGCCGATCGTGACTATCGAGTCCCAGAAGTGATCGATCGTCATTCTTTCAACTAATATTCGTTGAATGCCACTTCACTATATGCGAGCAGAATAGTGTCTACAGTAGCTAATCATAATGGTGTCATCGTCGACGCGTTATACTGGCTGTTTACTATTTATGTCTTGTTAATTGTTATACGGTATATGTATATGTCATGCAGTAGTCTAAACAACTGTAATTTACTGGATGTCGTACTGTAGTATAGTTCTGTAGTATGTATGTACTGTAGAACGTAGAACGAACACACACACACACACACTCACGTACTGTCTACGACCTGGCTAACTGCTAACGGTTGAGCGCCTAACGCCTAACCTACCGTAACCGTAACCCGTACCGGTACCGGTAAACTGGTAACCCGTACTGTAACCCAAACCCTGTTTGAATGTTGATTATTGCTCGTTCCACCTTTTGTTCCTCCATCGTCGCACGTCGCACCGTCATACCACATTGCCACATTCATTCCAGTACGGTAGTGCCTCTGTGCTCCCTCAGCATGCCCACCATGGGCATCTCGTCGGTCCCTCGTACTAAGTATACTCGCTACTTCTACAAGGGTAACGAGCGGTTCGAACAGAGTCTGGATGTGTGGGAACCAGTGGATGTGCTGAAGGATGGGAAAGAATCACACCCACTTGTGGTTCTCGTCGTTGGTAGTGGTTGGATGGGTCATCGGTCCGTAATCGTAAGTAGGCTGTGCCTAGAATCGTAGGCGAATGACTTGCAATCTCTAACTCAACCCATTGCTACCTCTTGCTTTCTTAGTATGCTGGGACGAGTTGGTGGAACGCGTCGGGCCCGAGAACGTTTGCGAGACTCGGTTGTGTATGCGTTTGTGTTCGGCATCGGGGCGCGTTTCCCTCGCTTCCGGTAGATGGGCGTCTCGTGCTGTCGTTCGCATTCGTTGTTGCGACCGCTGTCTACCATCAGAATGCTGGTCCAATCTTAGTGGTACTTGCTGGAGCAGTTCTTCTCGGTCTTTGGGGTCTCTGGACCCTGGCTGTACGTGGCTGTGCGAAGTTCGATGACATGCTTCAAGACGTTGGAGATGCCTTAGTATGGGTACATGGCAATAAAGAAACGATTCTCGGTCACAAGAAAGAGGTCCCACTCGTCTTTGGTGGCTACTCTTCGGGTGGTCACGTCGCCGCGACGTTGTTACAAAGACCTCACGTTCTCAAATCGAGAGGACTGCCCGAACCGGAGAAGGTTTGTGACGCCGTCCTGTTCGTCTCTGGGGTTCTTGCAGTGCGACCGCCGGTAGATTCACAACGATCCGCGCAATGGCTCACCAACTTGGCTCTAAAAACAGCGTTTGGCGATGAGGCGCATCAAGTGCCGTCGCCGCTCCATGAAGGCCAGCTGCCACGACTTCCGCACTTACTAATTGGCTGCGCGGATGAAGTCTTTGGTACTGGCTGGTTGGATGTATTCTTTAGCTCCCGTGCATTTTGTGAGGTAGCAAAGGCAAGGGGCGTGCCAGTACGCTATATTGAAGTCAAGTCGGACCATTGGTTCATTCTCGGCAGCCAGGTATTGTCAACGGCTCTTGTCAGCGAACTCCAATGGCTTTCCGTAGGGCATGCCACACATAATTGGGCTTGTCTCGCTTGCCACCGGCAGCGCTGCATCGGCATTGGATGCGAAGTATCAAGTGCAAGACCTCTGAGGGCTGAGTAGATACGGTAGATGGAGCAAACCGACTGCTCGTACGTATACCATGCTTGTTGTGTACTTATTAATATCGCCTTTATTTAGTTTACAACGTCCCAATAGACTTATATGTGGCTTTAAAAGTCAACGAGATTCCGATTGTTACCGACCATGGCAATCTTATGGTATTCATTCTCGTCTAGATCGTCATCGTCAAAGACCTCCTTGGGCTTTCTCTTTGCCTGTTGAGTGATGTACCAACCAGCCACAAAGATAGCTATAATAGCCGCCACAAGGATACCAAAGGTGGAAAAGAAATTGCGAAGTGTATTGGATGCCGACTTGCCGACGCCCTTGGTCCAGTTCATGAACGTGTCGCCAGCACACAGATTGGTGTTGGCACCACCGAGATCATAGTTGTTTCGGTCCTGGCTACTGGCGAGTCCGACTATGACCTTAGGCTCAAAAGACGAGTTTTCGTAACTGTCGCTTTGTTCACCCCAGTAAAATGTTCGCTTAACAAGGTAGTATCCTAAAGTAAGCGAGAGGAGGCAAGCGAAGGTAAGGAAAATGGGGGGGGTTCTGATGTCGTCGCTTCTCGCAAAAAGCCAAGCCAACATGCTGACATGACTGAATGCACTACCGGTATAACAATTACGAACCTTGAGACGGACATGATTCTCCGTTCTTCGAAGAGATGCTGCACAGGTTTTCTCCGGCGTATATTTGTTCCGATTCAATGGTACCGTATCCTTTCACCAACAAGTTGATGTACGCCGATGACTCGAGGGCTTCGGCGATTTGCAAGGTAATCTGCAACTTCGCCTTATCTCCAGCCTGACAAGTTGCCGAGTTTCGGTATTTGTTACTTCCGTAATAGTAAGCACCGGGGCTATCGCACAAGAGCGAGATATCGCTAACGATAATGGAAGAGTCTGAACAGACCGAAAAAGAGTTGTAGTAGGTAGTGGCGTTGTAGCCATCGCCGTCGCCACCGTCGCTTTCACCTCGTGCCGCGACTACAAGCAGCAGGAGACTGAGCAAGCTGGAGTTTAAAGATCTCATTGTGCTTTTCCTTGCCTATCGCTTGTTTGAAACTTTACTACAAAACTTTACAACCTCCGAACAGACAACGATGCAAGAGTGTTGGTGTTTGTGAGAGTTTTTGGTGATTGGGGGATTTCTGTGGGATCGAATCTCTAACGCGCACAGTGCCAGATACTTAGGTCAATACTTTATCCGGCCGGGCATGACTATTATCGCTAAACTTTTCAGCGATTACGGAAGCCTCTATCTCGCTGCCTGCTCGTGAACGTACTCGATGTCGATGTCGATGGTGTTGCCCACCCGGAATATTATGGCATCGACGGACAGGCGAGGAGATAGCTGAATGCATGCATGCATATGTTGCACACAGTACCAGTACAGGTATGGATGTTGAAAGTACTGTAACGGCACGATACAAACTACTGTACATGTAGTAGACTATATGGTAGTACCGTAATGTTTCTCTTGCTGGCTCGTATCATAGATACTACCGGTAGCTAGCTAGCTCCGCCTGTCTATTGGTACTACTAGCTACTACGCCGTGGTACCGGTACCACTACTGTGCACTGTGGAACTATCATTACTCTTTCGGTCTCAGAAAGGATAATTCGATGTTGCAGCCGTTCAGGCTCAGGCTGCGTGCCAGGCCAGAAAGATGATCAATCCAAACACGAGAAGTTAAGAACGATACGAACGAGAGGCGAGGTATCTTGCCACCAAAATGGTTATTTCGTTATTTTTATACATTAATCATGTGCTGGTTTCTGTTTGGGACCTCCGTCTTCTTTGGTCACAGGTATATAGTATACTCTGAGCGCCAACGCATGCCTATTCTCCTAAAACACAAGTGATGGTTAGCTCATGAGACCCGTTTCTCGGTTGTTGTCGCTGCAACCACCAGCCCCAAGAGCAAAGATAGCCTCATCTTCTTCTCGGTATGAACTGATCCAAATTGAGCCCGCAAAGCCGACAATCAAGATACAGGTACCAATCAGCAGTGTGTAGCTGTTCAGAAACCGCTCCCACGTAGTCATCTGGGTCGACTCAACGTTCTTCCAATTGACATACGAGGGATTGTCTTCGCTATAGTCACATTCATCGATATTGAGAGCGCCCAAGTTGTACCCACCATTTGCAGTGGTGGAAAAGGCCATGTGAATCGACGGCACAAAGTTCGTCGCATTATTAGAATCACCCGTCGCCAGCTTGATCTTTTTGGTAAAGCTATACGACCCAGTAGTGGTGCACCAATCTCCGACGTAACTGTCGCACAAGCTCTCGGAACCCGTAGAGGCCAGGATATCTCCGTCCTGGACAATAGCCATGGTCACGTAAATGTCGTCACCCGAGTCCAAGTCTCCAGTGACGTCAAAAGTAACGTCCATGGTGGCCTTGTCGCCATAGCTGCAAACTTGCGAATTCCGGTGGGCGCCGGAGCCGTAGTAGAATGAGTACGGGCTGTTACAAGTCACTGTGACGGACGTCACTTCGACTACTGAGTTCTCGCACACGTCAAGTTCTTGTGCATAGTAGTTTCCGCCGTCGTTGTTGTTGTAATTGTCGTAACAGTATCCCTCTTGACACCGAAGGAGCAAGCAGAAGAGCGCTGTGAAGAATCGTCCTGTTCCCTTCATTGTGGAGCTTCTGCTTTAGAATTTGAATGTGCAAAGGGTCGTCTGAAGGCTTGTAAGAGTCTCGGGGCTGATGGGTACAGTAAGCGAAGACAAGAAGACTTCTTATGAGCGATTATCATGGTCTCGTAGCGCATTCGCTGATCTGGGTTTGCGTTTCCCGCGCACCCTCTGGAAGCTGGAAGCACGTGACGTCGTTTCCGTTGAAAGAAGAGGAGGTCTTTGAACCATATATCTTTGAAGCAATTAGACCATAAAGAACAATAATACCGATACATAATAGAGTAAACAGAATAGATAATAGAGTATACAGTATTTACTGCATAGACTGTAATTAGCAGATGCTTAAGTATGCCTTAAGTCAGTCAGTCGACTTTGGTTTTCTTCACTCCAATACGTCGTAGTAGGCTCTACCATGCGTACCGGTACCGGTACGGTATGTTATCTTGTAATGTTGATGTTGGATCTGTAGTTACTGTACAGGTTGAGTGGAAATTGGCTTGTTGACCCGAGTGGAAGTACACTTAGGCTTGCGGCATGCTGCCGTTGTAGCTTTGTTTTCCCGAGAAGCTGCTAGTGCTGACGGTGTGGTTGTCGACGGTGATCTCCTCCTTGCGGCTCTTCTTGGCGCGGAAGAAAAAGAGGAGACCAACACAACCGGCATGGACAACCAAGACAGCAACAGCGGCCACGGCTGGAGAGCTGCTGCTTCCCTCGCCCTCGACTTCCCAATTGATACCCACGAGGCCAACCTGGAGACCGAACTCGGACTGGACGGCTGCCTGCAACATCCGTCCGGAGTCGGGAACGGCCACCGCAACAGCGCTGGAGGCTTCTTCCTGCATGTTTCGCTGGGCCTCCATGAAGGCCAAAGATGCATGAATTGTAAGCTCTTATCTTCGGGCAATTAAGGCAGCGTTTTGAGGGGTAATCTCTGGTGGAGCGTAGTAAACAAGTTCGGCGTCGCCCTGCTGGCCGGATGCCTTGTTGAAGAGGACTTTTCGCAAGTACTCACGTCGACCAAAGTCAATGAGTCGTTGGCAAGCCCGTCCCAAGTCTTGAATACCACATTCAAGTTGCAGTGCCTCGACTACGGTAGATACACTTACTGTGTCCCCTCCCTCCGAGTCATTGGTATCTGCTTGCTGCTCGTGCACGTCGGTAGTTGGACTCTTGCTATGCTCTTCGTCTTCGTCCTTATCTTCGCCAGTAGTGTGGGCGGATTGTCCAATACTCTGCACGGTTCCCGAGCTCCATCGCCGCAAGAGCTCAAACTCGGCTCTCCCCAAGTCGACAGACGGAGTCGCATCCTTCATGGCTTGGGCCAAATAGTCTCGACCCACGTAATCGTCCCAAGAACAGACTCCGTGACAACACGTGGCCATGACACATGCCGAAACTTGATCCTTGATTGGTTCCAACGACTTGAGGGCCAAGTCCGTGCCGGCTCCACACAAGTGCTTGGCAATGACCACGAGTTGTCGATCGGAATCATAATGGCCGTTGTCACCGTCGCCGGCTTTCCTTTGATCCGCCAGAATGGACTGCACATTCAAGTGCGCCAAGTCGCATTGAATTCGGGTCCACTGCAAGGTTTCCAATTTCATGCAAGCAGTGTGTTGTGTGGAGGTACCTGCAGCTGTACCTGCTACTGTACCTGCTACTGTACCTGCTACTGTACCTGCAGCTGTACCTGCTACTGTACCTGCAGCTGTGCCTGCTACTGTACCTGCAGCTGTACCTGCTACTGTACCTGCTACTGTACCTGCTACTGTACCTGCTACTGTACCTGCTACTGTACCTGCAGCTGCGGCTGCTTGCCGCAAGACGGTATCCGCCTTGCTTCGCGATCCGGCCCGCTCCACCAAGATGAGACGTGTCGAAGTATCCGATTGCGTGGTTGTTGTTGCTGCTGTTGCTGTTGCTGTTGCTGCTGTTGCTGTTACTGCTGTTGTCGCCGCCACTGCCGCTGCTTGGAATCCCGCCGCGACGAGTCCCATCATACCACGACCTGCTCCCACTTCCAAAAAGGTTCGGCTAGTGCTAGAGTGTTGTTGCTGTTGTTGTTGCTGTGTAGCACCAGGCAGGGCACCAATTCGTCGCAAGTGTCCCACCAAGCTCGCTTGTTGGTACAAATGCCGCCGTCCTCCTGATTTAATGCGGTAAGCAGTGACTGCCTGTTTCAAGGGTTCCATTTCATTGGCGTGCAAGTCTTGCATAGGAATAAAGAGAGACTGGTGCACAAAGAGAACGCAGAGGGCCACCGTCTTTGCCCATTCGAGCGATTCCTGCTTGGATGACGGTATTGATAGTGTTTCGTTCAAGCTTCCGCATCCTCCTGTATTGATAGCGTGTCGGTAAAAAGGCAGTTGCGCCGTTTGACGCTGTCGGACCGTCTTGGGGCACACTGTCACGTGACGCTGAACGGTATCCTCGAAAATAGTGTGCGAGGGATCGACGGGACACGGAATTCGCTTGCGTTTCTTGCTAGTAGTACTAGGTCCGTCTGCTGCATCAGCAGTAGACAGGTGCTCGTGGTTGCCGCAGTAGCGAGGACGAGCGGCTTTGTTGTCGCCGGCAGTCCTTGTTGTGCTGCTTGTTGCTGGTGCACTACCGCGAACGACGATTTCTTGTCGACAGAAGCGGTGTTTGCGTTCCAAGTACGCGTGACAACGGTCCCAGCCATTGGGTACCGGGGGAGGAAGGACCGCGGCTTTGGGATCGGCCTTTGTTGTCGCTGGGGGTGCCATGGTCCGAGACGAAAAGTAACAGGGAACGAATTTATCGAATGGTCCCTCTGAACACTGAATCACGGATTACTCGTGAGCGACGTTTACGTTTCTCGCACGAAAATCAGCCAACCATGGTTACTAGCTGCCAAAGAAAAAGTAAGACGAGGACCATGACGGCCACGAGAAGCCTGTCGTTCCTGGTCTGCAGCACCTTGCTGCTGCATCTCTCATTAGCGTTTGTACCGTATCCTTCGTTTGCGGTTCAGAAATACCAAACGTTGGCCACTAGTAGCGGTAGAGAGAGCAATATTCAATTATCTGTTTCTGTTTCCGTCAACAAAAACAAAAACAACAACGCAGTCCAAGTCCAAGCTACCTCGTCCACGCTCGGAAAGCTGCATCGGATACGCTTGCCTGGACAAGAAGATGATAATGGTGATAACGACGATTCATTCGTGGCGGCCATGGCAGTTCCCACCTTTTGCGCCACCAACGGAACCACTCTCTTCCGTACCGACACTGATTCGTCTAGCTCTAGCCGGCCGCGTGGCTTGGAAGGCGTGTTAGGTCAGGGTCCAGCTTTTGTCCTGGACAATATCGTATCGCCCGACACGTGCGAGGAATGGATCGAAACGTTTGAAACCTTGGGCTTTGGTTCGTTTCACGCGGGAAAGAATCATCACGGGGCCATGCAAGTGGTGGTGTCCCCAACAACCGCCGAGAGTTTGGGCCAAGCGCTCGGTCGCCACGTGCACGTTGGTCAAGTGGAAGAGCTAGCAGCTGCAATGAATCCATTATCGTCAGAGGATGTGCGACTCGTCTACGCGGGCCTGAATCGACGGTGGCGGGTGTACCGGTACGCGCCTGGCGGGACGGAAACCTTTGCTCCGCATATCGACGCGGCATTTCCACCGTCGGGTGTCACGGCCGACGAAGCAGAACTCGTGTGGGATGATACGAACGTCAATGGTGATGGTACTGGTGTCGAAGCAAGCATTGTGTCTCGTTTGACAGTTTTGTTTTATCTCAATGACGATTTTGTGGGCGGAGAGACCAAGTTTTATCAACCCGTGGCAGAAACGAAAGGCGACGGCACTACTGCCGATCCACCACCACCACCTTGCGTGATTGCATCAGTGCGGCCCGTGGCGGGCTCTTGTCTTGTTTTTCCACAAGGCGTCGGCGAAGAGGCTGTCGAATACGCACGACAGCACTGGCCGCTGCACGAAGGGTCCCCTGTCAAGTCGGGGCGTCCAAAGTACGTGGTTCGATCGGATGTGTTGTTTGCCGAGCAACGAGAAACGCTGCCCCTGGAAGATCCATTCCAACGGTACGATCACTTGGTAAGACAAACATTCTTACCTCGATCGCCAGCGCTCAACGACAAGTTTCTGCACCACGTCTCGTCCCTCTACAACCCACACATGGGTGTGGAGAACATGGGGCCGTTTTTGTATTCGTTTCTTCGCTTGACCAAGAAGCGGCAGATTGTAGAGATTGGAGCAGGGTACACGAGCCCGTGGATTCTGCAAGCTCTCAAAGACAATGATGACGAGATGGAACGGATACGAGAGCTGCAACGCTCTGGTCAGTGTCGACTCATGGATTGGCCATGGACGGTACCCGATGCGGTGGAAACCCATGACCAAGTTCGGGCGTCGCTACTTTGCGTGGACAACTGCGAGCACCAAAAGGAAACGGCCACAGGAGCGGCCGCTGTCGCCAAATCCTTGGGACTCGACTCGTACTTTAGTTTCTTACGTTGTAATGCCTTTGACTTGGACCTGGAAGGCGAATCCGTCGACGTGTTGTGGTGCGACTTCGGCGTAGGAGCACGAATGAAGGATTTCGCGTCGTCGGCATGGACCAGTATCCGACCTGGAGGATTTCTGCTCTGCCATTCCACTCTCACAAACACGCACACTCGAGACTGGCTGGAGGCTGTTCGAAGTAAACAAGGACAAGATATTACTGGAATACCTGGTGGAGAATATATCGAATTGTCCCTACTAGAACCACACAAGCACTACCAGAACTCCATCTCAATCATTCAAAAGAGAAAGGACTACAATGAGCCGCTCTACTCGGAATACGCATAATAAGAATCAGCTGTATGATATTGGCATCGTTATACTATCAATTAACCAATCCTATTGATGCGCCAGTGCGCTTGTCGTTCGAAACGGATTCGCAGCCATCGTTGCTTTGTTCAGGCCTTGCTTTGGTTGCCGATTCATCATCATCGTCGTCACTACCCCCTTCCCGTTTTCTCTTTTCCTTGGCCTTGTCATTTCGCAAAGCATGCAGCTTGGTAAAGTACGAGTCGCCAATTGTTTCTCCCGTCACGTATTCGCCACTAAAACAACTCGTATCAAACGCAGGAATCTTGGAGCTTAATGATTTGGTCTCCGTAATGGAATCCTTCAAGTCTTGCAGACCCTGGTACATGACCCAATCACAACCTATCTTGGCAGCAATCTCTTCATCGCTGCGATTATAGGCAATCAACTCCCGCTGGGTTGGAATATCAATTCCGTAAATGTTGGGATACCGAATCGCCGGAGCCGCACTGCAGAAATACACTTTGCGGGCACCCGCGTCCCTGGCCATGAGCACAATCTCGTGCGCAGTCGTTCCTCGCACAATCGAATCGTCCACCAACAAGACGTTCTTGCCTGCAAACTCACTCTTGATCGTGTTGAGCTTGAGCCTGACACTCTTGCGACGCGTGGCCTGTCCAGGCATGATAAATGTACGCGCAATGTACCTGTTCTTGATGAACCCTTCTCGAAAGGGTTTGTCGAGACGATAGGCCGCCTGGAGGGCGGACGTGCGACTAGTATCCGGAATGGGAATCACCACGTCAATGTCATGGTTCGGGTAGATTTTCAAAATGCGTTCCGCCAACTTTTCTCCCATTTTGAGACGGGTTTCGTACACGCTCACGCCGTCCATGATGGAATCCGGGCGCGCAAAGTACACGTACTCGAAGATGCAGGGAGAAAGACTGGGAGCCGAATGGCAAACGCGCGTGTGGCAGTTGCCTTGCATGTCGATAAAGATGGCTTCGCCCGCCTTGATGTCACTGCAAATGAGGTGGAGTGGAGTGGAATGGAGTGGAGTGGAAATGAAATGGGTTAGATAAAATGAAGCATCCGACTGGATAAAATGACAAACACATATAATACGACATACCGGACTAGTCCAAAGCCCAACGTATCAATAGCAACCGACTCGCTACCAATGGCATAGTCCAGCGACTTTTCGGCCGACCCCATGGCGTCGGGCGTGTGCGGAATGCCTTCCGCGTCAAACTTTTCCGCGACAGAAGACGATCGACGGCAGCCAAAGACCAAGGGACGGATCCCGTGCGGATCACGAAATCCCACCAAACCTACACCGTTAATCAGATACATGCCAGCGTATCCGCCCTTGCACTGCTTCATGATTGATTCAATGGAAGAAAAGATGGCTTCCACCATGTTGGTGGTAGCATCCCCATCACCATTGACAGTGGTTGGTGTCGCACCCGTGAAGGTGGCGAGAGAATTGGCAAAGAGATTCAGGAGCAATTCTGAATCACTGTCGGTATTGACATGGCGACCCGCCAAGAACTGCTTGAGTTCATCGGTATTTGTGAGATTACCATTGTGCGCGACGCAAACTCCGTAGGGGTAATTGGTGTACAGAGGCTGCGCTTCGGCGCACGAGCTGCTTCCCGCCGTGGGATACCGGCAGTGTCCGAGTCCCATGTTTCCACGCAGCTCCATCATGTGGTGCGTCTGAAAAACGTCCTTGACCATGCCATTGTCCTTGCGCAAGTGCAAGCGACCGCGTTCCGACGTGACAATGCCGGCGGCGTCCTGGCCGCGGTGTTGCAAGACTGTGAGTCCATCAAAGAGCATTTGATTGACCTAATGTAATGGATGCAAAGGAGTAAGAGGTGGAGATGTGAGTTACAGAGATCGCAGGCAGTGGGTCAAATGTTGAATGTTGAATGTCGATACGACAAAGGACGGTGCTCGTTGTTTTGTTGTCTTGTTGGGAAAGACTTACGTTTTCATTCTCGTCGGCGAGCAAGAGCCCAATGATGCCGCACATGATGCTGGGTGTTTGCGTTTACTTTCTCTTCTATGTGAGGAGACTACTGGTCCTTTGCTGGTGTTTGAGTATGTGTGTGTTTGTAATGTGTTGGATGCCGGAGGTTGCGCACTTAATAATGGTACGATGGTCGATTGGTGTAGATTGATTGATTGGCCTTTGCTTTCTAGTCGTATCCTTCCAAAGAGAAACCGCGACAAATCTCGAAACGGATCGTCTTTTTTATCTTTCGTGGTGCTCGATGGCTTGCCGGACGAAGGACAATCCGTTGTCCCGCGGGACTGACAAAGGACGTATCTTTCGGCTGGTTGTCTCATCAACCCAATCAACAATCAACAATCAACCCCCCTCATTCCTCATCACTCATCATCACTCTCTCATCAACACACAACATTACGACCATACAGTACGGTAACATACACACAACTATCTCCTTGACTTATTGACACCATGGTGACGGTTCGTTCCTCTGGTGCTTGCGTTCTTCTTTTCGCGGGCCTGCTGGGCACTGCGAATGCCTTTTGTCCAACTCTGCACAGTGGAGTCTTTCAACGCGCTCTTGTTCCGTGTCAGGCGTCTCAAAAGAGCGCACCGACGAGTGCGAGTACTACTACTACTAGTCGCCGCCAGAATCGCGTCGCATCGCTCCTCGAGTGGGCGCAAGCCTCCCAAGTTCAAATCGCGAGTAATCTCGGCTTGAACTCGGCGGATGGAGCTGGTTTGGGATGGTGGGTTACTGCTGGCAGTGGCAGTAGCAGCAGCAGTAAGGCCTTGACAGCCGGTCAAGTGGTCCTTCAAGTCCCAGCAAGTCTCGCCTTGGCGGTCGAATGTCCTGGCGATGGACCCAGCGATTCGGCCGTTGCCAAGCTGCTCCCAAACAACAGCAAGCTGCTAACGCAACAACCTTGGTTTGTGCAAATGGCACTCTATCTGTACAAAATCGACCGGGTGGACAGCAGTAGTGCTACCACTAGTAGTACTAGTAGTAGTGGTCGTGCTGGTGCCGCAAACTACCGGCCGTGGTTGGATTCCTTGCCCCGCCAGTTTGACACGCCCATTCACTGGAGTGCCAGCGTGATGGAGGAACTGCAGTATCCTTATCTCACCAAGCAAGTGGACCGTCAAGAACAACAGTGGAAGTCATATTACCAGCAGTTGACGACTGCCACTGGCTCGCTGCTGTCCGCCATGTCGTGGGACGACTTTTTGTGGGGCTGCGAGTGCGCCCGATCGCGAGCCTTTTCCGGTGGCTACACGGGCAACGCCTTTGATCCAGCCATTTACGCATTTACCCTCTTATTGGTCACAGCCTACGTGGGATTGGGTCTGGGAACAGCGGAGCAGGCTGCCAATGGAGCGGGAGTGGTCGTGAGCGTGTTTATTTTACGTGATTTTGTTTTACCAAAATTGCTGAAAAAGAAAATATACGTCATTTGCCCCATGATTGACATGGCGAACCATGTCAGTGTGGGTGCCAAGGGTGAAGTGTCGTTTGAATACTTTGGAAATGCCTACAGTTTGACCATTGCGTCTGGCGACACGGTTCCGGTGCAAGAGCAGGTCTATATTTCGTACGGTAGTCGGTCTAACGATCAGCTGTTGCAATACTACGGGTTTGTCGAAAAGGACAATCCAAACGACGTTTACATCATGCCGCCCTTGCGTGAATGGAATATCGAGGCGTTGGAAAAGGCAACCGGACGAACGTTTGCCAAAGGCCGTCTGCAAAAGCTGGACCGCGCTGGTTTGTTGGGTGGCAGTCTTGCTTCTGCCCTGCAAACCGACGGCGACGACGAAGGCTCTTCTACTACATTTGAGAAAGCCGCCAATCTGGATGGAGGTGTGGTAGTCACGAGCGTTAATGGTGTAGACCCTGCTGTACTCCAAGCCTTAAGGGCTCTTGTCTCTACTGATCAAGAATGGAAAGCAGCTGGAGAAGCCGTGGGTAACTTTAGCGAAGAACTCTCGGGTGGTGCAGAGAACGAACGTTGTGCTCGATTAGCAGCTGAAGCCGCCATTGAGATGGAGTTGGCTCGCAAGCCTACAACGCTAGAAGAGGATGAAGAGATCCTTCGCCGGCTGGAGACAATGAAGAGCTTGGACGCGAGTCCGGAAGACAAACTGGCTTTGCACTTCCGAATAGAAAAGAAGAAGCTTCTCCTTGCGACAATCGACAAATTAGCTTTAAAATAACCTTTGAACTAAAAGAAAAAGTGATCGTAGCTTTAGGAGTGAGGGGAGAGGAAAATCCGTAGTTGGCGACCTCGCTGAGATTTTGCCTTGAATATCTGGGTTGATATGAGATTGTAGGCTAGAGCCGAAGCGTTCTGGTGCTCGAACCAGACGTCTAGGCTACTCCTGAATGTTTCGTTGTGGAAGAATGGGCCGTACTCTTTTTCCTTTGGAAGTTCATCGAACAGAAAGAGGTTGGGTGGCATTAGGTCCAACCCTTTGTGAGATAGGACAAGCCGGCGTGCTGGCGATCCGTTGTTTACAGGCGGTGCCTTGTCGAAACTCACGTCCAGTTGCTCGAGCGGAGATGCGGCGATAACACGACCTTCTGCGCCCATTCCTTGCACCGGTTGTGCCAAAATGAGACAATCCGCTAGAAAGACGACGTAAAGAGACTGCCACGTGACGCCTTCAGCAACAACACTGGCTTCCTCACTAGCAAACAAATGTGCAGCAGAGGCGGGTGTTTCGCATACACAAGGTATCGCAGTACTTCCAGCTAGTTGAATGACAGAGCCTGGAGCTGGCAAACTTGGGGGCTCGGGAAACAATGCATCATACATGTCGGTAGAAATGGGACAGACGATCTGACGAGACAACTCGCGAATTCCAGAGCTCTTCATGTCCGTAAGCACACCATTGGGTGAAATAGCGATACCTGCAAAAACAGTATCTTGGAATGTCTCGCCGCCCGTAGACGCTAGGTTTCGCGAAAGAGTCAGCAGGGCATCCACTTTTAGGAGCGACCGAGTACTTGTACGCGTCAATTGCAACTCCTGGACCTCGAAGCTACCTGCCGAGAAGTCAAGTTCCGCCAAGAGCGACTTGCCAACGCGGGCACACATGACATCAACGTCGTATTGCGTGGCGACAGCAAGAGAACATTCTCTCTTACTGGAATCTTCTGCCGACAATTTGAGCCGGAGGAAGTCTTCGACGGGAGGCGGCTCAGTGATGCTGCTGGGAGAATCAAAGAAGAACAGTTCCATAATACTTCCAAACATTTGCTCTTCGTAGTCCGAAGCGTTCACATTGGGAGATCCTTTCATCTCAATATCGGAACCACCCATTGGTGAATGAATGGTACAGGGTCTATCCACGATAAAGGAGGCAATCTGTCTCCGACGCTTGTCTAGTGCTTTCGTAGCGGTTACCATCGCTCGCTCATTTTTTCGGATACAGCAGAGTAGAGCATGCGCCGCTACGTCGTCAAATTCGAGTTTCCAAGGGCTCGACGTGGATTTTGATGCTGAGACAATGCTAGCACAGAGAGCATTGATGACATCTCCAGTTAGGTCCGAACCGACAGATCCACCCTTTTGTCGACCAGCGGAATGTCGCGAGTTGTAGACAGCACTTCCGCCCATGCCACGGTCGTCGTCGTCATGCGCAAATGCAGAATCAAGATTCCTCTCATCTGCCGGCATGTCGTCGCCAAAGGTCTTCAAGTCAGTTCCGAACAGAATATCGGCTAGAAACTTGCCATCAAACACCGAGAGTGCAGCGTCAATTGTGCAAGAGGAAAGTTCACGGACACCAGTAATCTCATGAGGGATATCGAGAAAATTCAAGAGTGCTCGGCGGTATGGGTTTGGCCGGGCCCTTGCGATAAGGGAAATATCTTTGCCCCTGAACTCAAGCACTTCGGCCAGTGCCGGAGAAAGAACAAAGACGCACTCTTCATCGTCGCCTTGCTCATCGGATGCATCTTTTCGTCGAAATTTCGAGTGTTTACCGAATGCGTAAGTAAGCCTCGAATCTGGAATCAGACCAAACTGCGAGGTAGGTCCATCGAGGCGCAGGGTCGCTCGGCCGTCGGCTCCAACCGTCGCTTCTTCCAGAGCACTACGGACAGTTGGTACACTTGAAGAGTCAGGCGACAAGGGGTGAAATAGAGCCGTAAAGAGTAGCCGGAGCAGGGACTGATTAGTAAGAAACTGGAAGACGGAGGCTAGAGTGAACAACGCAGCCTTGGCAGGCCCAGACACTGTGGTCAGGTTGTATTCGACGTCTTCAAAGTCTCCAAATTGCTGGAAAGGGTGATCGGAGGGCGACTGACTTCCGTACGTTTCGAGCAGAGGAGTCAGCCGTTGGTGGTACAAAAGCAACGGCTGTAGTAGCAGCGGGTACACAAACGTTGCGAGCATCATCTCAATCACTTGTTCGTTCAAAACGGTGAGACCAACCTACAGAAAGTGTTCCAAGAGGCTGTGTGAGATGTTAAGTTGAAGAGGAGGCCATGAAAGCACCATTTGTCTATTTCTGGCTTACCGAGAAGACGTCCTCTAAGAGAAGCAATTCGTCTTGCAGATCGGCTGCTCGGTCTTTGAACCCCCGAATCAATCTCTCGCGTCGAACCCGTTCCTTGGCCATCGCCACCTTCTCATTCCGCGCACCTTCCGCAGTCGACCCACCCTTGTTACTGTCGATCTCACGAATCTGCTCTTCCATCGAGTTCCATCTTTCGGCCAGTTTGGTAAACATGGGAGCAATCAAACGTTCTACAGAAAGCAAATATTGGCAAAAGGTCAGTTAGAGTAGACGGGTACGCATATACAGAGGCCCGTCCGATCACAGGCTGTGTGTGTTGACTTACCGACGCGAGAAGGAGCACAGGTGTATCGAGCAATTGCAATTTGCTCGCGAAAAGGCAGCCCCTTGGAAGCGTGGAGATTGCCGTCCGGGGTTGCCTTTTTTTCTGGCGGGGATGCACCTTTGCCCGCCGGTGAACCCTCCGAATCTATAAAAGACACGGTCGCAAGACGCAAGGTGTTGAGGCAAATGTTCATGGCGGTCAATCGCACAAAGGAGTCTTGATGCGCGCCGCAAAACTCGAGAGCCCGGTCATAAAGAGGAAATTCGACCTTGAGACCCCTCAAATCTTCCCGAAGTTGCTCGCTGCCCTTTCTGGGAGACCCAGCCGGCGAGAGGGACGGCAAGTCGCCATCGTCGATGGAATGGCTTTCCTTCTCTTGACTAAAATGGGACGACGAGGCAGGCACGGCTCGCCTAATACCTGCACTCTCGGTGGGATACTTGAGGAAGAATTGCAAGGTTTCCGCGTTCATTCGCATCGCGAGCGACTTGAGAAAGGTCACAAAGTTCGTGGTGAGCTCGGCTAGTTCTGGAGATGCAAAGGTTCTTGCAACCGATCCATCTGAAGCTTTCTTGATCTTCCTTGTCTCGGCCGCCGAATATAGATCCAATGGAAAGTTGATCAGCTTGTTCACATAGTTATTGGACAGGATGACATACATCGACGTTGCCCGAGAGACATTCTGAATAAGGATAGCGAGGGACTGGACTGCTTGCGTTGCTACGGAGAGGGGCGGTAAAAGCGTTCCATCAGCTTTAACAGCTTTGGCCAGCCTAGTAGCCGCAGTCTCTGAATCGTCTTCTTCGCTCTCGACAGAAATATCAGTATTGCCGCTTGGGGGCGCCTGCTCGATAGCGCTGTTCTGTCTGACCTCGTTGCTGAAATCAAACGACAATCCTGTCAGCATACTAACGATCGTGTCGAGCGCGTTTCTTTCAAAGAAATGGTCAAACAGTTCCATATAGGCTTCCATCCGTTGGCTTTCTGCGTTGTCTTTTTGCTCTTCTTCTAGGTCTTCATCGTCGTCCTCGGAGAGTTTGAGCAACAGATCTCGATTCGTACTCCACGCTTCCTTTTCGCGTTCCCATTTCTTTTGCTGCTTCTTTTGCAGATTCGTTACGTAGTTTTCTCCAACAACAACTAGCTCGGCGACCCTTCTCAGGTCTTCGACGAACTGCTCCTCATCAGCGAAAGCGATAAACTTGGCTCGGGGCTCACTGCCGACTCGGCCCGAGGGCGACGAGAATCCACCATCTCCAGAGTCCCACACAACGCCCTTATTTTCTGTTTCTTCGTCTTCCGCCTTGGTTGGCTTACGGAGTCCAAAGGAGAAGCGACTGCGCCGTATCAGGGATTCCTTTTCCGGAGGTTTCACGCTCTGTTCTCGATAGGCGTTGCGCGCCGCCGAGATTCGGTCTTCGAGACGGCTGAGAAGAAAGGACAGCTCTTGGAGTGGTGTCCCGGTAAAGGGCTGCCTCTCACCAGCCTTCCTTGGCATGCTGCTAGCAGAAAAAGTTAGGAGCAGTTAGATGGAGCAGTGTCAATGTCAAGGAGGAACGAAAGGCTGCGAGGTGCCATGGTCATCGTCATCTTTATTCTACGGTACCGGTAGCGTTCTTGCTCGTTTCGCCGGGTTGCGGGTTGCGTTTTTTAAAATACGGGTGATGGATGGACTTGGCCGCCTAGTTCTACTACTATTTATGATGTAGTAGTCTACGATGACCAATGCCGGTAGGTACTACTTACACCACTACGAGACACCAATAACTGTACCTGCACGGTATACGGTGTAGTCTTGCTTTTGTTGATCAGTACGGTAGCCTAAACTCTTCCTCCATTGGTCGTCCCGACGTTGATTTTGTTAGATCTCACAATTAACTTTATGTACGGTATCTATGAGGAATCACTACCTTGTCGCTCGCTCTTGATCATGTGTTCAACGTAGAATTCGCCCGCCTTGTACGAGCTTCGGACCATGGGGCCACTCGCAACGTACTTGAAGCCCATCTCTTCTCCAACCTCTCGAAAGTGCTCAAACTTTTCGGGCCGCACGTATTCCACTACCGACAAGTGGTTTTCAGTTGGCCGCAGGTACTGCCCAAAGGTAACAACGTCCACATCAATGGCACGCAAATCCCGCATGGTCTGAATGACTTCTTCGTCCGTTTCTCCCAGTCCTAGCATGATACTCGTCTTGGTATACAGCCCCGGCTTGACCTTTTTGGCATGTTCTAGAGTCGATAAACTCTGTCGGTAGCCAGCTCGAGAATCCCGAACAAACTTTTGCAATCGCTCAACCGTCTCAATGTTGTGTGCGTACACGTCCAAGCCCGACATTGCCAGTATCTCGACGGATGGTAGCATGCCCTGAAAGTCCGATACCAAACACTCCACCAACAAGTCCGGTTTCTTGTGTTTGAGCAGTTCGACCGTATTAGCAAAGTGCAGAGC
>Ga0307981_1001780_pt1 | contig 18554 bp, 15 predicted proteins | sample OrgLakmetagen987_FD_201849 | JGI IMG/M metagenome (GOLD analysis project Ga0307981, IMG submission 201849) | Saline water microbial communities from Organic Lake, Antarctica - #987 | ecosystem: Environmental > Aquatic > Non-marine Saline and Alkaline > Saline | place: Antarctica: Organic Lake... | reverse complement strand
TACAAATAGATAGCACAAGTCAGTATTAACAGCATTAATTGTTATCTACAAGACTTTTAAATCAATCCAAGCGTCAAGAAAGCGTCAGTTTTGCTTATAAAGCCCGCATAAATAAATGCTAAACAGATCATAAGAAATATATTTGGAGTTAACAGTGGATATCCTTGACGTAAATGAAGGGAACGAACCTAGGGATGTTTCTATGCGTGAGCCTAGTGCAGCTCAAGCATTTGAATACGATCATACGAGAATGACCACTATTTTATCAAATAGTGAATCGACTAGTATAATGCGGCGCATGCTACAAACCATTGAGTTAGAAGAATTGGCAAAAATTTATTTTCAGTTACTTAGTGTCAAGCTTCCATGTACCTCAATAAAAATAAGCTTCTCTGAGCAAAATATGTTTTTTGGCAGCGTAGTAAAAAACGCGCGTAGTATGAAAATTTCACTCGACTACGGTCACCATTTCGGTGCTCCACAGCATGCCCAGTTGGCCTATGTGTTTTCTCAAGTTTTGTCGCCCCGTCAGCGCAAATTATTATCTGAAATACACGCAATCTATGCCATGGGATTAAAACATGCTCTGGAGTTCTATCGAATTCGTCGGCTTGCAACCAAAGACATGCTGACAGGTTTGTGTAACCGTTCGCATTTTAATGACTCACTGCATAAATTAATGAGTATCAGCCTACGGACCAAGCAAAATTTCGGTTTGCTTATTCTCGACTTAGATGATTTTAAGCAAGTTAATGACCGTCATGGTCATCAGCAAGGTGATGCAGTGCTTGTGGAGTTCGCTAATTTATTGACGCGTTCATTACGCGAATCTGATCACGCTTTTAGATTTGGCGGAGATGAGTTTTGTTGTTTGCTTGTAGACAGTGATCAAGCTGCCAATGAGCGCGTTGCCAGACGCATTCAAAATACAATTGCAGAACACCCTCTGTTTACACAATATAAGGTATCTACAAGTGTTGGCGCAACAACGTTTCATGATATTGATACACAAGAAACCTTGTTCAAACGCGCCGATATGGCCTTATATCAAGCCAAACACTCTGGTAAAAACATATTTAAAGCGGCTTAATTAATGCCGCCAATATTATTTATCAGCAACATTGATGATGACAGGCAAGGGGCAACACTTTGCCATGCTGTTACATTTGCTGAATAAGTTTATGTATTGCTTCAGTGCTCTGGTATTCAGCTTGAAACTGCGCACTAAAAACGAGTTTAGGGCCTAATTGTAAGGCAATAATTTGCTCATTGAGGCAAACAATAGGCATTGCCATTCGACGCCACGGCTTAACTTCCCACTCTTTCATCCACGCTTTAATTGTTTTAGTAGGTCGGTTGGCAAAAAGACGCACTTTTCGATGCAAATCGCCGTAGGTGACGTCAATATATTCGAACCTTGTGCCTAACTCAATATTGACCCTGCGCGCAACGAGAGGGACATCTGCAATATCTGGCAACGCCACCCAATACAAATACTGATTGAAGCGGCGACATTGCCAGTTTTTTACTTGAACACAACCTACCTGATCCATTTTCGCCGTTGTTAATTTTTGAATTTCGTTTAATTGAGCTGCAGAAACAGTCAAACCAATCTGCTGGGTACTCCAAAGCCTAATAACTTCGCTAAGCAATGCGTCTGGCAAGGCGGATAATCCTGACAGCGACAATGCCGCTTCTTCATTTTCAATTTTATTCAGGGCTTCCCTCGCCAATGTTTCAATTAATTCATTTTGAGACGCACATAGCAATGCACTTCTGATAATAGTTTTGTTAATTTGCGGCCACTTTTGTTTTAAAATCGGCATGACATTGATGCGCAAAAAATTTCTATCGAAGGAGGTGTCTTGGTTCGATTCATCTTCAACCCACGTTAACTGATGCCGTTTTGCGTAAGTTAGGATGTCTTGCTTTGAGATACCTGCATTTATCCAAGGCCGCGCATATTCTACTGAGCTTGTTTTTGTAAAACGCCGAGCCATGCCACTCAGCCCTTTTGGCCCGGCTCCACGTTTTAGCTGCAGTAGGACCGTTTCGGCTTGGTCATCTTCATGTTGTGCCAGTAAAACCAACGAATCTGCAGGTGCTAATTTGTCTAATGCTGCATACCTCGCATTTCGAGCTAACGCTTCGAGACTTTGTCGAGGCTCTGGCTGAATGCTTACTTTCTGATATTGAAATAGGATTTTGCACTGCAATGAAATTTGAAATTGCTCGCAAAGCTGCTGACAAAATAGCAACCAATTATCGGCGTTTGGACTCAGTCCGTGATGAATGTGAATAGCATTAATGCTAAAAGGAACCTTGCTTTGTGCTCGAAGGGTTAAGCAAGCATGCAACATAACGACGGAGTCAACACCACCGCTCAATGCAACAGTCAGCGAACTGCAGTGCGCTGGAACACAACTCTGAATGCTTGTTATGAGCTGTGGGGTCGTTGACATAGCCATTCCATTAGTTCTAGGGCGTCGGCTAAGATAATAAATTCCTAGCCAACTATCGATGCTTTTTATAATCGCTTTCTATAATCGCTTTCTATAAACGCTTTTTTAATGTGACTAACAATAGCCAAACGACATCAGGCGTTCGTAACGCTCTTCCAGCAACGTGTCTGTTGGTAACGTTTGAAGTTGTGCAAGCTGTTGCTTTAACACCGCTTTCAAATTAGCGGCCATACCGCTGTAATCTCTATGTGCTGCACCTAGCGGCTCTTCGACAATACTGTTAATAAGGCCTAGTGCTTTAATTTGCGGCGCAGTAACACCCATAGCTTCGGCTGCGATAGAGGCTTTTGCGGCGCTCTTCCACAATATTGACGCACAACCCTCTGGCGAAATAACCGAATAGGTGCTGTATTGAAGCATGTTCACTCTATCGCCAACACCAATAGCCAAAGCACCACCAGAACCACCTTCACCAATTACCGTGCAAATAATAGGAACGGCAAGTTCAGCCATGACTTTTAAGTTCATTGCTATCGCTTCACTTTGGTTGCGCTCTTCTGCACCAACGCCCGGATAAGCTCCAGGAGTATCGATAAAGGTAAGAATAGGTAACTTGAATCTTTCCGCCAAATTCATTAGACGCAGCGCTTTGCGATACCCTTCAGGTTTAGGCATACCAAAATTACGTCTGATTTTTTCTTGCGTATCACGCCCTTTTTGATGGCCAATAACCATCACAGGAATACCATCTAGCTTTGCCAATCCGCCAATAATAGCTTTGTCGTCCGCATAAGCACGATCACCCGCTAACTCATCGAAATCAGTCAGCATATTGTCAATATAGTCTTGAGTATAAGGGCGCATAGGGTGACGGGCAATTTGTGTAATTTGCCATGCCCCTAGATTTGAAAAAACCTTTTTCGTTTGTTCAGCGCATTTTTCTTTAAGCTTGCCAATCGCTTCTTCTATACTCACGTCGAACTCGCCGCCTTGATTGACGATACGCAGTTCCCCAATTTTGGCTTCTAACTCAGCAATAGGCTGCTCGAAATCCAAAAAGTGTCCACTCATGATTAATCCTAACACATTGTAAAACCAAGTTAATACTGGTTTTTTAGTTAAATTCTAAGTTAACTTGCTCTGCGCCTAATACATGACGCAACTCAGCTAATAATTGTTCTTCTGGCTCTACACACCATTGTGCACCTGTAGCAATCGTTACTTCTGCATCTTCATGTTGTACATGAAGATGCAGCGGACAGGTACCGTTTTTATATACTTGCAATATGCCCTGTACTTTAGCGACTGTTGACAAGGTACACAACTTTTCTGGAATACTTATTTTTAATTGTTTAACGTATTTACAACGAGCTTGAACTATAGTTAACGCATCTTTTGCGTTTATTGTATTGCCACCGTTGAAATCATCAAAGCTGACCTGTCCTTTTACCCACAATAAATTGTCAGAAACTAGCACAGATTCAAATTGTTCATACATTTCTGGGTAAAACCGCACGTCCATTCTGGCAGACTTGTCATCTAATGTCACAATACCCCATCGACGACCCTTTTTATTTGTCATAACACGAACGCCAATGACTAATCCGACGGTGCTGATGAAGTGGTCACGATTGGTCGGCGTTAAGTCCGCTAACCTGCCATCCGTGTATTGCTTAATCTCTTTCAAATACTGATTAATTGGATGCCCAGTCAAATATAGTCCTAAGGTTTCTTTTTCGCCATCTAACCATACTTTTTCTGACCACTCAGGCACTTTTGCAAATGCATTAGTGATGTCATCTTCAGACTCTATTTGCACACCGAATAAGTCAGCTTGACCAGCAAGCTCTGCTTTTGCATGCTGACTGGCGGCATTTAATGCATCTTTAATGGTTGCCATCAACGCGGCTCTGTGCGGGCCTAAATTATCCATCGCACCGCTAAGTACTAGCTTCTCAAGTACCCGCTTGCTAACACGTTTACCGTCAACTTTAGCACAAAAATCGAACAAATCTTTAAACTTACCTTGCTGCTCTCGTGCTTCGATAATCGCTTCGACAGCGCCTTCACCGACCCCTTTAATAGCGCCAATACCATAAACGATTTGGCCATCAGCATTGACCGTAAACTTATATTGTCCGGCATTCAGATCTGGCGGCAGAATATCCAGATTCATATGACCACACTCATCCACAAGGGTCACTATTTTGTCCGTGTTATCAATATCTGCAGACATAACCGCGGACATAAATTCAGCGGGGTAATGCGTTTTTAGCCAAAGCGTCTGATAAGACACCAACGCATATGCTGCGGAGTGTGATTTGTTAAAACCATAACCGGCAAATTTTTCAACTAAGTCGAATATCTTTATGGATAATTCTGCATCAATGTTGTTGTCTGCAGCACCTTGCTCAAAAGATTCGCGCTGCTTTGCCATTTCTTCTGCGTTTTTCTTACCCATTGCTCGACGCAATAAGTCAGCGCCACCCAATGAATACCCAGACATTACTTGAGCAATCTGCATTACTTGTTCTTGATAAAGAATAATGCCATAAGTTGGCTCAAGAATTTCTCGTAAGCACTCATGTTGATATTCAGCATCAGGATATGAAATAGCTTCACGACCGTGCTTTCTATCAATAAAGTTATCAACCATACCAGACTGCAATGGACCCGGTCTAAACAGAGCCACCAGTGCGATTATGTCTTCAAAACAGTCGGGCTTCAGACGGTTGATTAAGTCTTTCATTCCCCGCGACTCTAACTGAAAAACGGCGGTTGTCTGAGCTTTTTGCAATACTGTAAAGCACTTTGGGTCTTCCAAAGGAATTTGGGTAATATCGACATCTACCCCATGCACTTTTCTGATCATATCGGTTGCCCACTGAATAATAGTCAGTGTACGCAAACCCAAGAAATCGAACTTAACTAAGCCAGCTGTTTCAACATCATTTTTATCAAATTGGGTGACGGGGTTAGCACCAGCATCGTCGCAGTATAGTGGCGAAAAATCAGTAATAGTGGTCGGTGATATGACAACACCTCCCGCATGTTTACCGGCGTTTCGAGTCACGCCTTCAAGGATACGCGCAGTATCAATGAGCTCTTTAACATCTTCATCTTGCTCATAAAGTTCAGGTAATCGAGGCTCAACGGCAAATGCCTTTTCCAATGTCATGCCAGGATCAGCAGGTATCATTTTCGAAATACGGTCAACAAAACCATAAGGGTGACCGAGCACTCGTCCGACATCACGGATAACCGCTTTTGCTGCCATCGTACCGAAGGTGATAATTTGGGATACCGCATCACGACCATAAATTTCTGCCACGTGATCAATAACTTCGTCGCGACGGTCCATACAAAAGTCGATATCGAAATCCGGCATGGATACCCGTTCTGGATTCAGAAACCGTTCGAAAAGCAGCTCAAACTCTAGCGGATCAAGGTCGGTAATATCTAAGGCATAGGCAACTAAAGAGCCGGCGCCTGACCCACGCCCCGGACCCACCGGAATATTATTGTCTTTGCTCCACTGAATAAATTCCATCACGATCAAGAAGTAACCGGGAAAGCCCATTTGGTTGATAACTTTGAGCTCTCTTTGAAGACGTTCATCGTACTCTGCGCGTTTTTCTTGGCGTTCAACTTGATCGGTAAATATTTTGCCTAAGCGGCGCTCTAATCCTTGTTCAGAGACTTTAACCAAGAAGTCCTCTGTATTCATATCACCGGTTGGGAACTGCGGTAAAAAGTACTCACCTAAGGTCAGTTCGGCATTGCAGCGTTTGGCTATTTCAACGCTGTTATGTATTGCAGAAGGAATGTCTTTAAACAACACCGTCATTTCTTCTGCACTGCGCAAGTATTGCTGCTCACTGTGTTTTTTAGGACGACGTTTGTCATCGAGTGTATAACCTTCACTGATGCAAACCCGCACTTCATGGGGTTCATAACCTGCTGGCTCAATAAAACAAACTTCATTGGTCGCCACTACCGGCAAGTCATTCTGAGCGGCCCATTCAACGGCGCGATGAATGTAGTCTTCTTCTCCATCACGGCCCGTGCGCATCAACTCAATATAAAAATGGTCGTGAAAGTGCTGTCGAAAAAATGCACTTATGTTATTAGCAATCTGCGGATTATTTTTAGTTAACGCAATGCCCAGATCACCCGCCAATGAGCCTGATAAAACAATCACGCCTTGCGCGTATTCAGCTAGCCATTCTTGACGCACCACGACTTTATGTTGCACGTGGCCTTGTCGATAAGCTCGGGAAATGATTTCGGTGATGTTTTTGTAGCCTTGCATGTTTTTGGCAATCAAGGTTAAGCGTGTTATTTCATCTGGAAAGTGCGAAGACAATAACCAAATATCACAACCGATTATAGGCTTTACGCCGATACTAAAGGCAGCGGAGTAGAACTTCACCAAACCGCACATATTCATCAGATCGGTGATCGCAATTGCTGGCATATTCATGGATTTTGTTTTTGCTAAAATCGGCTTTACTTTGTTTAAGCCGTCTTGCATTGAATAATCGCTATGCACTCGTAAGTGTACAAAATTGGCTGACACTTATTTTACCTCGTCCTGTAACTCGCCTTGCCACAAAGCTAAGACGCTCTGTACAGGCTTAAAACTTTGTCGATAACATGACAGTGGGCCATGCTCCTGTAATGCCGCTAAGTGGGCTTTTGTAGGGTAACCTTTATGCGCTGCAAACCCATATTGTGGATACTGTTTGTCCAACGCAATCATTTCATTGTCCCTTGCAACTTTGGCAATAATGGAAGCAGCCGAAATTTGTGCAAATAACGTGTCACCTTTGATAACAGCATGACTACTATAGGTCCAAATTGGGCAGCGATTTCCATCCACTAGCACGTGCTCAGGTTGAATATTCAAGCCTTCAACAGCACGCTTCATAGCTAACATAGTAGCGTGCAGTATGTTGAGCTGATCAATTTCCAATACGCTAGCGCGTCCTAGGCTCCATGATAACGCGTTTTGCTTAATCAGTACTGATAATTCATTACGTTTTTTTGCAGATAATTTTTTTGAATCAGCTAATCCTAAAATTGGCTTTTTGGGGTCAAGTATAACTGCAGCTGTAACAACATCACCCGCCAGTGGACCACGACCAACTTCATCAACCCCGGCAACCAATGAGTAGCGCTGAATTGACATACTAATAGCATCTAACTGTGCTTGTTTATTCATCGCTGCTTATCCGAACCAACAGAGCTTGGATCGCTTTTGCTGCTTGCTCATCGGCGTTTAACTGCAGCATTTTATGCAATTGCGTAAAGCGCGATATTAATTCACGTGGCTGGCTTTGCAACATGGGCCTTAACTTATCAGCCATATTTTGCGGAACCACATCTTCTTGCAATAATTCGGGTACCAGTTCTTCGTTGGCTAAAATATTCGGTAATGAAAAGAAATCCGGTTTATACAAACGCCGCATAATCAGGTGTGTCATTTTAGACATTTTATAGCCAACGACCATTGGTTTTTTGCACAGCATAGCTTCAAGTGTTGCCGTACCCGATGCCAACAACACCGCATCAGCGGCAATCATCACATCTCGAGCTGACATTTGCGTCACTCGCACATGCACCCCCGGCTTAAGCTCTTTTAGTAACAACTTGATTTGAATTTCTCGAGCGTCATTTGCCGCTGGTATGAGCACTTTTAAGGTGGGTAAACTAAGCGCAAGTAGCTCAGCTGCTTTTATAAAGTCAGGCAGCAAAGTGTCAACTTCTCGCGCACGACTTCCAGGCAATAAAGCCAATACCTTATCTGTACATTCCAATGCAAACAGTGTTCTTTTTACTGATTGATCAGGGACTAATGGAATACTATCGGCCATAGTGTGGCCAACATATTGATAAGGCACCTTGTACTTTTTATAAATACTGGCTTCGAATGGAAATATGCCCAGCACTAAGTTAGTCGCTTTGGCTATTTTATGAATGCGTGATTCGCGCCACGCCCATATCGTTGGACTAACGTAATGGACGGTTTTTATACTCGCTTTTTTGAGTTTTGTTTCCACCGCAAGGTTAAAGTCGGGGGCGTCCACACCAATGAATATATCTGGCGGATTATTGAGAAAATGCTGAACAACGGTTTTGCGAATGTGCAGTAAACGAGGCAAGTGTTTTAGCACTTCTACTAAGCCCATTACGGATAATTCTTCCATATCAAATAGAGAATTTAGGCCCAGCGCAGTGAGATGTTTACCACCAATACCTTGGAAACTGGCATTCGGGTACATCTCTTTGAGGACGGCAACAAAACCAGCAGCAAGCACATCACCTGAGGCTTCGCCGGCCACAATACCAATTGTAAGCGGTTTATCACTTGTTATTCGATTTATCAGTGACTTGCTAGTAGTCATTCGATTTAGCGAACGATGCCACGTTTTGAGGATGCAACAAAATCAGCTAAGATTTTCACATCGGGCTCTGTCTCTGCCATTTGATTCAACAGCACCAGTGCCTGGTCGGTTGTATTGCCATTTCGGTAAATAACTTTGTAGGCACGTTTGATTGCCATAATAGCAGAGGGAGTAAAACCTCTCCGCTTCAACCCTTGACTGTTAATACCTTGGGGGATATGTTTAGTGCCGCTGACCATTATGTAGGGAGGAATATCTTTTAATACAACAGCGCCACCACCCGTAAATGAGTGTGCTCCAATGTGACAAAATTGATGTACCGCAGTCATGCCGCCAAGAATGACTTGATTTGCAACGTGAACATGACCCGCTATCGTGCAGTTATTGGCAAACACATTGTCATTACCCAACACACAATCGTGGGCAATATGCGTGTTAACCATGAATAAGTTACGACTACCAATTCGAGTCACACTCTGGTCTTGGATCGTACCTCGATGAATAGTGCATGACTCACGAAAGACATTGTCGTCACCAATTTCAAGATAAGTGACTTCACCTGCGTATTTTTTGTCTTGGCAATCTTCACCGATTGAACAAAACTGGAAAAACACATTGTTTTTACCAATCTTTGAATGTCCTTTGACCACTATGTGTGAACTAAATACGCAGTTGTCGCCAATGTCCACATTATCGCCAATGATACAAAATGCACCTATTTGAACATTTTTACCAATGTTCGCCGATGCAGATATTATCGATGAAGGATGGATCATATTACATATCTCTCATTGCACACATGAAATCAGCGCTGCAAACAACTGCACCATCAACCGTAGCGACACCAGTAAACTTCCAAATACCGCGGCGTTCTTTAATAAGTTCAACCACATAATCTAAGCGATCTCCTGGTCCGCATGGACGCTTAAATCGAGCTTTATCGATACCTGCATAAAGATACAATTGATCGCTACTGCCCATGGTTTTAAAACCCAGCACACCAGCAGCTTGGGCTAAACCTTCAAGGATCATTACGCCCGGAAAAATAGGTTGGCCTGGGAAGTGACCGGTAAAACAGGGTTCATTAAAGGTAATATTTTTATAACCTTTAATTGATTTGCCAAGTTCGTAATCAGTAACACGATCGATTAACAGAAATGGATATCTATGCGGTAGCAATTCCATTATTTCTTTAATGTAGATAGTCTTTTGTGAGTCTGCCAAAATATTTCCTTTGCGGTCTAAAGCGAATGGATTTCGCCTAGCCAATCACTCTATTATTTTTGTCCTGCAACGTGGATGCATAAGATACACTTTTAAGGAGCAAAAACAAATCAGACCAACCGATTGGTTGGCCTGATATTCGCCAGAACTATAGATATTGCAATCGTTGATATCAACTGACGACCTATATTTACTGTTACTGAGCTTTAGTTACTTGCTCTAATACTTGCTGTGAGATATCAAATTCAGGCTTCACGAAAGGTGTTGTGCTTCTGTTTAAAACCAAATCATACTCACCTTCAGCTGCAATTTTTTCAACCGCTTGTATAACTAGACCAAGCAATTTTCTCTGCTCTTCTTGTTCACGAGTTTGCATGTCTTTCTGAAGGGGACCCGTTTTTTCTTGCAGTGTTTTTTGAAGCGTAATAATTTGTTCTTCTAATTTTGCTTTATCAGCATCACTCATCGTTGCACTTTCACGCTGAAGCTTTTGAATTAAGAAATTGTATTCTTCGCTTTGTGTGTTGACTTCTTGGATTTGATCCTTAAATTCAGCCGTCACAATTTGTGCTATTTCTGCAAACTGTGGCAATGAGCGCACAATACCTTGTACATCAACAACACCGAACTTCTGCTCTGCGGCTTGAGCAGCAGTCGTCAACAATGCAGAGCTAAGCATAGCACCCGCGATTAGTGTTTTAGTAAATATTTTCAATGGAAACTCCTTTAATCTGTTCCGTTTTTTTATTAGGCGTCTTGGCACCCAACTATTATCAGTTTAATTTATGTATATGATACTACGTTAGCAAGGCTTTAGAAAGTTGAGCCAATCTCAAACGTAAAGAATTTAGGATTATCACCATCTCTTGAACTAATTTCTTTGGAGAAACTAAATACAAGCGGTCCCATCGGTGAAATCCATTGTACAGATATGCCGGCAGAACTTCTAAACTGACTCCAATCGCTGAAATCACTTATCCCTGAGGGCTGACCCGCACCGCTTCTGCCAACGAATTCAAGATCTTTGTATTCGTTGTAATCAAACTCAGTATCCCATACGTTACCCACATCAAGGAAGATTGAAGTACGCACTGAACTATCGAATTCAGTATCAACAAAAGGCGTTGGTACGATTAACTCTAAACCACCTATGGCCATCGCGTTACCACCTAAGCTTCTTTGTGAAACAGCGACACTGTCAGTATCCGGGCTGCCGAAAACGGGAGTACCAAATGGGGTAGTTCCAATTTGCGCAGAAATGCGCTGAACGCCACGCGGTCCCACTGTATTGTCTTCAAAACCACGCAGTGTATCAGCGCCACCTGCGGTAAAGTTTTCAGTAAATGGCAGTATTTGCTCACTGCCATTTTTATCACCATAACCGTTACCATAACCTAAACGCATTCTAGCAAGTATGGACCAGCGCTGATTTTTGCTTAGTGCATAATACCACTTGGTGTCTGCAATAAATTTAAAATAGTTAACGTCAGAATTCGGTGTTGTGATACTAAATGATGCACGTTGCGACGAACCATCTGTCGGGAATAAACCGCGGTTAAGGGTTGAACGTGACCACGTCGCTGATGCTAAGAAACTTTGATATTTAATCGCTGAATCAGGCTGATCTAAGGTTCTAAACTGGTCATAGAAGCGCGCCGTTTGTTCAAAAGAGGTGTTATCGCTTGATAGTTCAACATTGGCATAGGTTAATCCAAAACTAATTCGGTTTACCTCATTAATAGGATAACCCACGTTTGCGCCTATTTGATAACGCTCACTGTCGTATTGAACGACACCAAAGTTACCACCATCAAACTTACTATAACCGATACTGCCGCCTAAGCTGATGCCGTCGATCGTAAAGTATGGGTCAGTGTAATTTAACTGTACTGACTGTTGGTAAGACACCGTAGACAGGTTCAAGCCGATACGTTTCCCGGTGCCTAAGAAATTGTCCTGTTTAATGCCTGCATTTAAGCTTAGTTTGGTGTTATCACCATAACCAATACCAGCTTGGAACGAGCCTGAAGCTTGTTCTTTTACCTTAAACTCAACATCGACTTTGTCGTCTTCGCCAGGCACACGGATTGTTTCAAAATCAACCGTTTCCATGTACGTCAATCGAGATAAAGATGCCTTTGAACCTTCTAATAATTGATCTGACAACCACGTACCTTCAAGCTGACTCAGGTTTTGACGCAGTACTTCGTCTGACGTAATCACGTTACCTTGGAAGTTTATGCGGCGAACGTAAATACGCTTACCAGGATCAACAGATAACGACAGTTTCACCGTTTTGTCTTCATCATTAATATCTGGAATAGTGGTTACCGTTGGGTAGGCATACCCAAAACGTCCTAGGTACTTACTAATAAATTCTTCGGTGTAAGTCACCGTTGCTTGATTGTACAACTCACCTGAAGAAAGCGGCAGTACTTGATTCAAAAAATCTTCAAAACCTAAGAGGTCACCTACCAATTGAACTTCAGAAATGGTGTATTGTTCGCCTTCGTCTAAGTTCATACCAATATAAATGGCATCCTTTTCTGGGGTCATTGATACTTGCGTAGTGCTAATGGCAAAGCGTAAATAACCTCTGTCTTTATAGAAGCTGGTTAAGTTTTCCAAATCGCCCGACAATGTCTGTTGTTGATAACGTGTTTCAGACGTGAAATCCCACCATGGGGTGTCAAATTTGAGTTCCATTATTTGAAACAATGTTTCGTCATCGAACAGCTCATTACCGACAATATTGACTTGTTTAATTTTAGCCGCGTCACCCTCTTCGAAAAGCAATTTCAAGTCAACACGATTTCTTGGCAGCGGGGTTACAATAGCTGTTACATCAGCATTGTATTTACCAATACTATAGAAGAAGTCTTTTAAACCATTTTCGATGGAAGTTAATACCGTTCTATCCAATGGCTCACCGACACGGATATTTGAGTTTTGCAAACTTTCATCAAGCTGCTCATCTTTAATATCATCATTGCCTTCGAACACGATGTTGCTGATGGTTGGCCGCTCAGAAACGCGCACAATCAAGACACCACCGTCGCGCAGTATCTCAACTTTTTCAAAGTGAGTGGAAGAATACAAAGAACGTATTAATTGACTAATACGGAAGGAATTTAGCGGATCGCCTACTTGCACTGGAAGGTAAGTGAGCGCCGCACCTAGGGCGACACGCTGCAAACCTTCAACGCGAATATCTTCTACCACAAATTCAGATTTACTCTGTGCAAATGATAACGACGTAAATGCCATCAAGGCAATAAGAACTAACTGTTTACACTTCATTTACTAATATTCTTCCAAAACACGTTTTTTTATAAAACTATTATTATGTGATGCGATTGATGTCGTTAAAAATGGCAACCGCCATTAGCGTAAATAACAAAACGCCACCTATCCTAAATCCAACTTCCTGCACTGCGTCTGGGACAGGCTTGCCTGTTATCCATTCGGCGATAAAGTACATTAAATGCCCGCCGTCTAACATCGGTAGTGGTAACAAATTTATGATGCCGAGATTAACACTGATTAGGGCTAAAAACCCTAAAAATACAATAATTCCATAACTTGCACTCATGCCAGCGCCCTGGGCGATAGAAATAGGGCCACTCAAGTTTTTAACTGCAACATCACCATTAATAAATTTGCCTAACATTTCGACAGTTAAGGTCATTAATCGCCACGTTTCTTGCGTTCCTTTGACTAAAGCATCAAAAGGCCCTGATTTATCATGAAAATAATACCCTTCAGGATATGCTCCAACCTGAGAAGAAATGCCCATTCTACCATCACTACCAGTAGCCGTTTTAATTTCATCTAAGGTGACTGAAAACAGCATAGATTCACCATTTCGCAACACTTCAACTTCAATTGTCTCGTTTGCTCTTGGCTTTACATAGTCCACTATTTGTCCCCATTCATTCATGAAGGTTCCATTTAGTTTTAGTATTTCATCGTTTTCTTGCAAGCCTGCTTGCGATGAGGGACCGTCAGGTAACACTAGGGCAATGATTTTACTGGGCTTTGTTCTGAATGGTTCAAAGCCAATTGAGGTAAACATATTGTCTAATTCAGGATCAAACTCCCAATTAGGCATCTTCATTTCATAAGAAACAGCTTGGCCATTTGGTTTTTCTACGGACAATGGAATATTGTCGCCACCAATAAAGCGCATCAGTTCTATGTTGACCGCTTGCCAAGTTTTGGTATTAGCATCAGCCACTGCAGTAATTTTATCGCCCACTTCAATCCCGGTGGCTGCCATATACGACTCAGAATTTATCTCACCTATATAGGGTTTTGCCTTGTCTTGCCCAATCATGGCCACGATCATTAAGATTAAAATCGCGAATAAAAAGTTAATACCGGGGCCTGCGGCTACGATTGCAAATCGTTTCCACACGGGTTGGATGTCAAACGATTCAGCTTTATCTTGCTCTGCAACATCATCCACCCTGCTGTCTAACATTCTTACATAGCCACCAAGCGGAATGGCGGCAATGACAAACTCCATGCCGGTCGATGTGATGCGTTTGTACAACGGTTTACCAAAGCCAATAGAAAACCGCAGGACTTTAACCCCACACTTTCTGGCAATGATGAAGTGTCCCCATTCATGCACGGCTACTAAAATGCCCAATGCCATGATAAACGCACCAATGTTTCGAATAATTTCAAACACTAATTCAACTTCCTTACTATTTGTTGGGCTAAAATTCTTGCCTCTGCATCATGTTCTAAAACTTGCACAATACAAGTGAGTTCAATAAAATCTGTTTTCTGTAGTACTTGTTGGTTCACCTCTGCAATGTCAGTAAACTTAATCTTCCCTTGTAAAAATGCATCAACCGCCACTTCATTGGCTGCGTTAATTGCGGTTGTTGCCGCTTGTCCTTGCTTGCAAGCTTCAATTGCTAAGTACAAGTTAGGATATCGATTTTGATCTGGCTTTGAAAAACTGAGATCTGTCAAACTTGAAAAGTCAACAGCTTCTACCCCAGATGTTATTCGCTCGGGAAAGCTCAAGCCATAAGCGATTGACGTGCGCATGTCCGGATTACCTAGTTGTGCAATGACTGAACCATCGACATATTGCACCATTGAATGGATGGTGCTTTGCGGGTGCAATACCACGTCGATGTCATCTTCGTGCAGACCGAAAAGCCATTTGGCTTCAATAAACTCGAGCCCCTTGTTCATCATCGATGCAGAATCAACCGAAATTTTTCGTCCCATTGTCCACGTCGGATGGGCACAAGCTTGGTCTGGGGTAATCGAATCAAATAACTCATCCGCTAGGGTTCTAAAAGGGCCTCCAGAACCAGTTAGCAAGATTTTGGTAATGCCTGACTTTTCTAAATTTCCGTATTCAAAATCGTGCGGTAAGCATTGAAAAATAGCATTATGCTCACTGTCTATGGGTAATAGTTCAGCTTTATGCTCACGCACTGCATTCATAAACAGCTCGCCCGACATCACCAGCGATTCTTTGTTAGCCAACAATACCCGCTTACTAGCACGAACTGCAGCTAATGTAGGCAGTAATCCTGCAGCGCCAACAATAGCAGACATTACTGTGTCTACTTCTGGTGCGGAGCATACATCTTCTAATGCTTGCGCACCAACTAAGACCTCAGAATGACAATTTTCTTTTTTTAATACGTTTGCGAATGCGGTATAAGCTTCAGGATCAGACAACACGATATAACGCGGAGAGCATTTGACAGCAAGCTGCACAAGCGCATCTAAATTAGTGTGGCCAGTTATCGCAAAAACCCGAAACTTATCGGGATGACGACAAATAACGTTAATCGTGTTTCGACCGATAGAGCCGGTTGCCCCTAGGACTGTAATGGTTCTCACAATATCTGCCAGACCTTTAGATTAAGGAGCGTGAAGTAAATAACGGTGACGCCGATATTAGCATAGTTCTCTATGCCATCCATATGACATAACAGAATGCAAAGACAGGGAACGCGGCGGTTAAACTATCGATTCGATCCATGATACCACCATGACCGGGAAGCAATTTACCACTATCTTTAATACCCGCACAACGTTTAAACATACTCTCATTTAAATCACCTAATGCAGATACAGCTACCGTAATAACACCGATCAGTAAATGCAAGCCCATTCGGCTAGCTTCAAACTGATAATGCAAGGCAGCGAAAGCAATGATAGCGAGTGATGCCATTACACCGCCAAACAAGCCTTCTATACTCTTACCAGGGGAAACATTGGGGCGCAATTTATGCTTACCAAATTTAACCCCAACAAAGAATGCACCAATATCTGCAGCCCATACAATGCCTAAAACATAAAAAATCAGCGAGGCACCATAAAACGGGTCAACTTCATATAAATTGTTGCGCAAACTAATAACTGCAACCCACGTTGGGATTAGAGTCAGCACCCCAAAAGCGGCTCTAATTGGCACATTGTGTGTCCAAACTGCACTGTATTTTGGATACGTAAGGATCATACCAAGTGACACAGCCCACCAAACAGCAGCAACACCCAGTATGGTTTTATAAATACCATTTAATTCGCCTTGATACCAAACTTCTTGACCGTCCACAGCAAAAATAAGCACCCCACATATAAACAATATGAGAGTCATGAAAGAGGCTTTTGAGACCCGATCAGTAATACCTGACATATTGGCCCATTCATAGGCACCTAAGGCGACTACCCCAGCAACCGCAATTTTAAATTGTTCAACCGGTAAAAATAAAATAGCTAATATTGCCAGAGGTGCAAGAATGAGTGCCGTTATTATTCTTTGTTTTAACATTACCCTTGACCTTGGTTGTCTGAACTCACTTGCGCACCGATTTGTCCAAACCTTCTTTGTCTTTGACAGAAATCCAAAATAGCATCATCAAACTTCTGTTCGTCGAAGTCCGGCCAAAGTGTCTCACAAAAATAGAATTCTGCATATGCAGACTGCCACAATAAAAAATTGCTTATTCTATGATCGCCACCCGTTCTGATCATTAAATCCAAGGCCGGTAAATCAGACATACAAGTGTATTGATTGAAGCTATCTTCTGTGATGTCTTCTGCTTTAATAAGCCCTTGCTTTACATCATCAGCTATTTTTTGAACAGCCTTAACGATATCCCAACGGCCGCCGTAATTAGCAGCAACATTGAGTGTTAGCGCGGTATTTTTTTCAGTCAGGAGTTCGGCTTTGCGGATCTTCTCGATTAATTTTAGATCAAAAGCCGATAAATCACCGATCACATTAAGACGAATATTATTTTTGTTAAGTTTTTTAACCTCACTCACTAAAACAAGATTAAAAAGCTGGATCAAAATATTAACTTCGTCTTTAGGGCGTTTCCAATTTTCACTACTGAAAGCAAATAAGGTGAGTGCTTTTATGCCTTTTTTTCGAGCATATCTAACAGATGCACGAACGGCTTTCACACCCGCCTTATGACCAAAGGTTCTTAACTTTCCTTGTTGTTGTGCCCAGCGCCCGTTGCCATCCATTATAATGGCAACATGCTGTGGTAAAGTGCCGACGAATGACGCCGGCTCTTTAGTCGAACTTTTGGTACTCAAGGATCTACACTTCCATCAATTCTTTTTCTTTGTCAGCGAGAATGTTATCAATATTTTTGATAAATTCGTTAGTCAGAGTTTGGATATTCTCTTCACCAGCACGACTTTGATCTTCGCTAGCTTCTTTTTCTTTGAGCAATTCTTTAATATCGCTGTTTGCTTCTCGGCGAATATTGCGCACAGCAACTCTACCCTGCTCAGCTTCATGACGCACAACTTTAATTAAATCTTTTCGGCGCGCTTCAGTTAGTGCCGGCATTGGAATGCGTATTGTAGTGCCCGCACTCATTGGATTTAAACCCAAGTTTGACTGCATAATCGCTTTTTCGACAGCTTGAATTATGCTTTTATCGAAAACCGACAAGGCAAGCGTCCGATTATCTTCTGCAACTACGTTAGCAACTTGTTTTAGCGGCGTGTTAGAACCATAGTAAGGCACCATAATGCTATCTAACAAACTTGGATGAGCACGACCCGTTCTGATCTTGCTTAGCTGGCTTTTTAACGCAAGAATACTTTTTTCCATACGCTGCTGAGCATCTATTTCAATTTCATCAATCACAACAAAATCCTTATTTTATACTTTTTCTGGATGACAGATAGTGGTGCCCTCGTCGTCACCTAATACGACTCGCTTCAAACAACCTGGTTTATTCATATTGAATACTCTAATTGGTATGTTATGGTCGCGAGCCAGAGTAAAGGCTGACAGGTCCATTACTTTTAATTCTTTTTCTAGTACTTCTTGGTAACTAATGCGTTTTAATAGAACGGCATCTGGATTTTTCACAGGGTCAGCACTGTAAACACCATCAACTTTGGTTGCTTTCAGTACGGCCTCGGCTTCAATTTCGATACCACGTAAACATGCAGC
>Ga0307981_1001777_pt1 | contig 18568 bp, 9 predicted proteins | sample OrgLakmetagen987_FD_201849 | JGI IMG/M metagenome (GOLD analysis project Ga0307981, IMG submission 201849) | Saline water microbial communities from Organic Lake, Antarctica - #987 | ecosystem: Environmental > Aquatic > Non-marine Saline and Alkaline > Saline | place: Antarctica: Organic Lake... | reverse complement strand
TAGGTTTTGGCCCACACCTCGGGATTATACCAAACCTGGCATTTTTGAAAGTGCGTCTTGCGCGAGCTAAACAGGGGACCTCTACCCGACACAGATAAGAAAGAAGCCAGACCAAACCCCCCCCCCCCGAAGCCCGGAAGCCCAACCCCCGAAAGAGGTCCCCTTGACTAACAAACTTATGTAATAAATTTGTATTGATGATTCAAGTTCCCTGAAGTATCATGACCTGAGTTAGCGTTACGTTTGTTCACTTGGGGCTTGGATTTCAGTTTAGGTTTTGCATGTTGCGCGCTAGATTAGAGGCACACCGCATTAATTGATTCAATTCTGAAGAATACTCAAAGGTTGATTCGTAATAGAAGAGAAAAAAATGGTTAGCAACCGGAAGTGATAAGGCTCGATTGAAGGAGCGAAGAAATATACCAAGGCAAGATATCATCAGTAAGTAGAGATGATAGATTAAGAGGAAGAGCATCATGACACCCTCAGCAATAAGAAAGGTTTGAATATCTTCGAAGACCTCACAAATTCCAATAAGTTGTTCGCAGCTGTAATTGCAGATCCATCGCGGACGTCTATTTTATTGTGGCACGCAGCCAGAAGGAGACAGGCACATGTTTGGGAGATCAGAAACAGCACTGGTAGGTAAGATTACCCATTGCTCGTGTTTGACAATTGATAATTGATGTGTAACAGTGTGGTGTGGTACGCCCGAGGGCACGATGTGTAGTCTGTTCTCTTTTCCTTGGATTGTGGGATTATGCATAATGAGCAAAGTAGTGATTACAGATCAGTTGTATTCATGAATACAACTGTTTTATCACAATGAGTTTAAAGTTTCAACTTATTGCATCAAATTGAAGAACTAGAGATTTAGGTAACTGATAATGTGTCATTACTGGGTTGATGGTAGTTTTCATATTATCTAAAACTACATGCGCAATTACTTTTGCTGGAGATATAATTCAATCTTTTGGGGATTGTGGGATTATACATGAACAAACTGATCTAATTTAGTCAGCAGCTTTTGGTCTGCAGTACTTACTATTAATGCAAAACGTCAATATGCAAACAGACTCCTGTGCAGCAGTTGGAAATACGTGTATTTAACACTTTCGAGTTACACAGCTGTAGCAAATCCAACTCTCTTCTCCTCGTAATCAAATACAGTGTAGTATTTACGCATAAATACATCTCCCAAAATCCACTGAGGTCCAGGTTTGGGAAAATCCATTCCCATCATTGCAAAGATGCAAATTCCTCCGCTTCCTATTACCAAATCTTTTCCAGGGATGACATATTCCTTGCCAGCGATAGTCCATGTAATATCAGGAATATCTTCCACCTTCTCACAATCAATAGTGTACTGTCCAGTAATTGTAGGTTTTGCTCCAATCTCGAGAGCAATCGCAAGAATATCGTGAGTAGGGCCGATGATGAGTGATGTTCCAGAATCAACTATTGCATCAGAAGGCCCAACAGAGAAAAGACCAATTTTGATTGCGTCCATATCGATCCTCCAATACGTTGCATCTGAAAGAGGAACCCAAGTAAGCTCATCCTCCTCAAACTTATCCTCATCGTATCCTCCAAAAGTTAGTTCACCATCGGCATTATCACCGAGGTAGAATGCGAACATGGGCTTCTCGACCTTGCCTTGATCAATGGCGTTATGAAATACAGTCTCTGCTCCTCCAACGCTAATGGAATCAAATCCCAATCCAAGAATTCCATCAAAGTATGAAAACGCATAAGCAAGCCCCATTCCCCCTGCATCATGAATAGTAGCAAACTTTTGATTCTCAACGGTAATATCATCTGCGAGTACGATGGTATCCTGTGCAAAGACTCCACTGACTGCCCCACTTCCATATTGAATGGAGAATTCACTTCCGTCCTCCACAAAGGTGTCAGATGCTTCGGAATCATACTTGTTCTTTCCTCCGTGGATGAGTTTATAGCCACAGTGGACACATCCTACTTCAGGAATCCAAAGGTTACTACTTCCGGTATCGTAAATGACTTGGAATTCCTGAGCGGGTGATCCGATCTTGACGACTCCATAGTATTGGGCATTTGCATAATCCTTGATGATTTCAGATTCATTCTTTTCTTCCGATTTCAAAGATGTCTTTTCGTTTCCTCGAAGGTTGCGAGGGGAAGTTAGGGACGATTCAATGTTGTTGACGGCCATGAGTGCCTCGCGTTCTTTCAAGAGGAAGCGGTTGACGTACTCATGGTTAGGTACTTTGTGCATGGGGACGCGTTGGAGGACGTCCTTCGATTCCGTCTCCGGTTCCGGAATAGCCTCTGCATTGGTGGCTCCAAAAAGTGCAAGTGTGGAGAGTGCAATTGCTATATCATGCATGTATGAAGAAGGGTTAGCTTTCGATTAAACTGTCAACACTTGGCACGATTGACACAGAACACGAGGTGCGCCAAGTAGACATCAGGAATCAGAACAAGAATTGTACTGCGGTGACGGCCAGCCGGGATGGAAAGTCTAGAAGAGCAGCTCTGATCATGGTCAACGGTTCAATAAAGATCATTCCACTACTTGAACTCCGGCACCGTTAAAAGAAGATGCTCGATGTTGAATCTTAAATGTTGAATATCGCCGGTATAAAATGTTCTGAGAAACATAATGCATTTCGTAGCCTCTTCTTTTCAGAAGAAACGCAATCCAGAAGTCCGTTACTTCTCCAACATAAATCATGTACACAGGTGCATCGAAAGCATGGCTTACCTTTGATAAACATGATGACTAGGTTTTATGTAATCGTTTTCTTTTGATAGGCAGTAAATAGATTGTGTGAAAAATGAATCTTGTGACACAAAAGGAGTGATTGTTCTTGTTCTCTTTTTTTCTTTGTTCTTCTTTGTTCTTCGTTGACACTTCCATACTCTGAACCTATTGTACCTATCGACTAGAGGCACATCATGACTTGTTCAAAATGTTCGTTATAACGGTTGGTACAACCGAAATCTCTTAAAAATGATATTTCTCAAGTCGTAGAACTGCATTACACACACATTTATGATAGGCATAAGAAAAGGTACAGATTTTACTTCAATTCCCGGCACACGTTGAGTATGTTCCAACTCCCCACTGTTTCATCATCATGCTATCGCTAGCTAGGTAAGTACGACTTACATGATGAGGAACACAAAAACTCTCTCACTTTTCAGTATTCTACACTATTCTACAACATCACAAAAATATTTACAATGATTGGAGGCATGAAACTCGTTGCTCCCTACTTGCTACTTCTAGCCTTTGCTAGTACATCCTTAGCAGAGGATTGTGCATGTAACCCCTCATCTTACGTTTTTGATATCAATCTCAATAACACATGCGACGACTTTGTATTTAGTGATATCGGGATTGATACAGGTAATCTTCATTGCTTTTTCACAGATTCAAGCGGCGTACCTATTTCAAATGCAGACGAAAAACTCGATAACATTGCTACTTTTAGCCAGGTTGTGTTTACTGAACTTGGATTTGGTATTGGACAGACTGCCGGTAGCAGTTTCCCTATGACTGGCCCATTCGCCGATGGTTCAACACTCGAACCCATTGAATCAATCATTTCTGCAAATGTAAATTTTACTGGTAATATCATCCCCGTTGCTTATGGCTTGAAAATCACAGCAATTGCCAATTTTGGCTCCTCAGATCCAGATGATGAAGTTCGTCTAGAAATTATTATTGGTTACACAAACGAGTGCGATGCAGAGCCTCTTTTCACTCAGGGGGATAAATTTGCATGGTTCGAATTCAATGAAACAGCGTCAGGCGACATCGTTCCAGAGTTCTGCTTTCTTCCTTCCCTAGCGCCTTCGCTGTCTTCATCCCCAACTATTTCCCCCAGCCCGACTGCTCTGGCTATTTCCTCAAGCCCAAGTGCTCTGCCCTCTGAGGATTGTGACGATGGCAAGTCCGGAAAGGGCAAAGGAGGAAAAGGCAGTAAGTGCTCCAAGAAATCAAAGAAAATGAGCAAGAGCAAGTCGTTCAAGAGCAAGTCGTCCAAGAGCAAGTCGTTCAAGAGCAAGTCGTCCAAATCAAGGTCTAGATCATCCAAGTCCTCAAAATCCACTGTCGTAAGCAGCAGGAAGTCTAAATCCATGCGCTAGAGATGCGCAAATATATGAGTGTATGATGTGGATGAGGTCTCGTACCATAAGGATACGAACTGTGCCCTCTGGGCTTGTAACAAAGGTCGCTCGAATCAATATAATTTCTAGTAGCTGACCACAATTTTATGAAAGCAAGAAGTCAATCAACACTGGACTTATACTGTTATTTCTAGTCTGAGTGTTGATATGCCTACATTTCGTACATTTTGTAACTAACTACTCATGGGGCAGCAACTGTTGTTTTAATCTCTATCGAATCGACCTCTGTCTCAAGTAGATCTGAACACCCTTGATTCTTCCATTATTCCCTCCAACTGGTGAACCGTTCTTGTTCAAACTTTCAGAGGAGGTCATACTACTTTGACTGGCACGTTTTGAGAGAGACGCTCTTTTCGCTTGCGAAACTTTCGGTGTACTGCTTGTTATTGTGGCATCCTTCTTGTGACTGATGCCTAAGAATGGCTGTGCATATTTCCCCGCTCGTATACTTGACTTCAGCTGGGGGTCCTTTACACCGTCTTCGCTAGCAGCTGACAAAATATGCATGCTAGGCCAATCGTTCTCACTTTCACTTTCTTCCTCTCTGCTGCTTTCTTCGCTATCAGAAAATTCAACAGCAATAACTTCCACATCGTCACACAAACTATATTTGCGATCTCGCTCATACTCATTAAGCTCTATTTCTGAGAAAAACAAATTCTTCCTTTCCTCTTTTGTGATGCGAGGAATGCCCTTCATAGAGCTGATCGGTGGGTACTCGAAATTGACCGCTCTCTTCCGCCTTTTCTTATTCTTCCTCTTCCTACTAGTCTTATGAGCTTTAAGTGCATGGTCTGAAATCTTGTTAACATGATCATCTACACTATATGCTAGCTTTGCGTCATCCGAAGTTCTTTCCAAGTCGAGAAATTCTGTTCCTGTGTCAGCTGTAGTCATGGTAGTCGTTGTGCCAACACTGTTAAAGGTTCCATTTGTGTCCCATGAATTCATGCGGTTCAAGCGATCTACCTCGTTCAGTAATTGTTCATCTAATGTATCCAATGATGGCATTCTAGACATAGCATACATTTCTTCCATCAAAGCTATTTCTTCTTCGTTCATTGTCATTTTGTTTACTGCGTCAGCACATAATTCGACTGCTGATCCGATCTTTCCAACAATTGATAAAGTTGCACCACATGCAATGGCGCACGAAGAAGAGAACGTGGATGCATTCCTTTTTGGTATCACTTCTTTTGCTACCTCCTGCTCTATTGATACATTAACATCGGAAGTACTGCAAACTTGAGGGGGGTAAGCCATTAACATTGTAACAGACGAAGCGGCAACTGGTTGCACGAGACTCTGATCAGATCTAGAATCAGAACTACGTGTTTGCGAAGTTGCGGCACGATGAGACTTCTTTTTTTCTGAGCTATTATGATTCGCAGGCTCTATATCGATATCGCTATCAGAGCTTGTAACTGACGGACTTCTCCCAGGATCATTGTTGATCGCTTGAGTGAAACTGAATGCAAATGAATTTGTTTTTTGCTTTTGTGCCCTTTCGGAAGTAGGCGCCTTGTTGCTCATTGGTATATTTAACGCAAGACGAGTTCTAGATGAACTAAATATATTTGTACTGGTACCTTGTTTTTCAACAACAGATGGAATTGGCTCCGAAATTTTACCAGAATCTGAATAGAATGTTGTAATAGAATTTCGTTTGTTCATTGGGTCATCTCTACTATTCTTTCCTAAAATATTTTCCGGGCTTTCTCTTGGCCGGTTCTTTGATGCATAAGAAGGAGATCTTAACTCTTCTCCCCAGGCTAGTTGTTCTTGTTCTGCAAAGTCTCGATGACAATCGGTGATAAAGCTGAAGTCTTCTGGATCTCTGCCTTCTCCAACTGCTGTATTGATTTTTTGTTGCTTTCCCGCGTTGCGTTTTATTGGCTTCTTATTCTCCACAGCTACGGGTGAAAGAGTCTTCTTATTATCCCCAGCGACAGCCATCGTCGATCTAATGATAGTGAAGCTGAATCAAATGCAGGTTAGATTAGTAAGTAGGATGAAAGCAAATCTGTTTTTCAGCGATTGATAAATTGCGACTGAGTAGGATAATAGGCCTTTTTATATATTCAACTACAAACAGTGCGGCGGCGGTTTTAACGGTAAGTAAATATTTGCATGATCGCAACCTTCAACAACCTGCACCAACACACAAAAATAGCTCGAAGCTCGATTGTTTGTTGTTACAAGCTATAAACTCAAACGTTTCTAGAGAAATCTGACATTAATTTGTGCATTGTCATACTACCGCAGCTGGTCTATGAGAATAGTGACATGCGTACTATAAGGTGCGAAAAATGTGTTTTACAGGTACCGAGGCTTGCCACAACTAAACTTTAATAGTTTGGTTTTGGTGTTTGGGAACAACTTGCGGATCAGCCTTATTGTTTACGTCTAATCTTTTCATTAAGTATGTATGTAAAATGTAAACCATTAAATACTGGTTTGAATGCTGTTCACCCATCAGTTTCTTACCGTGGTCAGAAGATACGACATATCTTCATTAATATGCATAAAGAAGTAGTAGAAAAGGTTGGATAGTAATGAAAACTAAAAGTAGCTGTTGATAATCAAAAATCTAGATTCAAACACTATCAGTTTACCCTAGTTGTTTTACCAAAGAGAGTTCGCTTTGAGATTTCCTGTCCAGTTTCTTTCCGGGATGAGGTTGCAAGAAAAGCTGGGCTGGACAGCTTCCAAAATCTGCAATATGAAGTTCAATTTCTGTCCTATGAGATTCGTCTGCAATCTTCGCTAAATCATCGGAGTCGTAGTAAGAAAGGTGGTAAAAGACGTTGTCTGCTTTCTCTGCTTCTGGCCCCCGTTGTTTGCTAAGAAGATGTGACAAAAGTGGTTAGCATGATCACATACTGAAACTGTATCTAGATTGACAATTTGTTGGAAAATACTTACCATCCAAACACCAAATCAATCCAATTCGGTAATTGTGATGACGAGAAATCGCTTTCAAGAGCGTTACGCATAACCTCAATAAATTTTACAGGATCGTTATTTGCCCATGGTGGCAATACTACGTCGGATATGGCGGCACCGTCAGCTGTGCATGTTCCTAGGTTGAAATTGTGAATATTCTTCAAGAAGGTTGGATCAGAGTACCATTCGGGAGTCAGCTCCTTCACTTCAGTTGTAGACGATCGAGAACAGATATCCCATGTTTGAGCGACAGAACGGAAAAGGCGATCTGGAAAGTCAAATTGGCCACCCTGATGAGAAGAGAGACATAATAAAGAATGAGTGAATTGAATCCATGAGTGAAAATGTGTAAAGACTTGAAAAATTACCTGTAATTGGCGGTGAAGACCAGCAAAGGGTCTCACGCGCACAAGATAATGGAGAACAACTCCTCCTGTGTTTGAATAATGACTTCCATACATGAAAGGAGGAATGGCTGTATCCATAATGCTACAAAGACTGGCATATTTCTCTTGAAACTTTCGGAGTCTAACCGGGCAAAGCGCGCCCATTGGTTTCGTTAGATCACGATAGTTCTTATCATCGCTCAAGTCTGGAACCGAATCTGATGTGAAGTTGGATAGAACCCAAGGCATAATAGGATAGTTGCCAGGGTCGTGGAAGCTACGACCACTAATGGCGTTAAGACGAAGCAAGTAATGGAAGTTTGAAACGTGACCCTTTCTCCATGAGCGAGTCAGCGCACTTACAGTGTCTGTCTTTGGAATCTTCCTCCACTCCCATTTGCGTTGAAGCCATGGTGAACTCAGCCAATATGCGTCATTAAGTTGAATTGCATGACTCTTCAATGCTTCAAGAAACAAGTCTCTCCTCGATGTTTTTTTGCGACGGAAGCGTGATGATAATTTTAAATCAAGACCAGGAATGACAAGGTACAATGATGATCGACTTAGGGGGCCTAGAGGCACCTCAACTTCGTCAGAAGAATTGCCTCCAAGCGTTGAATTAGATGCCGTAGTTCCTTGACGAAGGGATGACGTTGTGAGCTGAGATTCGGACGGAGCAAAAATCTCTAAACCAACTTCCTTCATCATGTATCTCCTGTCAAAGACTTCAGCAAGTTTTGATAAAGGCCATCTGATTCCAATGTACTTTTGCTTTGCGTCAGCTTCATCTGAAATATATAAAGTCCTTTCTTGATCTGGGTCAATTTCCATATCTATATCACTAAAACTTGAAATATTCGTTTGATTTCGGTAAAGATCCTGAAAGTCATGATCGGAACCATTGCTGGCAACTGACAATCTATGCACAGCACTTTGTGTAGCAGTACGTTCATCTTCTTGCAGTCGCCGGTGTGCTTCCTCTTTGAAGGCGCGTAGTATACAACTATTCACCACTTCTTCGTTCGATGCCAGCCCGAATGAATTCACATTGGATGTCTTGCTTTGAGTTGTCTTTTGTGTTTCGTCATTATTGTTCATACTATCGAATGATGACGAAGTCAATGAAATAGGTGGGATTTCGTCAGGATATTTTTTCTCCTTTCGATCCTCTCTCAAACAAGTGGTGTTTTCTTCTAGCCTTTTCACTACAACCGATGTATTCAATTCATCGCCAGGTGAAAGGCTAGACCCAATTGAAGATAAAAAGCTATCTGCACATACTGAATGTTCCATCTTGTCAAAATTATGTCCTTCGTGTTCTTCCGGCATCGCGCGGATGTTAGAATAGGCGAAGCCATCCTCGAGCAAGTCCATAAAGTTTACAGTGCTGTTGTCTGAGCCAATGAGCTCGATTCCTCCACCTTCTCCTGATTCGTCAAGTGGAACGTTTATAGGGGTTGCTCCTCGAGATGAGGGTCCTTCCATATCAAGAAGAAAGCTGTCAATTTGATCTCTGTTCCATCCGTAACGTGCTAAAAGAGAATTAGACAAATCGTCTTCATAAAGAAACACAAGATGAGTAGATGTAATGCATACTCTACCGTTTCTGGCTCCCTCAGCCTTGACGTATAGACAATTATCCCATGATTGCAAAGGGGTCTGTGAAGGATGCATCGAAAAGTAAGTCGAGTCGCCAATTGGCAAGAAGGTATCTTCCATTTGACGAGGGCTGTTTGTACGAGCTCTGTTCCACAAATTGATTGGAAGTTGCATAGCGCCTTGTACTGTGATTGGCGATTTTATGCCTTCGGTATGGTCAGCATTTAGTTCTGTGGATAACGATGGTAACACTTTGCATGGCGAGTTTATGTCTAACGCAGTGCTAAAGCAATCTCCAGTTGGAGACAATGGCCCTTCTTCAGAACTTAATTGTGGTGTAAGTCCAAGAAAAAACTTTGCTGCCTTTGCAACAACATGAGTTTCTTCGACCATATCCGATACTTTAGCATCGTTCGTGTCTGCATTCTTTTTTTTCTTATCCAGTGTGCTGTTTGCTCTCTTCGGTGTCGAAATATTTTCAATATCTTTCAAATTACGGAGAGGGGACATAGGTGGCAATTTTGAAATGCATGGATGAAAAGGTGATCCCTTTGATGTACCAGTCGCCCCTGCGTTACCCTTACGTTGCGGCGAGGTTACAGGAAAAAAACCACCGCCTGGTACTGTTCGGCCTCGCCTTGATGATTTTTTTGCCGGAGAATATATGGTTTCAAGTGATTGCTCCTGATCTACCGCAAAGTCAGAAAAATGAGCGGTATTGGTGCCGACGCCCGTTTCCACGGATGTCGAAGAAAACCTCACTGGCCCGCTTGCAAATTGTTCTTTCCACTCTTTCAACCTTTGCTTGCGAGATGGATCAGAATCATATGACTCGTAGTCGTAATCTAGGCTCTTGCTCGTTGTCTCTCCAAATACTTCAACTTGAGTTGGTAGTGGCTGAAAAGATGCACCGTGATCTTCGTATTGCTTCTCCTTCCACTCTTTTAACCGATCGGTGTAATTAAAAGAATCATTTTCTGTGTCAAGAGTGTTCCTCGTTGAGATATATGGTTCAGTCAAATTATTTTCAATCTGGTTTGAATCCGTTATTCTCGATGGAGTTGGAGTTATGACTGGCGATGTTGTGTAGGAGAAGTTTCCCATTTTCGGTCGTGAGTGGTTACGTGGTCTGGTTCCAGTACTTGCAAATTTCTCAGATCTTCGGTACTGCACTTCCTGCCACTCCTTCAACTGCGCAGTGTTCAAGTTAACTTCTGAATCGCATTCTGAATCTAAGCTTCTTGGCTTCCGTATTCTACTAGGGATATCATTGTCTTCAACGATAAACTTTTGCACAAATTTTTCTTTCCACTCCCGCAGTCGTTCTTCTCTTTCTGAATCGTAATCAGAATATGATTGTCTGTTAGGATGTGAACTTGAATGACTCTGATCCATCAGCTTATCTCGGGATGTATCTTTTTCCTGCAATGGACATTTACTCCTATTTGATACCGGTCTAGCATTCAGGAGGTAGCTTCTCTGGAACCGGTTTTTCTCAGTAATACCTCCGACCACATTTAGATTTCTCGTTATGCCAGAAGTTACGCTTATCCCTCCGGTTCCTTTTTTATGAGCAAGATGCAACGCTGGCATGAAAGGAAACCCACCGGGTGTTTTTGTCAGACGTTGCCTTGTGTATAAACCAGAGGATGAGCTGCCAGCAAAAGAAGATATTGCTGATGCAGTATCACGAGCCTGATCCCATCTTGACCGCGAGAGCGGTGATGCCAGTGTAGGTTCAGACCTTACTTTGAAATCATGCGAATTTTTTCCGAAGGATGATACAGCAGTTGGATTTACTTTGTTACTTATCACACTTTTGTCAGTAATAGCACCAGCTAACCGGTCATCATATTGAGTGATAATCCATTTGTTCCCACTTCTAATCCATGTCTTTGTTCCGTCATATTCCGATACAGCATCATCCTCGACATGAGTATAATGATTTATCGATGTACGTCTATTTTTTCCTCCTTGTGGTGGTGGTGGCTTTCTACATCTTTCATCGTGTTGATTGGCATTCACAGATCGCTGCAGATAGGAGGATCCTTGAGATACGAATGCATGTTCATTAGTCCCACTGCTGCTCCACCTGCTTGCTCGCGTGCTTACCCCAGTCGCCTTTGGTGTATAATCAATCTTGTGGCTATGTGCAAGAGCCCAGATTGGAACGAGCGAGGATCCACGATCACCATCAGCCTTTCTACCTGCTTGAAGTGCTGAAGTTGAAGGCGGTGTCGACATGCTGCTGAGGCATTTGTTGCTCGTGTAAGTTTGAACTACCTGTTGTGCTCTTATCCGATTACAGTTGCTCTATGAACTTTTTTACTCAAGACATTTCGCTGTAGTTTTTATATATATTTCATGGAGCATTCAGAGAGGAGGCCTTTGTTGTGGCGGTAGCAGCACTTGCTCGTCTGCCTTTTATCAAATGCTGGTATGTGCTACACGTACATGTGGGGGTTTCGCGCGGAAGGTGTGCAAAGTAAGCCGATCTAAGGCTTTTTTTACATGAATTTAGAACAAAATTAAGTGTCCGGTTTCCTGGGTTTTAGATTTTGGTACTCCACTTTCTTGCCTTTTTGCATTGTATTACGTGTTTTCAATCGTTTTACTAATTTAGTGTGAAAGTCATTATTGGAAAGTTGAATTTCAATCGTGCGGAAGCTGTTTGAAGCGTAGCTATGAGTGTGTTTCGGGGTATCAAAGGTGGGAAGATAGGAAGAGGATAGACATCGTTGAAAAACTTCTTTCCTAGACACGCTCCGAGCTATTAGCTATGTAGAGGGCAGGTAGTGGAGCACCACAAAAACACGTTATAAGTATTTAGTCACCGCATTCACACGCATTCAAAATATTTCAAATGCCAGCAAATGCGCTAATTCGAAATATTTTCCCGCCATTTTGGATGCGGCAAATTCGCTAAATGAAAATGTTGTAAATGCGCGCATTCCAAAATTGCAAGTTCTGCCCAAATGGATTTGAATTTGTAATTGATTTCTCCATTGATTACAAATTAAAGTAAGATTCAAATTACTGTGTAACGAGATAACGTGTTCAATAGTAAGTTACTTTCATAGTTAAAAGCTCGTATTTCAACAGTTCCAAACAACTACAGTGTAGCTCGCCCTCTCTAACTAGAGATATACATAATTACATCCATGTACACCCTTGGTGAATCCACTCAGTCCCTCTTTCTAGATCAGACACTTCGTCACACGACATTGAGCAGCAAAGGAGCTGTCTACCTCCTAGCCAAGATACTTGTAATGAACTGCTGGTAAATGGCCTGTCACCAACCCAGCATCCCATACTTTGAGAGAGAATAAAATATCAAAGGCTGTTTCTCCCAAGGCATCATTTTCAAACTCTAATTCCACCTTCGACCTCAGCCTAGCCAAGTCCCATACTGCAGGGAGAAGAGAAAAGCCAGGCCACTGAGAAGACTCGGCATGTTCCAAGTACATGCTTCCAAATCTAGAAAAGAGTGAAATCATTGATAGGATAGATGAGAAGCAGAAGAAGGGCACGGTAGTGGTAAAAATAGCATGAGAACAGAAGACTTACTCGTTCTCGTTGTACTCAACCATGTGTCCTTGCCATTCCATGATCCTTTTCCATCCTCCTTGTCCACTGCAACTAGCTACGTTCAGACCAAGGGAACACGAAACCGATGACATATCGTTCAAAACGATCTGGGCAACTGTTTTAGTAGCATCGCCTTTCAATATGGCAAGGGCTTGCCTGAGATGGTAGTCGTCAGCTGAAACAGGATTCCATGCATCTGACATATATAGCAAAAAACGGGAGGAGGATAGTCTCACAATAGTGTTCAACGTTTCGACAGAACCAGTCTCATGCAACGCCTTGAACACAAATGTGAATTGTGGGTAAGTAGTAAGCATCTTGATACGTGCTTCTCTCGAAGACAAGTCATCAACAATAATCACTTGGCACACTAAATCTGAGTTGGGAAATGATTCGACGAAGTTGTAAAAGAAGTCAGGGTTGCCCGAGGTTGCAATGGCTACTGTCAACTCGCATGTGCGCATCGTGTCATTTGATTCCAATGTCGAGGTTGAAGAAGAATTAGAGTACAAGGGAGAAAGTGTCGTATGGGACCTTCTTCTCTTCACCCATTCAAGGCTGGAATGCTCAGGAACATTCTTGATCAAGTCTTGGTAAACTTCGTTTGCAGCATCAAAGGTCATTCCAGTCTTGTGCGCATAAATACGAGAGAGATTGGCGAGGTCGTCCCCAAATCGAACAATAAGTGGTGGCATCTTAGATTCATTTGTTCCGTTGATGTCGAGACGTTGTACCTCATCTTCTCCTAATCTTTTTTGACTATGCTGAAATGAACGAAGTAACCATCGGTAAGTGACGAGGTTCAGCTTATACTTCGCTTTGAGATCACTAGCGAGAGCGAATGGATCTGCTCTTTTTGTAAGGGAGACGTCGAGAGCGATCGATTCCTTTGAAACAGGGTCGACGACCTGAATAGTACTACCGAATACAACGTCGTCGTTCTGTGCATTTGAGGCGTATCTAGTACTGTAGATGAGGAAGATAACAAAGACGTGTATGAATTGAAAATGCATTGGAGATGTTGTCTGTTTGTCCAATTTCTAGATTATGATCGAATTGAAAATTGTGATGCAAATATTATTTGAAAACAATTTTTTACAAATTACATTTTTTTTATGATTGCCATTGAAACGTTGACGTTGAGCTCAAGAAACTTCTGAATCAGTATTTACACACTTTCAAATACTAATGGCGTTCCTGCAATCTCCATGATCGTTGAGTTCATATATTTTGCAGCTACTGCTAGACAATACTTGTGAGAATTTCTGTCCACAAATTGTTGCAACTCTCCAAGCTGTTTTCAACCTGTACGACACTACACTTCATGCGTTACCTGCGAGGCTAGACAGGAATAAGGCAATATATTCAAATACACTAATAGATTAAACCCTTCCACCTTCCACAATGTGATGAAGCATGACCTCTTTCTACTTTAGAAGCGATCATGGTATTTACTTTGTAAATGGTGAATGCATCGTATCAAGAATACGGTATATGTAAGTCTGGTGACTGACTTATACAATCCTACATTTTGCTTCTTTGACAGTTCTTGCGGGGTTCAACTGTCTGTCATAACAACTCTACCCAAGGCTTGTATAATCTAAAGAAACCCGATTAAATTTCGAAGATAAATTGCTTTGAGAGTAAATGAATCTATTTAAGAACTTGGAGAATAAAATCTCACAGGGGCCAGTCGTCTCTTCGTCCAAAAGCTGGTTCTTGCCATCTTAGTGCTGGATACCTAGCTATTCTTTCTTCTACACAAGTTTGTAAAGCCTGACAAGCTGCTACATCTAAGAATTCAAGAGGAACCTTGCAAACTTTCTCAAGATTATACGCAATGATGGTATCAACAAAGGCATATTTTTTTTGGCTATAGTCCTTCGACGCATCTGGATGAGATCGACCTTCAAGCGTCATTGTTCCTGTACGGAGCGAGCCATCAAAGTCAAGACCGTCTAAATAGAAGGCATTAGGGAAGTGTACATCTTTTACGGCACCTGATGCGAATGCATCGTATGCCTCCGCTAGTATATGTTGATTGTAGTAGTTCTGGAGTTGTTCAACATCTAAAAGAGATGTCGGACACATTAGGTTGCCTGGTATATTCACTGAGGATGCACAAATATCAAAGATATTGAATGGAATGAAACGCTTCTTCAAGGCTGATTCGACTTGCCATTCTTCTACAGCACTGTTCATCCCCAATAAGTCAAACCATTGCTCTTCATTGACATCACCGTGAGAAAAGAAGTATTCTCTTTGCGCGTGGTAGGTGTTTACCTCATCGAAGACCCGACCCTTGAAACTATTCTTGATGCATCTAGAATCGTAGCCATGTACGGACGAGCCTGTAAATTCTTCATAATCACTTACAAAAGGGATCATTCTATGATTTCTTGCAACAAGATCTTGGATTCCTGTGGTACGGTAATCTGAGATAGTCTTGTCTATCATTACACCATCAAATAAGTCTTCTACAAACCTCCAGAAGAAGCGCTTTGCCGATACTGGTGTTTGTGGGTACGCTGATTCACTTCTATCGCTGACGCTTCCATGTCGGCTAAACCAGATGACAACAACTTCTTCTGAATGCTGCTCCATCCACTCTCGGATGGCTTCAAGATAAACATACGCTGGGTGGTTAGAAAGCAAGCTATGTAAGCTATACCAATCTGGTTTGTTACCCTCGATTTCTTTGCTTTCGTAGGTTATTCGAAAGTCAATGAATCTAATGCCATTATTTAACTGTTGATAAATATCCAATTTTTGAGATTGTGCTTGCAGTCTAATGACTTCTTCAAGTTCGTTCGGACGCAAAATACTGAGCTCTCTCAAGATTTTTGACAGCCTGTCACGGTCATCTACACCATCTTTAGCAAGCGTAAGTGAGAGGTCGTAAGAAAGGCTGTCGTGGGTTCCAGGTAATGATAGTTCAGAAAGAGGAGTGGATGAGAACGAACTTATTTGCAATAGTGCCGACATCCAGTCTCCTAAAAATTCGGGAGGCTCAGTGGGGTAAGCCGGTTCTAGAGGACAAGTTGACTGATACTCAATATAATCATCAATCTTGCAAAGTGAAGCTGGTGGCTGCTTTTCGTTGTAGGAATGACACATATTATCAATATCACACCATTTGCAGGAATGATGGTTTCCTATCATAGTAGATAGAGTTTCTTTGGTATTACGACGATAAGATTTCATCGTTACATCCCAATTTTCATGATAATAACGAGATCCGGTACAAGATGCGCCTGCGTAAGTTTTGAAGTGAGAAAAATTTGCTGTGCATTTGGAGGAAGGCCAAGCAGTCAACAATAGATACTGTATCTGCTTCAGGAAATTGAAAAATGAAGAAGAGACACGAGGAGACACAACTCTTACACGACTCATAACTCGAGCAGGGATCATTATCTGCTGAAGCCGCGTTTACGAGGCACACGCAGCTAGTAAAAATGAGCACCTTAAAGAACTCCCTGTAACAACCCATTTGACGATCATTCCTCGAAACGTTTTTGTTGCTGTATCTTCTGTCCTCTTTGTTTTGTTGTTTCTATTTTTTTCCGGTGTCAGAGAAATAACAGAAAAAATGAGAATATAGGCCATTTGACTCGAAATAAATTATTATTGCATCTTCATCTTTAATCTAGACAACACCACCAGTTTCAATGTAAAACCTGACATAAACCAATCTATTATCATTATTTCAAATGAATTTTCGACTGGGAAGTAGGAAATGGTTATTCTCCAGTATCAGAATCAACATCAGATGAATCGATGAAAGTCAGCTCTTCGATATGTTTCCGCACATCACCTGATAGACCAAAGTGAAGCAAGGATTTCTAATCATGAGGCTCGCTTTCCTCTTTCTTGTCTCGTAATCTCTGTGGATCCGATTGACGAACATAACGTGGATGTGCGCAGAAAACGAAAATGGAGTTTCTGCACTGGGAAAACGGCATGCTCATGCGTTTTCGACACATTCACATTCGACTAAAGTGTTCAACATTAGAACTCTTTGATTCACCACTGGCAAATACTACCTATTGACTCGATGATTTAAAATTAACAGGTGCATATCTGACTATTTACTAGGGACGCTTTTAAGGCATCAATCTCCACACGGGAGAATGCAGGGAAGTCTCCACCAATGTAGGCATTTTAAGCAATCTGGTTGTTGCAACTGATGGGACTTCACTAGTATTTTTTGTACTGACTATGCTTACATCATATTAGCCTTGCCCTTTTCAATCATCTCTCCAAGCTCTCCACTTTGGTACATCTCAATCATAATGTCACTGCCCCCAATGAACTCTCCAGCTACATAGAGCTGAGGAATGGTAGGCCACTCGCTGAACTCTTTAATTCCCTGGCGAATACCCTCATCAGCCAAGACATCAACTGTATTTGCGGACATTTAGATTTTGTGTTAATGATATCCACAGATTAAGTTTGGAAGTTCTGTCGTGTTTGCTTGTATCGGTTATCATCGGCAGGCGTACTGACGTGCAAGGAGGGAAATGTTGCAACAGCTACTTACCTGAGTGGAAATCAATGTTGAAAGTATTAAGAATCTGAACAGCAGTGCTAGAAAATCCACATTGAGGGAAGATTTTGCTTCCCTTCATGAACACAACAACGGGATGTTCATCCACCAAATCCTGAATATTCTGTCTAGTTTGTTCAGGAGTTTGTTGGATAAATTCATCGTCAAATGATGACATGAGAACCGGGGCGTTGAAAGCACAGTTTGCCTTGTTGCTTACACCGAATGACAATTTCGGAGAAGCGAAACCATTTACAGTTGCAAAAGCTGTAGCAAGAAGGATGGCAATGGATGAATTGTGCATGATAGGTATTGTGTGTGGAACGTATTTTGTATGATTTATGGTAAAAAGTAGCGGTATTTGAATCATCATGATCTATCGATAATCGATACTCTCTATCTTCGTAGCTAATCTACATACCGCGGGTGGTATCGTAGCGTACGTACAAGCTGCCGATAATGATATTCTTCACCGATTTCCCCGACTGATAAGTTTCGGAGAAGAGACGAGGAAGAGAAAGAGAAGAGAGAGCGAAGAGGGGACTTGGTAGTCCGAATTTTCGACACGAAAATGAACTGCAAGCTTTCCTCATTCTTTTCTAGAACGAAAACTGAAAACAAAGCTATCAATGATATTTTATGGGACAGATCCAAAGGCGCAGCCGAAACGGATGGCACTTATAATTGATTTTGAATACAGCCAATTGGGTTTGCAGCCAAGTGGGTCTCAAAAGAGCATATTCATATTTAGATTTGAAAAGGGCATTGGTTTTGGGTGGGGACGAAGTACCAGCAAAATTAAATGGCCTCTAAACATGACAATCTGAATACAATACATAATCAGTAATTTGGAAAACCATCTTTGGGTACACCCTGGTACACCCCAAGAACCAATTTCATACATGAACTTAGTCCAATTTTGGGTGCAGTTATTACCCCTCAAAGTACGACAATGGGTGCACTTTCCGCACCCATTTTTAGAATATGTGTTTTACTAGGTTTTACTACTACGCGGTAGCAATTAGTAGAGCAAAAATATGCTCGACATATTTATTTTTGGGTGCGCTTTTCGCACCCACCTTTTATTATTGAAAATCAACGTGCGTTAAAGTCATAAAATCAAAACTAAATACAGCATTGTGAGTAATTTGCCTTTTATATTCAATATATCTTTTGTTTTGTTACATATTGAAATGTTGTTATCTGGTACGATGAACGTTGTTGCGTTTCTATTCATTCGCGAGGAGTGGCGATTTTACGTGGGTGCGCTTTTTTTTAGTAGTGGGCGCGCTTTGCGCACCCAAACTTCATCCACGAGCACATA